>Ga0116227_10012381_pt1 | contig 13903 bp, 11 predicted proteins | sample S1TSphgellanicum_FD_89693 | JGI IMG/M metagenome (GOLD analysis project Ga0116227, IMG submission 89693) | Host-associated microbial communities from peat moss isolated from Minnesota, USA - S1T2_Fb - Sphagnum magellanicum MG | ecosystem: Host-associated > Plants > Peat moss > Unclassified... | reverse complement strand
CAAGCTGTAGCAATGGCGGGAGACATGACCGAAGCGGGAGATAGGACGAAAGTTAAATTATTACGCTACTCAGAAGAAACGAAAAAAGATTCGGTTATCGCATTGGATTTCTCAGAAGCAAGTATTGTCAATTCCCCTTATTATTATCTGCAACAGAATGATATTCTGTACATAGAACCAGATAGAAACAAACAAATTGCAGCAAATACAACCAATCCAAATAGGGCTTTGTTACTTCAGATATTAGTAGCAGCCATAAGCGTAACTGCATTATTAATAAGATTTACACGTTAATCAAATGGAGTTATTAGACCCTAATATTACCTCACATTCCAAGAAAATTAACTTCAAAAAAGAGTTTTTTAAAATTCTTAAATATTGGCCTTGGATTTTATTCAGTGTTTTTGTTTTTTACCTTGGTGCTTATTTTTATTTGAAGTACACACAACCACAATATTCTTCCAAGACAACTCTGTTATTTCAACAATCTAATCCCAATAAAAATGCTTTAAATGATTTGAGAAATCTGGGTATGGGGATTAGTGATAATGAAGAACTTCAAGGTGAAGCTGCGGTAATTGTATCCAAACCGATACTTCAAAAAGTTATTAAGAGTCTTAATTTAGACGTTAGTTTTTTTGCTAAAGGGAAGATTAGAGAAATCGAATTATATGATTTAGCACCGTACAGAGGTGAAATTTTATCAACAAATAAAGATTTTTCTGGTGCATCTTATTACATAGAACCAGTTAATGCTAATTCTTATAAATTATCAGAAGGACCTCTGACAAATAAATCCACTTTCCATTATGGGGAGAAAGTAAGTTTACCTTGGGGAGTAATAAAAATTAATAGAAATGTACAGGGATATTCTCCGTATAAAAATTTTGTGGTCTTTAAAAATCAAAATTCTGTTATTAAACAGCTGGAGACTGGTGTCGTAGCTCAATTACCAGGTGGTCTTTTAATGGACTTGACATTAGTAGGAGCTACTCCAAAAAAATCGGAAGACATTCTAAATGAAATAACAAAACAATACAGTATTGATGGTGTTAATGATAAAAATGCTGAAGCTGAAAATACACAAAAGTTTATAAACGAAAGACTTGATTTAATCACTAGAGATCTAGGTAATGTAGAAAAAGATAAAGAAAATTTTAAAAAAGCCAATAATCTTACTGATTTGGATATTCAGGCTAACGTTGCAGTGACTAGATTAACGGGGAACGTAGAAGATATTTTTAATGAGTCTGCACAATTGGAAATTATAAATGCTTTATATGATAAAACAGTCTCAGGGAAAGAGCAATTGTTTCCTACTGGATTAGGGCTTAATTCTACAACGGAGATACTTTTAGGACAATACAATGAATTGCTATTGACCAAAAAAAGAACCCTTAAGCAAGCAACAGATATTAACCCAACTATTAAGGGATATGATAAACAATTAAGTGATTTATTATTTTCAATAAAAAGTAATTTACAAGAAGCGCGATCACAGTTACAAAGAAAAATCGCGCAAACAAATCAAGAAATAGGACAAGATAAGTCATCTATTAATAAATATCCAACACAAGAAAAAATTTTCCGGAATATAGAAAGACAGAGAAATCTGAAAGAATCTATCTATTTATATCTATTGCAAAAAAGAGAAGAAAATGCCATTACTTTAGCGGTGACAACACCTAAGGCAAAGGTTGTAAATCCAGCCTATACAACAGGCGCAGTGAGGCCCAACTATAAACAAATAAGAGTTTCTGCAATAGCATTAGGTTTATTGCTACCTCTTTTGGTTATTTTTGTTATAAAGGTTTTAGATTCTAAAATTAGAACCAAAGATGATGTTCAAAGTATAATTCCAGATATTCCTGTTATTGCTGAGATACCTTACAACAATGATAATCGCCCGATGATTAGGAATAATGATTTTACTATTTTTGCTGAATCTTTTAGAATTTTAACTTCCAACTTAAAGTTCATTTTGCGATCCAAAGAAATATCCAAAGGAGGGGTTATCTTAATCACATCATCTGTAAAAGGAGAAGGGAAAACAACAATATCTATAAATACTTCGTTAAGTTTGGCCGGAAGTGGAACAGTTTTGTTGATTGGAGCGGACATCAGGAATCCACAACTACATAAGTACGTAGATTATAATAATAAAGGACTTACAGATTACCTTGTATCCAAATCTGATATTATTGAAGATTACATTTTCAAATCAGGGCTAAATGAAAATTTAGATATTTTATTTAGTGGTAGTAAGGCTCCCAATCCTAATGACTTGTTAGATATGCGTAAATTTGATGAGTTAATCTTAGAACTTCGAGAAAAGTATGATTATATCATATTAGATTCTGCACCCGTAATGTTAGTAAGTGATTCTCTCCATTTAGTAGATGTTTCGGATATGGTTCTTTATACAATCAAATCAGACTTTACAGAAAACGAGATGCTTGTTTTTGCTGATCAATTTAGAAGAGAGAATAATATTCATAATCTGGTTTTTGCACTTAATAATGTTAAACCAGAATATGCTAGGTATGAATATAAGTATGGCTATGGGTACTATAGTGATGTTAATAAGACTAATTTTTGGAATAGATTTCGAAAAAATAATGTATAAATGTCATTAAAACAGAAAGGAGTTGCTGGGATTTTTTGGACTTTTTTACAACAGTTTAGTTCACAGATCATAAACTTTGGAGTATCATTAGTTTTAGCAAGGCTCTTAATGCCAAAAGATTTTGGAACTATTGCCCTATTTAATATTTTAATTGGTGTTTCAACAGTAATTATTAATAGTGGGATGACCATTTCTCTTGTTCGGAGTAAAGAAATTGATGAGGAGGATCTTTCGACAGTATTTATTTTTAATATGGGTGTTAGCATTATTATGTTTTTTTTGACATACTGTATTGCACCTTTCTTTGCAGAATTCTACAAAATAGAAATATTGACATCAATAATAAGAGTCTATGCGGTTGTATTAATTATTAATGCATTATTCTCAGTTCAATCTACTATACTAACAAAGAATCTTAAATTTAAAACGCAATTCAAAATGCAGATCCCCTCTTTAATAGTAAGTGGTGCTCTAGGCTTAATACTTGCGATTAAAGGTTATGGAGTTTGGTCTTTAGTTTACATGGCAATTTGTCAATCTTCTATGCAAGCATTGCAACATTGGATTTATTCTGAGTGGAAGCCCTCATTTAAATTTAACCGTGTGAAGTTTAAGACGCATTTTGGATTTGGAGTTAATCTTATGCTTTCATCAGTTTTAGATATTCTATTTCAAAATATTTATACTATTGTCATTGGGAAATTTTATAATTCTACTCAATTAGGATATTATGATAGAGCAAATAATCTGAAACAATTACCAGTTAGCAATTTAGCAAGCGCTCTAAACAAAGTGACTTATCCTTTATTCGCAGAAATTCAAAACGATAATGAAAGACTGAGAAATGTTTATAAAAAGATAATGCAAATCGTCATATTTGTAACATCTCCTATTATGGTTGTTATGTTAATACAAGCGGAATTGTTAGTAAAACTCTTGTTAACGGATAAATGGCTTCCGATTGTTCCTTATCTGCAAATTTTGATTCTTGCAGGTATTTTGCAACCGATACATTCTTATAATATCAATATATTGCAAATTAGAGGGAAAAGTAAACAAATTCTCTACATAGAAATTATTAAGAAAATATTAATTGTAATAATGGTAGTAGCTACATTTCGGTTTGGAATTGTAGGACTATTATGGGGGCAAGTTGCTATTTCGATTATTAGTTTTGTTATTAATAGTAAATATAGTGGCAAACTCATCAATTATGATTCTTTTGAGCAGATAAAAGACTTGGTGCCTACAATATTATTAGCATTTTTGATTGGCGGCGTAATATTTATTTTTGATTTTTATATTAACAGTCATCTTTTCGATTGGATAAGATTATTAATAGATACTCTTTCTTATTTTATCATTTATTTATTAACAGCTTATTTATTAAAAATGTCATCACTGTTGGAATTGAAAACAATTTTAAGATTAAATAAATAATTTTGGTTGATTATGCAGATAAAAACTATTACTTGTCATGAAGTATACAATCATGGTGCATCATTACAGGAATATGCCCTTCTTCAATTTCTGAATCAAAACGGATTCCAGGCGGAAACATTACATTATAAACCAGATTATCTATCAGGTCATTTTAATTTAAAAGCAGTTAGTAACCCCCGATTTAACTTACCAATAGTTAAACAACTGTATTTATTAATAAAGCTTCCTACTCGTTTAAAATCATTGAAAAGAAAAAAGGCTTTCGATGATTTTGCAAAAAAGTATATACCAACAGATTCTACATTATATGAAAAAAATGAGGATCTGAAAAATAATTTGCCTCAGGCAGATGCATTTATATGTGGAAGCGATCAGATATGGAACTCCTATTTTCAAAATGGAAAAGATCCTGCATTCTATCTTAATTTTGTTCCTGATAATAAAAAGAAAATTTCTTATGCTGCATCTTTTGCAATTGACAAAATAGAAGAAAATCTAAAGCAGTTTGTCAAAGAAAACGTAGCAAGACTTGACAGGATAGGCGTGAGAGAAACTTCAGGTGTTGAAATTTTAAAAGAATTAGGAATTGAAAAAGCTATTCAGGTTTTGGATCCTGTTTTTTTACTGAAAAAAGAACATTGGATTTCCAATTTTATATCTCCTATTACGGATAAATATTTATTTATTTACGACTTCGATTCCAATCCAACTGTAAAGAATATTGCATTAAAACTTAAAAAAGAAAAAGGCCTCCTTATCTACACAGTTAATCAAAATATTGATTACGCTGATAAAAATTTCTATTTAGAAGGGCCTGAAAAATTTTTATCTTTGGTTTATCATTCTCAATTTAATCTTACCAATTCATTTCATGCCGTTGCGTTTTCCTTAATTTTCGAAAAACAGATTGCGGTAATTAATAGGACAGAAAAAATTAATACAAGAATGAGGGATCTATTAGGGTTGTTTGATCTCAATAAAAGATTAATTTCTAATGAAAAAGAGTTTGATTCTTTAGGGAATATTAATTATGATGAAATAAAGGAAGCTAAAAATAATCATATAAAGAGATCAGAAGAATTTTTAATTAACGCACTTACATAATGAAGAATGTAGTTTTTTTTGTAGAGTCTATGCATTGTGGAGGTGCAGAAAGAAGTTTATTAAGTTTACTCAATAATTTGGACCCTTCTATTTATAATATTAATTTGTTAGTTATAAATAAAGGAGGGGATTTCGAAAAATTTATTCCAGATTATGTGAACTACAAAAGTGTAGATACTGAGTTTGGTATTATTGGAAAAATAAAATTTAATTTTTATCAAAAATTTTTAAGCAAGAGACACAAGGCGCAATTTTTTTGGAAAGCTTTTAAAAATAGTATTTCAAATTATAATACGACATATGATCTGGCCATTGCTTGGGGGCAAGGCTACGCAACATATTACACAGCAGACAAAATAAAGGCAAAAAGAAAACTAGCTTGGGTTAATATAGATTATAAAAAAGCAGGCTACGTAAAAGAACATGATATAGAGATCTACAATAAATTTGATAAAGTTATTGGAGTTTCTGATTTTGTAAAAGAAAGCATGCAAGAATTTTTGCCGGAAGATAAAGTGATTGCAATTAGAAATATTATAGATATTACAGATGTAGTAAAAAGAGCACAAGTCGACATAACAGAAAAATTTGATGCTCAATTTGTTAATATTGTTTCTGTAGGACGGTTGGCAAAGCAAAAAGCATTCGAAACTTCTGTAGAAGCGGCTAAAATATTGAAAGAGAAAAATATTAAATTTTGCTGGTACATTATTGGTGAAGGAGCTGAGAGAAATTATTTAGAATCTCTTATTGAAAAATATGATTTACATAAGTATTTTATTCTTTTAGGTTTCAGAGATAATCCTTATCCTTATATCAAGCAATCTGATATATATGTGCAGACATCTTCTTTTGAAGGTTTAGGAAGAACATTGATCGAGGCCTCTATTTTATGCAAACCAATTGTTACCACTAATTTTCCAACGGCATTTGGAATTCTGAGACCAAATGAAACAGGTGTTATTACAGAAATGGATGCAGGATCTGTAGCTCAGGGTATTATGGAGCTTATAGGAAATAAACAATTAAAAGAATTGATCATTGAAAATCTGGAAAACCAGGTTGATAATGGTAAAGAAACGACTCTTAAACATGTTAATGATTTATTTCAAAAATGAAAATAGCAATACAAAATACGCCTATTGGTTTTACAGATCGTTGGATTGAATATTGTCAGCTTAATAATATTGATTATAAATTAATTGATAGCTATTCCAATGATATCATAGAGCAGATAAGAGATTGTGATGCTGTAATGTGGCAGCACGATTTATTACAAAAAAAAGATAATATTGTCTCAAAGAGATTTCTGTCTGCTGCAGAACATGCAGGAAAGATTGTGTTTCCAAGCATCAATGAAAATTGGCACTATGATGATAAAATTTCTCAAAAATATTTATTAGAGTTAATAGATGCCCCATTTATTAAGACGTTTGTTTTTTATTCAAAAAATGAGGCTTTAGAATGGACAAAAACTACGACTTTCCCAAAAGTGTTTAAATTAAAAGGCGGAGCAGGATCTAGCAATGTAAAATTAGTTAGAAATCAATCTCAAGCAATTAGTTTGATTAAAATGGCATTTGGAAAAGGTTTTAATCCTATCAGTAAAAGTTATTTTTTGAAAGAAGGCTGGAGAAACTACATTTCGGGTAAATTAAATCTTTTAGGATTATTAAAAAAAATACACATTTTTATAAAGCCAATTGATCCTAATTTCGTAAATGAAATTCAGAGAGATTATGTTTATTTTCAAGAATTTATACCAAATAATGATTTTGATATTAGATTGGTTGTTATTAATCAAGAAAGGGTGTTTGGGCTTAAAAGATATAATAGGGAAAATGATTTCAGAGCTTCTGGCAGTGGTAACTTTGATTATCTAAAAGAAGGAGATATAGCTCAGGAATTATTGAAAAAAATAATTGATGTTTCAAAAAAACTCAAAATGAATAGTGTCGCTTATGATATTGTTTTTGACGAGAAAAATATTCCGCAGATTATAGAAATATCATATGCCTATGCGAGTAAAGCTTATAACAAATGTCCGGGTTATTGGGATTCTCAGGCAATTTGGAATAATGGAGAAATAAAAGATTACCAATATTGGATGATAGAAAAAGTTATTGAACGTATAAAACAAAAAAATGATTCTACGCTTTTTTAAACGTGTGATTTCCTATCTGGAACGTAAAGATTTTAATAAAAAATTAATAGCAAAAAATATTAATTTGGGTAGTAATGTCACATTCCGAGGATTTCCTATTATTCAAATTAATTCTGATGCATTTTTAAAAATAGGTGATAATACGCTAATCAATTCCGAGAACTATGGATACCATGTTAATATGTTTACAGGATGTAAATTGATGGCTGATAGAAAAGATGCAATGATTGAAATCGGAAAAAATACTAGGCTGCATGGGACGGCAATCCATGCCTATAGAAAAATTACTATTGGAGATAATTGCTTGATTGCTGCTAATTGCCAAATTATAGATTGTAACGGTCATGATATTTCTTTTGACAATGTAGATAATAGAATACAAACATTTGGAACCCCCAAAGAAGTGATAATAGAAGATTCGGTGTGGTTAGGGACAGGAGTCGTTGTTTTACCAGGTGTACGTATAGGAAAAGGCAGTGTTATTTCAGCGAATAGTGTAGTTAGTAAAGATATTCCGCCAATGTCAATAGCGGGAGGTAATCCTATACAGATTTTTAAATCTTCAAATTCTAGAGATTAAATGTTCAGCCTGCAACAATCCAATCAATTAAAAACCATCGCTATTTTGATGATGATGTTCTTGCACCTATTTAATAGGAGCTACGAAAATCTGTTCCAGCCTTTGGTTTTTATAGGAAAAACTCCGTTGTCATATTATATTTCATTGTTTTGTGATGCATGTGTTCCTATTTTTGCTTTTGTTTCGGGATATGGTTTATATTATAAATACCAGCAAGACGAAAAGTTATACAAAAAAACCAATATTAAAAGAATAAAGAAATTATATATTAATTATTGGATAGTTCTTTTATTGTTTGCTGTTTTATTAGGTTTAGTTCTAAACAAAGATGGTTACCCGGGTAGTTGGTCAAAAATATTACTTAATATTTCAGGATTAGATCCTTCATATAATGGAGCCTGGTGGTTTTTTACGACCTATATCTTTTTTATTATTACATCAGGAGTATGGTTTGCATTATTGGATAAGATAAATCCATTTTTATATTTTTCCATTCTTTTAGTCATCTATTTTGGTGCATTTTATTTCAGAATTTATAAAACCAATTTGTTTGATAATAATATACTAAACTGGTTTCACAAACAATCTGCATTGTATTTCTGTACCTTATTTCAATTTATGTTAGGAGCTTTTGCCTTGAAATACAAATGGGCCCATAAGATATCATTTTACTTTCAAGACTTAAAGTATAAAAATTTGATCATTATCTTGTTGATATTCTTTTTGGTCGCAGTTCATGCCATCGTTCCGAATTTTATAATTGCTCCATTTATAGGTGTGGTATTTATATTTTTATTTATTCAGTTTAATTTTTCAATTTCATTTAAAAAAGGATTAGATTTATTTTCAAAACATTCTACAAATATGTGGCTTACACATATGTTTTTTTATATGATATTTTTTTCGGATTTTGTTTACGGATTTAAATATGTTCCTCTTATTTTTCTTGTTTTGATAATTTTATGTTTACTAAGTTCATATGTGATTAATTTTATTAATGATAAAATTCGGAAAACAATATGAAGCTTTTATATATTACAAATGGAATTAATGGAGTAGGAGGGTTGGAAAGAGTTCTATCCATAAAAGCTTCATACTTTGCAGAAAATTATGATTATGATGTTACTATATTATCACTTAATAATACACATCTGAATCCATTTTACGGATTTAGTTCTAAAATAACATTGTGTTCTATAGATGTAAAAGGTAGTTCCGTCCAGTATTTTAAATCGTATAAAAAGGGAATTCAAGATTTGGTAAATGTTATAAATCCTGATGTTATTTCTGTTTGTGATGATGGATTAAAAGCTTTTTTTCTTCCTAATATCATAAAAACTAAAGCAAAATGGATTTACGAAAGACATGCCTCGCAGCAATTAAATAAGCAACAAGGGTTAATTGGTAAATTTTCAGTTTATTTGATGCGCAAACAAGTTTCAAAGTTTGATAAGTTTGTAGTTTTAACAAAATCAAATGAAAAAGAATGGAATAAATCTAACGTCATCTCTATCCCAAACCCACTGAGTTTTTATCCATCTATTTCTTCAGAACTTATTTCTCATCAGATAATAGCCGTGGGCTCTCATTCTTACAATAAAGGGTATGATACATTACTTAAAATTTGGAAAAATATTGAAAATAAATATTCGAGTTGGCATTTGAATATTTTTGGAAAAATCGATTCGGATAGAAGATTTGTAAATCTCGCTCAGGGGTTGAAACTTAAAAATTTAACCTTTCATAATCCAACAATTAATATTGAAAAAGAATTTCTAGAGTCTTCTATTATGGTATTGCCTTCTAGATCGGAAGGATTTGGGATGGTATTAATTGAAGCAATGGCTTGTGGTGTTCCCTGCATCAGTTTTGACTGCCCTTCTGGACCTGGGGATATTATTCAAAACAATTTGGATGGTATTCTTATTGAGGATCAGGACTTAGACGCATTTCAATTCGCAATAGAAAAATTAATTAATGATAATCAGTTAAGATCTCAAATGGGAAAAGCTGCAAAACAAAATGTTTTAAAATATAGCATTCCAAATATTGCCGAGATTTGGAAACAATTGTTTTTAGAATTAAAAGGATGAAAATAGTTTTTAACACAGATCAGATATATTTGCATGGAGGAATAGAAAAAGTAATGGCAACAAAAGCTAATTACTGGGTTGGTATTCCTAATGTGCAAGTATATATTGTCACGACGGAACAGCAAAAAAATATCCCACGTTATTTTTTAGACAAAAGAGTAAATATTATTGATCTTGGTGTTAATTACAATCGTTCGAAATCTTATTTTTCGAAAGAAAATCTATTAAAAGCTTTTATTCATTTAAAAAAACAAAAAGAATTTTTTAGAAAATTACAACCAAATGTAATAATTTCTCCTAATTTTAATTTTGACCATTATTGGCTTCCTTTTATAAAAAAAGATTCTCGATTGATAAAAGAAAGACATAGTTCCCGTTATAAAGAGCCGGAGGCAAGAAAAAATAAAGCTTTATTTAATAGATTAAAATTTAAATTCAATGACTGGTTGGATTCTAAGTATACGAAAATAGTTGTGCTAAATGAGGATGAAAGAAAATATGTAATGTCAAATAATGCCGTTGTAATTCCAAATCCAATAGAATCTCAGATTATGCAAGCTGATTTGATTAATAAAAGAGTATTAGCAGCAGGACGTATTTCTCAAGTCAAAGGCTTTGATCATCTTATAAAAGCCTGGGCTATTGTTAATGATTCTTTTTCGGATTGGCATTTGGATATCTATGGGCAGGATTATCTGGATACTCAAAAGGAATTGGAGCAACTAATACAAGATCTACAATTGCAGGATGTTATTCATTTTAAAGGAAGTATAGATAATATACCGGAGAAAATGACAGAGTACTCTATTTATGCTATGACATCGCAAACAGAATGTTTTCCAATGGTTCTTTTAGAAGCTCTGTCAGTAGGTTTGCCTATTGTATCTTATGATTGCCCAAATGGTCCCAGAAATATAATACAGGATAAAATTGATGGATTATTAATACAAGATCAAAATATTCAGATTTTTGCAGATAGTTTAAAAGAATTAATATTGGATAAAGGTTTAAGAATTAAGATGGGAAATAATGCTAAAGAAAATATCCATCGTTTTACAACTTTTGAGGTGATGAAAAAATGGAAATCTTTATTAAATTTACCAAATGTTTGATTTTGTTCCTCTTGCATTTTATACCAATCTACACTATTATGTTTTATTATTGATTGCGTTTATTATATTAATACATGCCTTTAATTATAAAATAGATGATGATAAAAGTATTCAGTTTTTCAATTATTTAGGATATTTTATTTTAATTATATATGTCGTATATATGGGGCTTCGCCCTATTAGTGGTAGATATTTTGGTGATACACATAATTATGCACAAGCTTATTATTTACTACAGAGCGGAGGCGATGTGAAAATAGAAAAGGATTACATGTTTAATTATTTTATGGCATTTTGCAGTAAAATAATGGATGTGCATACTTTTTTTCTTTTGTTAGACATACTTTTTATTTCACCGATGTTTTTCTTTTCCAAAAAATATTTTGGGAAATATTGGTTCTTTTCTTTTTTCTTGTTTATTGGTTCTTTTCTTACTTGGGCATCTGGGACAAACGGATTACGTAATGGATTGGGGACGTCTTTTTTTATTTTAGGACTTTGTTTTTATAATAAAAAAATATTGATGTATTTCCTTTTCATTTTGTCATATTTTATGCACGCGTCGCTAATTATTACTATTGCGGCATACATCGTGGCAGGAAGTTACGGGGACCCAAAGAAATATATCTATGTATGGTTAATCGCTATTCCTTTGTCTATTATTGGAGGTAGTTTTTGGACTGGATTTTTTGGAAGTTTAGGTTTTGAAGATAGGACAGCAGGATATCTTACAAATTCTGACCAAAACTTGAAACAGTTTTCAAAAACAGGTTTCAGATGGGATTTTTTGTTATATAGCGCATCTGCAGTCTACGCAGGGGGATATTATATTTTTAAAAAAAAGATAGAAGATACTTTTTATATTCATTTGTTTGGGGTGTATTGTATTGCAAATGCTTTTTGGATTTTAGTCATCACAGCGGCATTTAGTAATCGATTTGCTTATTTGTCTTGGTTTCTAATGCCTGTAATTATTGCTTATCCAATGCTAAGATATAAAATATGGAAAGATCAATATAAAACATTTGCAGTAATAATGTTCTTGTATTTTATGTTTACTTTTGTTATGAATATTAGATAAATTATTTTTTGATCGATTTTATGAAAGATAAAATTATTATAGTTATTCCATATTTTGGAAAATTACCAAACTGGTTTCAAACATTTTTACTATCAGCCGAAAAGACCAAAATTGTAGACTTTTTATTAATTACGGATGATAAGAGGAATTTTGATTACCCTAGTAATTTTGAAGTTGTTTATAAAGAGTTCAAGGAAATACAAGATTTGTTTTACAATAAAATAGGTAAAGTTTATCTTGAACATCCATATAAATTATGTGAATATAGACCTTGCTATGGTTTTGTTTTTCAGGAGTTCATAGAAGGGTATTCTTTTTGGGGACATTCTGATATTGATGTTATTTATGGAGATATAGATAAATATTTAAACGAGATTAATTATTTACAGTATGAGAAGATATTTAATTTAGGACATTTTACTATTTATAAAAATGAATTAAAAATTAATACTCTTTTTAAAAATAAATTTAAAAATAATTTTCCGAAAATTTGTGATTTTGATTTTGTAAAGCAAACAACCTATGCTTGTCATTTTGATGAATTAGGTATAAATTTTATAAGCAAAAGATCAGGTATTAAATTTTATGATTCCAAGTTCTGCAAGAATGTTAATATGAATTATAACAATTATGCTGTGGATGGAGGAAAACCTAAAGATCCAGAATTGCTGATTTATGACAATGGCAAATTATATATAAAAAGAAAAAACTCAAGTGAAGAAGAGTTTATGTATTTACATATTCAGAAGAGAAAAATAACAAGTAATCTAATCCCGTCTACTAAAAAATTTATCATAACAAAGGATGGGTTTATCGATATAAATGATGATTATGATCTTTATTTTAAAAAATATGGATTAAATGATGATGCTCATTTACAAAACGAACATAGAGCTAATCTTTTGCTTAACCTAAAAAAAGAAAAAAAGAATAGAATAATAAGAGAGCTTTCAACCAAACCTTTCAGATTTGTATATAATATGTGGCAAAGAAAGAAAAGTGTAGATTTTCTTAAAAAAAATAATTTATTCTAAAATTTTGACTTTTTATGGATAATAAAACACTGACAGTATTTACACCTACATATAATAGAGGAAATTTACTTCCAAGATTATATGAAAGTCTTTGCAGGCAGACAAACGATGATTTTAAATGGATCATTATTGATGATGGCTCTATAGACAATACACAGAGATTAATTGAAGATTGGAAAAGTGAAAATGAGATAGAGATAGAATATTATTGGAAAGAAAACGGAGGTTTACACACAGGCTATAATCTCGCAATAAGTAAAATAGATACCAATTTGGCTGTTTGTATTGATTCTGATGACTTTATGCCCCATAATGCTGTGGAGAATATTTTAGACTTATGGAATAGAAAGGGAAGTGATAACTATGCCGGAATAATTGGACTTGATTATTATATGGGTGGAAAATCCGTTGGAGGGGATTTACCCAATGTAGAAAGTTTACATTTTATAGAACTTAAAACTAAATATGGTTACAGAGGTGATACCAAACTTGTCCATAGAACAGAATTGTTAAAAAAATATATTCCAATGCCTACATTTGGACAAGAGAAGAATTTTAACCCAAGTTATATTTTTCTTCAAGTGGATCAGGAAAAGCCATTATTGGTTCTGAATGAAAATTTATGCTTCGTAGATTACCAACAAGATGGGATGACAAATAATATTT
>Ga0116227_10012380_pt1 | contig 13903 bp, 12 predicted proteins | sample S1TSphgellanicum_FD_89693 | JGI IMG/M metagenome (GOLD analysis project Ga0116227, IMG submission 89693) | Host-associated microbial communities from peat moss isolated from Minnesota, USA - S1T2_Fb - Sphagnum magellanicum MG | ecosystem: Host-associated > Plants > Peat moss > Unclassified... | reverse complement strand
GATGATCCGGCCTTCAGCCGCCACGTGCTCGGCGTCACGAACCTTTAGCAATATCGACCTGAGGCAATATAGTAGAGCGTAGGATGCAATGTGCTTTGGCACTCCATCCTGCGCTCTACGGGTATGAGTTGTGCGATCGCGATGTGCTACTTCGCCGCCGTGAGCTGCCCCCGGATCTCACCCTTCGGGTGTGCGGCCGTATGCACGTTCGCATACCACAGGCCGGAGGCAAGTTGCGCCGCCTGCGCGTCCGTCAGCGTCGCCATACCCTTCAGCGGGCTCGCGGGATCCTTGCCGAGCGGCACCGTCACGCCGGCGTTCTTGCCGGGGGCACCCGGGCCGTGGAAATGCGCCATGGTCGCGGGGCCGGTCAGGCCGCTCCAGGTCAGGGTGTAGTCCAGCATGTGGGTGGCGGGGTTGTAGAACGCATCCACCGTGCCGGCGCCGGCGGTGCCGGTGGGGGGCACTTCGCTCGCCGCCGTCATCGTCGCCGTATAATGCACCGCGGCGGCCGATGCCGGGGCCGCCAGCAGGCATAGGGCTGCTGCCATGATTGATCGCCTGGAAAACATGCGCATTCCTCCTCGTTTAGCCTCACCGACCTATACACGATCCGCTGCAATACAATCTCACCAAACTGCGCGGCACCCAGCCTTAGCGCCTGCCGGCCGGACATGGTAGAACGCCCTTCACCCATATGGAGGCGACCATGCCAGGACGGATCGACACCAGGCTCACCGAACTTGGCCTTACCCTGCCGCCGGCGCAGCCGCCGGTGGCCACCTACGTGCCTTACGTCATTACCGGCAACCTGGTCGTCATCTCCGGCCAACTGCCGATCCATGACGGCAAGCTCTACTGGACCGGCAAGCTGGGGCTGACCATCGAGGTGGAGGAGGGCAAGCTCGCCGCCCGCCAGTGTTTTCTGAACGTGCTTGCGCATCTCAAACACGCCTGCGAGGGCGATCTGGACCGGGTGGCGCGCGTGGTGCGGCTGGCCGGGTTCGTGGCCTGCGCCTCCGAATTCACCCAGCATCCGCTGGTGATGAACGGGGCGTCCGACCTGGCCGTGGAAATTTTTGGGCACGCCGGGCGGCATGCGCGGGTGACCGTCGGCGTGCCCTCGCTGCCGTCCGACTCGCCGGTCGAAATCGAGGGCATGTTCGAAATCGACTGATTTGGCAGCCGGAGTGTTTCAATGATCAGGATTTTTCCGCCCCTGGCGGCGCTGCTGCTTGCCCTCCCGGCTCTGGCGGCGCAACCGCCCAAGCCACCGCCGCCGCCAGCACCACCGCCATCGTTGCCGACCGAAATTCCCGCCAAATTCACGCCGGTGACGGACTCGTTCGACTATATCCGTCGCGACGTGATGATCCCCATGCGCGACGGGGTCAAACTGCGCACGGTGATTCTGATTCCGCGCGGCGCGCAGCATGCGCCCATGCTGCTGACGCGCACGCCCTACGGCGCCGTCGCCCGCTACGCCGAACGGCCGAGCGCGCATCTGAGCGAAGTGCTCGACAGCAGCGATGTCGCCGACGACGCGGTGCTGAACGGCAATTATATCCGCGTGCTGCAGGATGTGCGCGGCAAGCACGGGTCGGAGGGCGATTACGTCATGACCCGCCCGCTGATCGGGCCGCTGAACCCCACCAAAGTGGATCATTCCACCGACACGTACGACACCATCGACTGGCTGGTGCATAACACGCCTGAATCCAACGGCCGCGTTGGCATTTTGGGCATTTCGTACGACGGTTTTACCAGCCTGATGGCAATGTTCCACCCGCATCCTGCGCTGCGCGCGGCGGTGCCGATCAACGCCATGGTGGATGGCTGGCGCGGCGATGACTGGTTCCATAATGGCGCGTTCCGCCAATCGAGTTTTGGCTACGCGCATGATCAGGAGGCGACGCGGGGATCGGACGTCACCTGGTGGTCGGATCATTATGATGATTACGACACCTGGCTCTCCGCGGGATCGGCCGGCGACATGGCGCATAAGCATGGGCTGGATCAGATCGGGTTTGCGGTCAAGCTGCTGAGCAACCCCGCCTATGATCCGTTCTGGCAACAGCAGGCGATCGATAAACTCATGGCGCAGCAGCCGCTGACCGTGCCGGTGATGCTCGTGCACAGCCTGTGGGACCAGGAGGATATTTACGGCAACATCGCCATGTACAAGGCGCTGAAACCGAAGGATACCGACGGTTCAAAAGTGTTTCTTGTGCTCGGGCCTTGGTATCATCATCAGGAGCGGCTGGATGGCAGCGCGGTGGGGCCGATCAAATTCGGTAGCGACACGGCCGAGTTTTTTCGCCTGCATCTGCTGCGGCCATTCCTGGATCATTTCTTGAAGGATGATGCCCCGCCCTTGGGTATTGCACCTGTGAACGCCTACGTGACCGGCGCAAATGAGTGGCGCTCGCTGAAAACCTGGCCGTCCGGCTGCGACTCCGGCTGCAAGATCGATCACGTGCCGCTCTATCTGCAAGGCAATGCGCACGCCGGCTTTACCGCACCGCCGGCCGCCATGCCCGGCTTCGATGCCTATGTTTCCGACCCATCCAAACCGGTGCCTTACCTGCCGCGGCCGATTCATATCGAGGGGGACGAGGGTGAAAAAACCTGGCAGACCTGGCTCGTCAGTGACCAGCGCGACGTGGCCAGCCGCACCGATGTGCTGAGTTTTACCGGCGACGTGCTGACCCAGAATTTGCAAATTGCCGGTGAGCCGATCGTCAATCTCATGGCCAGCACCACCGGCACGGATGGCGATTTCGTGGTCAAGCTGATCGATGTGTATCCGGACGAGGTCGGCCGCGATCCGGCGATGGGCGGCTACCAGCTGATGATCGCCGCGGATATTTTCCGCGGCCGCTACCGCGAGGATTTTTCGGCACCCAAGCCGATCGCATCGGATCAAAAACTGCTGTTCAAATTTGCGCTGCCGACGACGAACCATGTGTTTCTGCCGGGCCATCGGCTGATGGTGCAGGTGCAGTCGAGCTGGTTCCCGCTCTATGACCGCAATCCGCAGACCTATGTGAAAAATATTTTTAACGCGAAGCCGGGGGACTACCGCCGCGCAACCATCAAAATTTTCGATGCCGGGCCTGGTGCAAGTTTTGTGGAGCTACCCATAGTTAAGACGTCGAATTAGCCGGGGTGGATTTTATGCAGCAACGTAGGCAACTGGCATTATGTCTTGCGATCATCTGCCTCTCACCCCTCCCCGTCCTGGCAGCACCGCCGGCGCCATCGCTACCGAGCGAGACTCCGCAAAATTTTACCCCGGACACCAGCAGTTTTGATTACGTCCGCCGCGAAATCATGATCCCCATGCGGGACGGGGTAAAACTCCACACGGTGATCCTGATCCCCAAAGGTCTCACCCACGCGCCGATCCTGCTGACGCGCACGCCCTACGATGCCGACGAGCTGACAGATTACGCGCATAGCGCGCATCTCGCCATGAGCCTGGACGGGTATGACAATGCCGACGATATCGAGTCCGGCGACGGCTATATTCGCGTGGTGCAGGATGTGCGCGGCAAATATCATTCGGAGGGCGATTATGTCATGAACCGCCCGCTGGTCGGGCCGCTCAACCCGACGAAGGTGGATGACTCAACCGATTGCTACGACACCATCGACTGGCTGGTGAAAAACACGCCGGAGAGCAACGGCCGCGTCGGCACCATCGGGATTTCCTACGACGGTTTTACCACGCTGATGTCTCTGATCCATCCGCATCCGGCGCTGAAAGCGTCCGTGCCGATGAACCCGATGGTCGATGGCTGGCGTGGCGATGACTGGTTTCACAATGGCGCGTTCCGCATGCTCGGCTCTTTGAACTACATTTATGAGCAGGAGGCGACGCGCAAGAATGATGAGAAGTGGTGGACCGATCATTACGATGATTACGATGCCGCCCTGCAAGCCGTCTCGGCCGACGGGCTGGCGCAATCGCATGCCGAGGACCAGGTCGGATTTTATCGCAAGCTGAAAGAGCATCCTGCCTATGATTCCTTCTGGCAGGATCAGGCGGTGGACAAAGAGCTGGCCCGCGAACCGCTGAGCGTGCCGACCATGCTGGTGCACAGCCTGTGGGACCAGGAGGATATATATGGTGACCTCGCCGTCTATAAGGCGCTGCTGCCCAAAAATACCGACGGCACATTATATCTGGTCATGGGGCCTTGGCACCATGGCGGCGGGATCGAGGAGGGGAGTACGCTCGGGCCTCTCGTGTTCGGCCAGGATACGGCACTTGCGTTTCGCACGAATTTCCTGAGGCCGTTCCTGGATCATTATTTGAAAGACGCTGCGCCGCCGATGGATGTGGCGCCGGTGAACGCCTTCCTGACCGGCGCAAATACATGGGAAAAACTCCAGACCTGGCCTTCAGGCTGCGACAGCGGCTGTCCGGTGACTGATACAAAGTTGTATTTGCAGCCTGACGGCAAGCTCGGTTTCGATACGCCGCATGGGCCGGAAGAGAGTTACGTCAGTTACGTCTCCGATCCGCTGAAACCGGTGCCATTCATCCAGCGGCCGATCCATCTGCTGGCTGACAGCGAGGGCCCGCTGTGGCAGAACTGGCTGGTCAGCGACCAGCGCGAGGCCTCCACCCGGCCGGATGTGCTGATTTTTACCAGCGCGCGCCTGACCGCGCCGGTCAAGATCGCAGATGAGCCGATCGCCAATCTGGTTGCCAGCACGACAGGCACGGATGGCGATTTCGTGGTGAAACTCATCGATGTCTATCCGGATGAAGTGCCGGTGCATCCGGAGATGGGCGGCTACCAGCTGATGATCTCGGCCGATATTCTGCGCGGCCGCTACCGCGACGGGCCGGAGGTCGCTAAACGTATTCCCGCATTACAGGATCAGCGTTACCGCTTTATCCTGCCCGCCGCGAACCATGTGTTTCTGCCCGGCCACCGAATCATGGTGCAGGTGCAATCTACCTGGTTCCCGCTGTATGACCGCAATCCGCAAAATTTCGTGGATAATATTTTCACTGCGCGTGCCTCGGACTACAAGCGCGCGGAAATCCGGGTGCGTGACGCGGGCCAGAGTTTCGTCGAATTGCCGCTGGTGAAATAGCGCACATGCCGTTCTTTCCCCGCAAGCCCGAAAAAACCGAGTTGCAGTTGAGCCTGCATACATCGGTTCACGACATTGCGGCTGAAGAATGGGATTCTTGCGCAGGGGCACAAAATCCATTTGTCTCACATGCTTTTCTGGCCGCGGTCGAAGATAGCGGATCGGCCAGCGCACGCACCGGCTGGATGCCGCAGCATGCGGCGTTGCGCGACGAGGCCGGCACGCTGCTGGCCTGCGCGCCGATGTATGCGAAATCGCACAGCTACGGCGAATATGTGTTCGACCACGGCTGGGCCCGCGCCTTCGAACAGGCGGGCGGCGATTATTACCCAAAATTGCAGGTGGCAGCGCCCTTCAGCCCGGTGCCCGGCCCTCGCCTGCTCATCCGCCCCAGCAGCGATCTGCCGCTGCGCACCATGGGCGAGGCTTTGGCGCAAGCGTGCAGGCAACTGCAACTCAGTTCCGTGCACGTTACGTTTTGCACGCAGACCGAGTATGAGAGCCTTGGCGAAGCCGGCTGGCTGCAGCGCCTGGGCGTGCAATATCACTGGCACAACCAGGGGTTTTCCAGTTTCGACGATTTTCTGGAGTCATTGACCTCACGCAAGCGCAAATCCATCCGCCGCGAACGCCGCGATGCGAATGCGTGCGGCCTGGTGTTCAAGACCCTGCAAGGCGACGCCATCACGCCGGAATATTGGTGCGCCTTCTACCGGTTTTACGAATCGACCGTGGACCGCAAATGGGGTTCCGCGTATCTGACCGAAAAATTCTTTCCCCTGCTAGGCAAGATGTTGGGCGACCGGGTGGTGCTGATGATCGCCGAACACGGCGGCCGCCCCATCGCCGGCGCGCTCAACCTGCTGGGCACGGAGGCGCTGTTTGGCCGCAACTGGGGTTGCCTGGCCGATTTTCCGTTTCTGCATTTTGAACTATGCTATTACCGGGCGATCGATTTTGCTATCGAGCACGGACTGGCGCGGGTGGAGGCAGGCGCGCAGGGCGAGCATAAGATCCAGCGCGGCTATCTTCCTTCGCCCACCTACTCTGCCCATTATATTCCGCACCCTGGCCTTCGCCGTGCCGTCGCGTCCTTTCTGGAACAGGAGCGTGCGGCTCGGGTGCAGGAGATGGCGGAACTGGCGGAGTTTTCGCCGTTCAGGCAGACGGAGAATTCATACAAACCGTAACGTTCGTAGGGTGGGCTTCAGCCCACCATGCCAGCAGCGGCGCGGGTGGTGGGCTGAAGCCCACCCTACGACCCCACGTGCGCGTATGACTTACCAAGGCAGGGTTTTGCCCAGATAATCCAGATATACCAGCCCCGGCTTCCCCCGCCGGTCGGCCACGACCGACACCATGCCGCGGACACTCGTCTCGATATCCAGCGGCGCCGCCTGGCCGCCCATTTCGGTGCGCACCCAGCCGGGGTGCAGCAGCACCACCGGATTCTCGCGGTGGCGCAGTGCGAAGCAGGAGCCGAGCATGTTCAGCGCCGCCTTGGTGGCGCGGTAGAGATCGACCGTGCCGCCGGCGTTGCTGGCGATGCTGCCCAGAATCGAGGTCATGAACACGAAGGTGGCGCCGGGCGCGGCGAGCCCGGCCAGGCGGTCGCCCAGCGCCACCGGGCCGATGGCGTTGGTCATGAACTCCAGCGCAGCCGCCTCGGGCGGCACGTCGGCGATGGGGGTGTCCTGTTCGATATGCATGCCGGCGACGACGAAAATCACATCGAGAATGGTGCCGGCGAGCGCCGACGCCAGGGCGCGCGCATCGTCGGCCGAGGTGATGTCCAGTTTTTCGACCCGCAACCGGCCAGGATGCGCGCCCGCAAGCGCGCTCAGTCCGGGCGCTGCCGGGTCGCGTGCCGTCGCAATCACCTGCCAGCCCTGCTCCAGATAGGCGCGCGCCAGGCCAAGGCCGAGGCCGCGCGATGCGCCGGCGAGAAGAATCGTGCCCGTATCAGCCATAAGCCCTCCTATCGCGCCAGCTCGCGCAAACTTTCGCGTATCAACACATCCAGCGACGCCGCGTCGCCCAGGCGGGCGGCGATGCGCTCCACCACAGGCTGCGCCTCTTGCCGCCGATAGCCAAGATTGCCCAAAGCGGAGACCGCATCCGACGCAACCCCCACGGAAGGCGCCAGTGGAACCACGCTTCCCGCCGTCGCCGGCATGCCCCCTGCCCGCTCGCGCAACTCGGTCAGCAGACGCACCGCCAGCTTGGGACCTACGCCGGTGACGCGCGTCAGGGCAGCGCGGTCGCCGGTGCCGATGGCGCTCACCAGGTCGCGCGGCGACAGGGCGGAGAGGATGGCCAGCGCCACTTTTGCGCCCACCCCCTGCACGGTGGTGAGCAGCCGGAACCAGTCGCGCTCGGCCGATTCGGCAAAACCGTAGAGCAGGATGGCATCCTCCCGCACGACCGTCTCCACCAGCACGCGCGCCACCGCCGGCGGCCGCTCCAGGGCGGCCAACGTGCGTGTAGAAGCCTGGACGAGATAGCCGACGCCGCCGACATCGATGATGCAGCGGTCCGCCTCCAGCGACTCGACGCGGCCGGTGAGCAGCGCGATCACGCTGCCGTCCATACATGCAGGCTAGAGCGGCTATGCGCGTGGCAGATGGCCACGGCCAGCGCATCGGACGCATCGGCGCGGCGCAGCGCGGCGCCGGGGAGCAGGCGCTGCACCATGAGCGCCACCTGCGCCTTGTCTGCCCCGCCGGTGCCGACCACCGCGCGCTTGACCGATTTGGCGCCATATTCGGTGACCAGAATGCCGGCGCGGGCCGGCGCCAGCAGCGCCACCCCGCGCGCATAGCCGAGTTTGAGGGTCGCCGCGCCGTTGCGGTTGACATAAGTCTCCTCGACCGCCGCCTCCTCCGGCCGATGCGTCTCGATCAGGGCGGTCAGCGCCTCATAGAGCACGCGCAAACGCTCCGGCACCGGGGTTTCGGCATCGGTGGCAATCACCCCGTCGGCCAAGTGCTGCAAGCGGTTGCCATGCGCGGCAATCATGCCCCAGCCGGTAAAACGTAGCCCCGGATCGATGCCCAGGATGCGCGTCATGCGGCCGAGAGGCGCTGCATCACCGCATCGGGAATATCGAAATTGGCATACACGTTCTGGACGTCGTCATTCTCCTCCAGCGCATCCATGAGCTTGAGCACGGAGACGGCACGCTCTTCGTCCAGCGTGACAGTGGTGGTGGGCCGCCAGTCGAGTTTGGCCTCCTCGGGCGACCCGAATCTCTGTTCCAGCAGGTCGCGGACGCCGAAAAAATCCTCCACCGTGCAGGTGATTTCGTGCGCCTCCGCGTCGCTCTCGACGTTGTCGGCACCGGCTTCGATGGCGGCTTCGAGCATGGCGTCGGCCGAGGCGGCGGCGGCCAGGTAGCGGATGACGCCCAGGCGGGTGAACATGAAGCTGACAGAGTTCGTCTCGCCCAGCGCCCCGCCGTGCTTGGAGAAGGCGGAGCGCACGTCCGACGCCGTGCGGTTGCGGTTGTCGGTCAGCGCCTCGACGATGACGGCCACGCCATGGGCGCCGTAGCCCTCGTAGCGCACATCCATATAATCGTCGCCGGCGCCGGCGCCGGCGGCTTTCTTGATGGCGCGGTCCACCGTGTCCTTGCTCATGTTGGATTTGTAGGCGGCGGTGACCGCGGCGCGCAGCCGCGGGTTGGCTGCCGGGTCCGGCAGGCCGGCCTTGGCCGAGACGGTGATTTCGCGAATCAGCTTGGCGAAGGCGCGCGCCCGGCGGGCGTCCTGCGCGCCCTTGCGGTGCATGATGTTTTTGAACTGGCTATGACCGGCCATGAGGGTCCACGTGCAAAATGTCAGGTATCCCGCCTGTGTAGCAGCAAGTGTAGCCCGGATGAAGCGCAGCGGAATCCGGGCCCTTCTTTGGCTTCGGCCTCTCCGGAGAGAGCGGGCCTAGACTCGTAAAAGTTTTTTGGTTCTTTTTTTCAAAAAAGAACTGCTTTCTTTCTCTCTTCGCCCGATTGGTCAGCCTGTCACCTGACCCCTTGCAGCCGACAGCCGGCTGTTATATGACAACTCAAGGTTAACGTATAGGTCAACTCTTGCAGCAAAACGACTCGGAAAGCGCCGGTGAAGAGGGCATTTCCGTCACCAAACTCGCGCGTGAGCTTGGGGTGACGGCGCGCACACTGCGCTTCTATGAGGACCGGGGGCTGATCACGCCGCTTCGCCAAGGCAACGCCCGTATCTACACGCCGCGCGATCGGGCGCGCATGATTCTCATCCTGCGCGGCAAGAGGCTGGGGTTTTCTTTGCGCGAAATCAAGGAATATCTGGACCTTTATGCCAAAGGGCAGACCGGGGTGGACCAGTTGCGGAAGCTTCAAATTGCCGTCGCCGAGCGCCTGGAGTCGCTGGCCGAACAGCAGGAAGCGATAGAGCTGACCATTGCCGAGTTGCAGGACATCGCCGATCAGACCGCGGCCGCTCTGGCAGCCGCCGAGCGGCAGCGCCACGCGCCATAAGAAACAGGAGACGTCATGACCAATGTTGTTATTGCGGGCTACGCGCGCTCGCCCTTCACCCCGGCGAAGAAAGGCGCGCTCGCCCGCGTGCGCGCGGACGACATGGCCTCCGCCGTCATCCGCGGCCTGATAGCGAAAACCGGCGTTGCGGCCGAGGACCTCGAGGATATTGTGGTGGGCACTGCCTTCCCCGAGGGTGAGCAGGGCCTGAATGTGGCGCGCCTCATCGTGCTGCTGGCCGATCTGCCGATTGCGGTGGCCGGCATGACGGTGAACCGCTTCTGCGGCAGTTCCATGAGTGCGGTGCATATCGCCGCCGGCCAGATCCAGCTCGGCGCCGGCGAGGTGTTTATCGCCGCCGGGATCGAGAGCATGAGCCGCGTGCCGATGGGCGGGTTCAACCCGCTGTTCAACCCGGTGCTGAACGAAAAAAGCCCCGGCGCCTATATGGGCATGGGCGACACGGCAGAAAATGTCGCGCGCCGCTGGCAGATCACGCGCGATGCGCAGGAAGATTTTGCTGTGGCCAGCCACCGCAAGGCCGCGGCCGCGCAGGCGGCCGGCAAGTTTGCCGATGAAATCATTCCCATTCAGGCCGGAAGTGCTACGGTCGATCGCGACGGCTGCATCCGTGCGGAAACCACCAAGGAGGCGCTGGCGGGTTTGAAACTGGCGTTCGACCAGGAGGGGACGGTGACGGCCGGCACCTCCTCGCCGCTCACCGATGGCGCGAGCGCGGTTCTGGTGTGCTCCGAAGACTATGCGCGGGCGAAAAATCTGCCGATCCTGGCGCGGATACGCAGCGTGGCGGTGTCGGGCTGCGAGCCGGACATCATGGGCGTGGGGCCGGTGCGCGCGTCCCGCAAGGCGCTGGAGCGCGCCGGCCTTGCTGCGACGGACATGAATGTGGTGGAGTTGAACGAGGCGTTTGCCAGCCAGGCGATTGCCAGCATGCGGGAAATCGGTTTTTTGCCCGAAACGATTAACCTTGATGGCGGCGCCATTGCGCTCGGCCATCCGCTGGGGGCGACCGGCGCGCGTATTGTCGGCAAGGCGGCGTCGCTGCTGGCGCGCGAGGGCGGGCGTTATGCCATTGCCACGCAATGCATCGGCGGCGGCCAGGGAATCGCCACCGTGCTGGAGCGCGTGTGATCATGGCAGGCACCATCAAGCGCGTTGCCGTCATCGGCTCCGGCGTCATGGGTTGCGGCATTGCGGCGCAGATCGCCAATGCCGGTGTGCCGGTGCTGCTGCTGGATATCGTGCCCAAAGAGGGGCCGCGCAATGCGGTGGCGGATGCGGCGGTTGCGCGCGCCTTGAAGACGGACCCGGCGCCGTTCATGTCGGCAAGTGCGGCGAAACTGATCGAGACCGGCAACATTGACGATGATCTTTCGAAAGTTGCGGCGTGCGACTGGATCGTTGAAGTCGTCGTGGAGCGGCTTGATATCAAGCAGACGCTCTACCGCAAGCTCGAAGCGGTGCGGCGGCCGGGCACGGCCGTTTCCTCCAATACCTCCACTATTCCGCTCGCAACGCTGATCGAAGGCCTGCCGCACAGCTTTGCGCAGGATTTCATGATCACCCATTTCTTCAATCCGCCGCGCTACATGCGGCTGCTGGAACTGGTGACCGGGCCTGCGACAAATCCGGCGCTGGCTGCCATGGTTGGCGATTTCTGCGACCGGGTGATGGGCAAGAGCATCGTTGCCTGCAAAGACAGCCCCGGCTTCATCGCCAATCGGCTTGGCATTTTCTGGATGACGGCGGCGGTGACCGAAACCCCGATTCTTGGTCTGACGATCGAGGAGGCGGACGCCATCATGGGCCGGCCGTTCGGCATTCCCAAGACTGGCGTGTTCGGGCTGGTGGATCTGGTCGGGCTCGATCTGATGCCGCACATCAATGCCAGCATGGCCGGATCGCTCCCCGCAGGCGATGCGTTCCACCGCATCAACCGCGACATGCCGCTGATCCGCAAAATGATTGCGGAGGGTTATACCGGCCGCAAAGGTCTGGGCGGTTTCTATCGGCTGCATAAGGCGGGCGGGAAAAAGACCAAGCAGACGCTCGATCTGGCCACCGGCGAATATCGTGACGAGCAGAAAGCTGCCCTGCCCGAACTCGCCGATGCGGGCAAGAATTTGCGCAAGCTGATGACGGCGCCTGGCAAGGTTGGCGACTATGCCTGGAATGTCATGGGCCATACGCTGGCTTACGCGGCGACCCTGATCCCCGAGGCGACGGACGCCATCACCGATATCGATGAAGCCATGCGGCTTGGCTATAATTGGAAATGGGGTCCGTTCGAGATTATCGACATGCTTGGCGTGGGCTGGTTCGTCGAGCAATTGCGCGCGCGCGATCTGCCTGTGCCCACGCTGCTGGACCGCGCCGCCGGCCGCAGTTTTTATCGCGTGCACGAGGGCGTGGCGCAATTCCTGTCGCAGGATGGCGAGTACACGAAGCTGGTTCGCCCCGAGGGCGTGCTGCTGCTTGAAGACATCAAGCGCGCCGGCACGCCGGTGCTGGAGAACGGCTCTGCCGCGGTGTGGAATCTGGGCGACGGTGTGCTGTGCTTCGAATTCACCAGCAAGAGCAATTCTCTGGACGAAGCGATCATGGCTTTGCTTGGCAAGACTATTGCTCTCGTCAAGAAAGAATACCGCGCTCTGGTGATCTATAATGAAGGCAGCAATTTTTCCGTTGGCGCCAATCTGGGTTTAGCCCTGTTCGCCGCGAACATTGCGGCCTGGACGCAGATCGACAGCATGATCGCCACCGGGCAGGAGATGATGCAAAAACTGAAATACGCGCCCTTCCCCGTGGTCAGCGCGCCGGCGGGCATGGCGCTTGGTGGCGGCTGCGAATTTTTGCTCCATAGCGCCGCGGTTCAGGCTAATGCCGAATTATACACGGGCCTGGTGGAATGCGGCGTCGGGCTGCTGCCTGGCTGGGGTGGCTGCAAGGAGATGCTGGGCCGCATGGCAACCGATCCGAAAATGCCCAAAGGCCCGATGCCGGCAACGACACATGTGTTCGAAATGGTCAGTACGGCGAAAGTCAGCAAATCCGCCGCCGAAGCGCGCGAGCTGGGCATATTGCGCAAGACCGACCGCATTACCATGAACCGCAACCGGCTGCTGGCTGATGCCAAGGCACGCGCACTGGAATTGGCGGTAGATTACAAGGCGCCTGAGCCGCGTGAAATCGTGCTGCCTGGCGCATCGGGCCGCGTGGCGCTGGAACAGGCGGTCGCCGGCTTCGCCAAGACCGGCATGGCCACCAAACATGATGTGGTCGTCTCCAAGGAACTGGCGCATGTGCTGACCGGCGGCGACACGGACATACTGGATCCGATGCGTGAGCAGCGGATTCTCGATCTGGAACGCGAGAGTTTTATCCGCCTGCTGAAAACCCCTGGCACGCTGGCGCGCATCGAGCATACACTGGAAACCGGAAAACCCCTACGAAACTGACCGCATCGTAGGGTGGGCTTCAGCCCACCATGTCGAGGCGACGCGGAACATCGTGGTGGGCTAAAGCCCACCCTACGCCACACAGGAGGCACGACCCATGCAAGTCTATAAAGCCCCGCTCCGCGACATGCGTTTCGTGCTGCATGAATTGCACGGCAGCGCCGCCCATGTGGAGGAAATCGGCCAGCCGGAGGTGACGGCCGAGCTCATCGACACGATCCTGGAAGAAGCTGGCAAGTTCGCCAGCGAAGTGCTGCTGCCGATCAATGCGTCGGGCGACGAGGAAGGCTGCACCTACGAGAATGGCGTGGTGCGCACGCCGCGCGGCTTTGTCGATGCCTACAAGCAATTCTGCGAAGCCGGATGGGGCGCGCTCGCCTCCGACCCCGCTTACGGCGGCCAGGGTCTGCCGGAAATTCTCGGCAAGATGGTCGAGGAAATGCAGTGCTCGGCCAATCTCTCGTTCGGGCTTTATCCGGGCCTGACGCATGGCGCCACGCTGGCGTTGCAAGGCCATGGCACCGAGGAGCTGAAAGCGCAATATCTGCCAAAGATGATCGAAGGGCGCTGGAGCGGCACCATGTGCCTGACCGAGCCGCATTGCGGCACGGACCTTGGCCTGATGCGCACGAAAGCCGTGCCGCAGGAAGACGGCAGTTACCGCATCAGCGGTGCGAAGATTTTTATCAGCGCCGGCGAGCACGACCTCACCGAAAATATCGTGCATCTGGTTCTGGCGCGAATCGAGGGTGCCCCCAAAGGCATCAAGGGCGTCAGCATGTTTCTGGTGCCTAAATTCTTGCCT
>Ga0116227_10012377_pt1 | contig 13906 bp, 10 predicted proteins | sample S1TSphgellanicum_FD_89693 | JGI IMG/M metagenome (GOLD analysis project Ga0116227, IMG submission 89693) | Host-associated microbial communities from peat moss isolated from Minnesota, USA - S1T2_Fb - Sphagnum magellanicum MG | ecosystem: Host-associated > Plants > Peat moss > Unclassified... | reverse complement strand
CCTCCTCCTCCTCCTCCTCCACCACCACCACCACCACCACCACCACCACCACCACCTCCTCCTCCTTTAGGACCCTCCTCTTTTTTCTCCTCTTTTTTTGCCTCCCCTTTTGACTCCTGAGAAGTTACAACCCATATTTCTGTTAGGGCAACACCAAGATACCTCCCATTTCCTGAAAAGATTGTACTCCTTCACCTTGATCTATGTGATCTACGGCCTATGTACCAGACAGAAAGGCAATCTCCCTACGACTTGAGGGATCCCATTCAGATCCCACAGCTGGAGAATGGAATGCATTGAACTGGGATATGGCAACAATTGCAGATCTAACAGTTGCAGAACTACATGCCTTTGTGTTTGATTGCTAGGTAAAATCATGCTATAACATAGATATTCAAATCCAGCTGCAATTAAAATGCATCAAGTTGAAACCTGAAACCAATCAAGACTCAAGAACATGCAAACTACTTGAGGGGTGGTAGCATCTGGTTGTTCTCTATGAAGGCAGACAATGATAGAACATTGCAACCAATTGTTGGTAGGTGAGGCTATGATCATTGAACTTGCTATTGGTGAGTGATGGAAATCTACCTCCTTTGTGTCTTTAGCACCCTCCTTCTTCTCTTCTTTCTTCTCCTCTTTTTTCTCCTCTTTCTTCTCCTCCTTTTTTCCTCCCTTCTTTGGCTCCTCTGGCCAGAACTCAGTGTGCTTCCCAGTTTTGGCAACCCGGCGGAGAACATCTTCAGGCTTCACATTGCCAGTGACTGTCACTTTCTGTCCAGGAAAATCAACTTGATGTGATGTCACCCCTACAATGTCCAACGAAATTTCTTAGACAAAATTCCCCATAATCTCTAGGCAATCTCCCCTTGCAGATTCAAAAGGCCCTCTGTTACCAAAAGTTTGATAATCAATGACCTGGTCACCCCCTTTAGTACTTGACTTCACTACCTTGATGATAGACGACTGATTGCATACCACATTCAAAGCGGCCATGAAGCTGAGTACCAGACAGAGGGCTCAATGCTTCAAATTTTGTACCACAAATCTACGATATTGCAGAGAACTCTCCTTAACAACAATCTGAAGGTAATATGACAATGAGTGCAGTCATAACCCTATGGGAGTTGCTCACAAAGTGACAGCCCCATCACCTTCATCATGGAGAGCAGTGATGAGCTGTTGCCATGACTAATCCACTGACATCATCAGCTCTGAATGGTGGGTGTAGATAAGCATATAATAATCCACCCACAACTTCAGGCAAACCATTATGCTTTATACACATGTACATTCATGACTCCAATTGATTATCTTCCAGTTTGAAATGAAACTGGAACTTCATATCTTTGAAATCACAGAGAAAATCTCCAGAACAACAATTCGAAGGTAACATGACAACAAGTGCAGTCATAACCTTATGAGAGTTGCTCACAAAGCATCAGACCATCACCTTCACCACAAACAGCAGCAACAAGTTGCCATGACTACACGACTTGATCAGCTTGGAGCTGATCAAGTCAGCAGGTGTAAATATGCACATACTAATCCACACAAGATCTGGTACTGCAATTGAATACCAAAAATGCGAGGAGAATTCAGCCTGGCAGAGGCCAACAATCCAAGGACAAAAGAAAGAGGAATGATAGCTTCAAGGACAAGCTTCCACGTAAGATTCCCATAGTCCTTGACCATCCCCAGATCAAAAGCAGCACTAAATGCATGTGAGGTCTCTCTTCAAGAAAGCCTTGTGCTGGTCAGAGTTCTTATCTGAAGATTAAGTTGACCTTTCTACCAAGACAAGATGCTTGAGAGAATGCTACCCTTTACACAACCTATCCATCAGGCTCCCTATCATCTTCAACACATTATAGGAGAAGCAGTATATTTTGCTAGAGAGATACTGGCAGAAGCAGTGAGGTCATCTACAAAATATGATTTGGACTTGAAAGTTTCCATGGATGGATGTCACATGAAAGAATTGCAAGGGGGTTGTGAAGGTGAAAAACCTGGGATTCTTTTCACTGCTCTTTTCACTGTACTTGCACAGCCCTCGCAGTGCATCATCACTCTCAGCACCACTGTCTTTACGTCATTCTGCAACAGCTTGATAAACAACAGACAATGAGAAAGAAAGAACGAAAGAGAAAAAAAAACTGGTGTGCTTGACAACCAACCAATGGCAGCACCTAATTCTATCAATGAAAACAAAGATGTCCCCTGTTCATGCAGACGGATGGCATCTCAGAAAAAACAAACAACCACAAAAAAAAGCATCATCATCAGTATCATTAAGCTACTTGTGCATTGGAAGTTCAGTTTGATTCCACAGAGTATCTCACAAGGGAAGAACAAATTCTGTCATTTTGATTGATTGATCTTGCAAGATAAAAACCAGAATATAGAAGAAGCTTTCAATTCAATTGAAGGCTGTAAGCTAAGGATTGCATCTCACTGGATTTGCAATTGTGGAAGGGACATGTATACAAGAGCAGATAAGCACGTAGATGATCAAAGATCAAAGTGGAAAGAGACGGGACTCACGATCAACAAAGCACCAAAACCCTTTTTTCAAAAGCACACAATCTATTGCTATCAGAGATGAGAACTTTGATAGAACTAGGATCATTGCTGCGGAATCTGAAGAAATGGGATTCAAAACTCGTGTGAAAAACTGATGTATGAGGACAATTGAACAAAAATTCTCTCTCTCTCTCTCTCCTCATCCATAGAAAAATTCATGCTCCAAAAAGCACAATCAACTTTGTTCTCAAGAATAATAAGAAAACGTCCCTCTTGAAAAACCCATCTGTGTTTGTATCTAATCCTGGTCCGACTTTCTCTCGGGATTGCAGGCAGGATGTAACTTCTGAAACACGTTCAAGGTACAAAGTCTAAAGAAGAAACAAGAGAACAAAAAGAAAATAAGATACTGGGGCACGGCAAAGGAACTTCCCATTCCAAATAGAGCAAAATACAGAGCTTGACCGATCCTTCTTCAACTTGTTCTTGTTCTTGCTTTTTGTTCGAAGTGTCAGATCAAAACACATGCTTTTTCTTTTCATCATGTAAAATCCACAAAAACTCAAATACAAAGAAAGAGAGCGCTGCAAGTCCAACCACAGACAGACAGACAGACAGACATGCAGACAGAGATCCCCACCTCAGGCATTGTGTCTGATGGTTTATGGCCAGCAACAAAACTGGTGGAGGAAGAGGCTCAACAGCTTGCTCAACAGTTTGTTTGCTGAACAGACTTCCAAAATGTTGAGAAAATCCTTTCAAGTTGCAGCAGCAGCCAGCATTAAAACAACACCAGTTGGAGCTCAAAACTGAAGAAACATAGGTACCTTACCCACAAATCCAGCCCCCCACACAAGAGCAAAACCCACCCAAAAGGCGAAAAAAAGAAAAGAAAAGAAAAAGAAACAAGGATGCAACCTTTAGAAGAGAAGCTGAAGCTTCAAAGATCTTCCCTCCCTCCCTCTCTCCCTCCCCCCAACACCACAAAGATCCCACAAAGACCAACCTCCTCTAGTTTCTCACAAGCTTCCTAAGAAGAACACAAAAATCTCTTCTTTCTCACTTAATCAAAGGGAAGAAGGAGATGAAGAAGAAGAAGAAGAAGATGATGATGATGATGAATGTGCAAGAAAGGAAGAAACCCAAGTCCCCTTGAGACTTGTCATTTTCTCCGAAGTTGCAGTCTCCCCCAACAACAACAAGAGCAACAAGAGCAACAACAACAAAAACAAATCAATTCACTGTTCACTCCACTAGCTTAGACGTGCTCACTCCACAAGACTTTCTTTAGTTTCCTTTTTTGTCCCATATTCCTTGCCTTCACATGGCTCCCCTATACCCGCTCATCTCATGGTCTCTGAGGCAGGGTTTTTAATTAATTAATTAAATTTTTTAAAAATTAAAAAACCTTTTTTTTTCTTTCATTTTAATTTTGTATTATGAAAAATTTGGTGAACTTGTTCTCCCCCCCCCCACCCAAAAAAAAGAGTTGAATTTACATTTAAAAGAACACAAAAAATTCCAAACATTTCTCCAAAAAAAATGATGAAATTTGTAGGAGAGAAAGATGATGCTGCCCCTCAAGACTCTCTCATCACTCTCAATATGTAATAATAATACCATATGAATAATATTCACTATTTTTTGATTATTTCTTTCTTCACAAACTGAGGTAAAAGAAGTTTGGGGAAAGCTGTTCCCATGCTCTTCTAATACAAGTACTTCCTAATATAGGATTTTTATTTTTTATTCTTTTTCAAAAAAATAATTCTTTGGTGTTAATGGCTTTTGGAGGGTCTTTTATTAGTGGGGTGGGAAGGAGCTATAAGGGGGGGGGAGGTGGGGGGGGGTTGCCTTTGGTCTTTTTTTTCTTTTGGAAGCTTTGTGTAGTAGCATTTGTTTCCTTGCTCCCCACTCTTTTGTTTGTACCTGTCCGGATGATTAAAATATAGGTAGATCATATTTTGGAAGATGGAAAGAGAGGGGTAGCCTAACAATGAAAAATATAAAGAAAAAAAAAAAAGGTTTTTTTGTAACCTGACATTTATTTCCTTTTTCATCATATTTTGGAAGAGGGAAAGGGAGGCAACAATGATAAATAGACACAAAAGAAGTTTTGTTGTAATCCATTGTGTCCCTTTCATCATATGTTGGAAGATGGAAAGAAGGGAAACAATATGAATAAGAATGAAGTGTTTTGTAACCAACCCATCATCATCATCTTCCATTGGTTGTTTTGTAACCCATCACAATCTTCAATGACTTTGGTTAATGGAAAGGGACCAACAACCAACAATGAGAAAGAAGAATGAAAAAGTTTTTATAAAAACCTTCTTATCATCTTTAATCAATCATGCTCCATTATGGAGGAATGGAAAAGGGGTTAACAATGATGAGAAGAATAATAATAATTAATTTTTTTAATTAAAAAAAAACCCATCTCCTCATCTACCCCATTGATCAAAATTTGGATAGTGAAAAGGGAACAATGATGAGAAGAACATTTTTTTAAATCCATTCCATGATCTCTCCCCATTCATCATATTTTGGATAATGGAAAGAGGCCAACCAATACAAACACTAACAACAAGATAAAAGGTTGTTGTAAACACCAATCATCTCCACACACACACACACAAAGAAAACAAAGTTTTGTAGAAGAATTGCTTATGATATTTTGGATGATAAGGAAGAAAGTGACAAAAACAACAAGAAAATGGTTAAACACCCATTCATGATCTTCACCCCCTTTCTTTTTGTGGAGGAATGCAAAGAGATCTAATTATGGCCTTCAGTAGTTTGGCATTTTCTTTCACTTCCTTGACTTGACTACTTAGCTGATTCTTTTGGGGAGGGGGGGGCGGAGACAAGCTTCCTTGCTTGTCATGATCTTGACTTTGCAGCTTCTCTATTCGATTCTTTATTTAGGGGAGCGAGTTCACGGAATTTGTGGCTTGTTTCCATTTCACCTGTTCTCTCTGACAGCATACAAAAAAAGCCAGCCAACGAGCCAACTATCACAGACCTCCCACTACACGTGCCGCCGCAAATTGCACTCTTGGAATAGTAATATATCATAGTATTCTTCTTCGGCCATGCTTTTGCTTGTATCAAAGTGATCTGATGATGCTCAACTATGTGATGATTCATGTGAAAAACAATCTACCTACCAGTTTCTTTGGAGATCTTCAACCTTTTTGGGCATTTGTTATGCAGATGACAAATGAAGCGGATCCAATGCACAGTGGGGAAGGGATCAAGCGAGTGAATGGCAGCTCAAGCAAAAGCATCATTGCACTTTCCTTCAAGTCATAAAAACTCAAGTGCAACTAAACAGCACACATAAGAACTTATTACAAAGGCACAAAAACATGAACTTGATTTTTGAGATTAGCCTCTTGGGAAGTGTACCTACTAATAGTACTTTACTTTGAGTAGCTTCTGCAAAAAATTTATATTATTTTCAAAAATGTTGAGAATTTCCCAATTTTATTTTTCTTTCAAGAAACACACATTTGTGCACAAAAGTAGAGATTATTTTAGAATATCCTAGATTTATTTATTTATTTATTTATTTGACACTTAGATGTTGAACTTAGCCTGTTACTATGGTAACAAACATGGTTTTTTCATGCCTCAAATGGAAAGGATGGAATACTTTACCCTAGGGTCAGTTTCGTCATTAAATAATCTTTAAAATAGTGAAATTATTTTTTGTGAAAATATGAAACAGCCGTGTGGAAAACCATCATAATTATTGCAAGCTAGAATCTGAATAATTTCAATCCTCATATAATAATATCACAATAGATCATGAAAATTTTCATAATTTTAAAATTAAAAAAAAGAATTAATTTTTTGAAAGAAGAAAAAATAAATTGTCTTGTCAATTTGAAAGCTGACCCTAGGCTACCGCCACCGTATGTGTTTCCATGCCTTGCATGAAAACATGGGAACTGGGTTTTCACACATTGCAATGGCAATTGGATTTTCATGCCTTGTATGAAAACATGAGATGGGAACCAAGGGAGATGTGGCAATTGGGTTTTCATGCCTTGTATGAAAACATGAGATGGGAACCAAGGGAGATGTGAAAACACAAAACTTGGGAACTATTAAAGTTGACCCTCCAAAGTGGGAATTCTCTTCGGGAACGGCCTTTTGCTTATGAAGTAAGATATACTAAAATAGTATTGAGTGTACTCCGAGTGTGCCTGCATCACATACTACCCAGCTTACGGATTCTTTACTTATTATGTGTTTGGTGTCATGGGGTGTGTGATTGTGAGTGTGTTTGTCAGTCCCCAGCTTGCCGTTGTTAGTTTATTTAATTAGTCGAGTTGATACGAGTGCGTGTGTGTGTGTGTGTGTGTTCATTTGTAGGTCATAATTAGGGCTAAATGGGGGTTGGCGTGGGGTGACATCACTAGTCGTAGAATGGTCCCCACTCATTCATGATTGTATGGCATGGGTCCTTTTGTTGTTTTACTTGGGCTTTGTCACTCACACAACATGATCACTTTGTGCAGTAAAAGATTCGTATGATGCTCTGTTGCATTGGAACTGGAGATTGAGTTTGGTCGGTTCCATTTTCTCTGCTCGTATATAAAAATTTACTATTTGATAAGTGAAAAGGCCTCGTGAAAAAAATTATTACTTTTTTTTGTGTGCTTCAAATTTTGTTCTCCATTGTGGGGATGCCCAATATTAGACATGGCATGTGAACACCGGGGAAGGCGTGTGTGTGTGTTGGTCCCATTGCAAATTACATGAAGGCTACATGTACAAGATGATGGGATGTTATTAGAATTTGTCTTGAATCACTAGGATTGTTTTGAGTCGGTGGAGTTGAAGTGTGTAATCACATGGTCCCATTAACAATCATGTTGACAATTCAGCAGTTAATGGTTACCTTCCATTAATCAAACCAACCATCTCCATCCCAATTCTTTGAGGGGCTTTTGTTAGATTGACTTTCCATCTTGATCAAAAAGCATGGTGGAAGCTTCTTAAACCTCGGTTTAGTATTTGGCCACGAAGGCACCTTAGGTTGGCCAAATTTTTTTTGGGCATGGCTAGTGTTTACAATCCAAGCTCATACCTCCAAATGGATCTTAATGATTTGTGTGTTTGACTATTTGCACAAGGCTTGATCCTAAGTTTATAGTAGACAAATCTTAATTTTACAAATTTAAGCATAGCATATTCGACATTGTTTCATCCATGTTACATCATGATAGAATGCATTGTGGCTGTCTCCATTAGTATGGTTACAATGACATGGTCAAGTTTTTATATTTGATATTGTGGAATCATGTTTCATTGAATATTTGATGTCCCTTGTGAGATGCTTTGCCATATTCCTCAATGTTGTTTTCAAAGGAAACTTAGCCAAACTTTGGCTTGTTGTATATACACATTGTGAACATACATACAAAAGCTGCATTCAATAGTAAATATGTGATTGTGTTCATATGCATGGCACATTAGAACACAAATCACATGCTCACTTCCACCACACTTCTAATTACTATATCCTGATATTATCATTTCAATAACACAAGCCAAAGAAAGACAAACATAAAAGGTTTTAAGCCCTTCTTCCTTCCTGACTATTTTTTGTTCATGTGAGTTTTAATTGATTATTATGATTAGAATTGTAATTCTATTGAAACACATCTACTTTGTAGCTAAACAATGTGAGCAAATTTATTTGATTCATCAATCAAGGTTTAGTGTATATCACAATCCGCAAGTGCCACTTTTTGCATCAGGATTTTTTTGCATATTTCCTTTGTGTTCCCAACATGTTCCCTTCAAATTTGCAATGGGTTCTCACCAGGCTCTCAATATGTTCCCTAAGTTCTCAATGTGTTCCCCAAGGGTGTTCTCAATATTATGGGTATATACTTGTCAAGCATGGGTCAAAAATCAGCCTTAGACCCTAATATCAGGACCAAGATGGTATTTGAAAAGTTTGAAAAGGGATTCCCACCCAACACAACAATGGTAGTTTCCCACCATGTTTTGAACCCCCTCACCACCATCACCACCTCCTCTAGTAAGGAGACCATGCATAGAATAGCCTTGCGTGTCCTCATTACTTTGGTTTCTATATCCATGTCTTCTACCAAGCACAGTGGTGTATTCATTCATTCACAAAAAGCACCAAAAGCTGACCTCCAACAACATGTCACCAACATGTGATGACATATATACATTGTTCCTTGTTCCTTCCTAGAGACTGCCTTCTCTAGAGTCCAAGCTGCTTATTCGGCTCATTAATGAATTCAGAGAAAGACCAGGATATTCATTCAGAACCCATAAGGGGATGATGTACAATGTACAAACATTTTTGCTTGCATGCCATTTCCAACTTTTGCTGCTCTTAAAAAGAAGTAGAGTAGTAGGCAATCATCATAGCCAAAAGTACTTTGGAGAAGATCTTTTGGCCACTCCCCCAGGTTCTCTCCTCTTCTGTCAGTCAGTCAGTCAGTCAGTCAGTTTGGGAGTCAAAATTGGATTGTCAGAGTAGGTAAAGGACTTGTGAGTGAGTTTTTTTTGTTGCATGGCTTTGCCCATCCAACAAGGGGAAAAGAGACTTTGCATATTTGGGAAATTGGGATACAATTTTGGCTTCAACTCCAAAGCCAATCTGCAACTGACAGTTGGAGGAAACCTAGCAGCTGCCCTTTTCTTTACAATTTTTTCATCAAAATTCATCTTGGGTTATACCATATCATGTTTATATAGTTTCATCATAGTTTTACATAGTTGGGTTATACCATACCATGTATACATAGTTTCATCATAGTTTTACATAGATGGGTTTATTATATGTTACCATGTTTTCTCGTGATTTCGATCATATTTCTTGTGATTTTGTTTAAACTTGTCATTGAGATATCACTTATGCAATCAGCTGCTTGTTTTTGTTAGCTAGTTTACAAAGGTTGAAGCCAATGGTAAGAATCAAACAGCACACGCCAGTGCACCCTGGAAGATGAATGGTGTGTGAACGGGAAACACTTTTTTGGTTGTATTTCTATCCTATAAGCTAACCACAATTGTAATTATGGTTAGCTATGTACTAACCATTCACATGTGTCTCTACCCACCTAGTAACTATTGAGTGTATTACTTATTTACATATACATACCTACACAATAACCACTTTCATGCCCTACCTATTTTGTAATTATACTAACCCACTACCCAAGATATTTACTTGGATATTTACTTAGGTAGTGCTAGTTGGATGTAAAAGATTTATGAAAGTGGTAACACCCTTGTAGGGGTGGGTCAACAACTACAACGGAGTCATAAATAGATTCCAATGGATGGTGCACTTGGGTGGGTTAGATAATCTGCTGCAGCTGAAGAAGAAGTTCAGAGTTGACTGAAAATTGTGCTGGATTTCCCAATTGTGTAGGGTCTATCTGGCTTAAGTTTTGAAAATCACTCTAATCCAAGACATCTGAATTCTCTGGGACCTTGAGCTTGAATGATCAAGGTCTCTAGCGGGGCCACAACAAAAGCACGAAAATTACAACAATCCAGCTCTCTCCTTGCCCAACAACAAGTTTTTCTCAAGACTATATTCTCAAATATCATAAAACAAATAAGTAGGTCTACTAGAAAAGTGCATGAAAGAAATGCAAGAACCTGAAGTGAACACAGTTAATAATCAGGTAATTATCATAATCGGTAAAAACTTAGTTAGTCCAGGGTTATGTCAGTGATTATGTACTACTAATTGCATAGTCAAGTCTCTTCACCCTTTAATGGCGTCAAGTCTCAACTTTTCAGGCAACAGAGTCTGTGTACATTGTACAACAATGCGCTCTCTCTCCAGTCTGCACAATGAGCATCGGATATAGAGCATTCTCCTACAAATGGCATTTGCCAACTTCTTTTCAACTCCGAGTAGACTAATTTAGATTCCGTTATACATCCTTCAACAACTAAGTGCTCTCCAAACCTTACTTAAATCGTAATTATTTTATTTATACCCAATCTAATAAATCCCCATCTACTGTGTTAACAAAAGAAGTAGAACATGAATAACTTAGACCATAATTATTGTAGTTATACCCAATCTAACAAATCCCCATCTTTTGAGAATCATGTTAACAAAAGAAGTAGAACATGAATAAGTTAGACCGTATTTATTGTATTTATACCCAATCTAATAAATCCCCATCTTTTGACAACCATGTTAACAAAAGAAGTAGAATATGAATAACTTGGACCGTAATTATTGTATTTATACCCAATCTAATAAATCCCCATCTTTTGACAACCATGTTAGAAAATGAAGTAGAACATGAATAACTTGGACCGTAATTATTGTATTTATACCCAATCTAAGAAATCCCTACCTTTTGAGAACCATGTTATCAAAAGAAGTAAAACATGAATAACTTCCACAGTATTTATTGTATTTATGTCCAATCTAATAAATCCCCATCTTTTGACAACCATGTTAACAAAAGAAGTAGAACATGAATAACTTAGACCGTATTTATTGTATTTATACCCTATCTAACCTAACCCATCTTGGGGGGGTATTCATGATCCACATTGAGTATGGAAAGAATGAAGTATAAAATCTCTATCATAACATTTCCATTGGATTTTGCACTCGAATAGCATCAGCTTTTCTTGTGATCCTAACTGGTTTCGGGTCTTATTATGATGTTTTTTTTTAAGAAAAATTTATGGGTAACAAAATTTTGGATTCCACTTTTAGAGGTGTCAGTGTCAGTAAGTGTTTGTGAATGGATGATTGAGAATGCACTTGAATTGTGAATCCCGGGGTCAGAAAACTGGCTATGCGTTGGAATGGGGATCCTTGGAAAAACTTGCTACCACCTAACGGAATGGTATCCAGCTTGCTAAGTTGCTGACAACGGGACTCTTGCATAATATGTTCTTGTGAGGTTTTCTTCACTAGTGAGATTATACTTAAGGTGCCTTCGCACTTGGTGTCAGGGACTCTAGTGTTGAGTCCCTTATCACCAAACTAGTCATTTAAGACTTCAACTTACTTATCATGAAGATTTTATATTAAACTAACATTCACTTTGCATTAAGCTATCAGCCATTTAACATTGGGTGCCACCTAGGATGATGCTACCTAGATTTACATTTAACATTGATTTAACATCCAGTGTGAATGTACCATTATAGTATCACTTGAAAATCACCGACTGGAAATAGAACTACTGATGGCGTGTTTGGTTTGTTAAACTTGAGGTGTACACAAGTGGGGCCAAAACCTGAAGATTTTTTTATTACCCATCTAAAAAGGCAATGGGCTGCTTTTGGTACAGAACTTGGTTTTGGTGTCTTATTCGGATACTCTTTAGGGTTTTTCCCTTATGTGGAATAGGTGGTCATCTGCTAGTTCCACTTGTGATATGAATCGAAGGGTGGGCAACACTAGAGTGAAGTGAATCAATGGTGGGGAACACTGGTTATGCTATGGACGGGCTCTGGTACAACCAGTTGTCACCTAATGGAATGGCGTTCTTGCCTGGCAAGGCTTGATCCATTCCTTGATGCAGGGGCCCTACCAGTTCCATTTACTTGCTTTGACTCATTTCATGCCTTATAGCCTTGCTCCCAACCCAATTCTCTTTGTTTTTCAACCTAGTTGAAAGCTAAGGTTGCAACAAAACAATTGTGAAATTACATAATCATATTGCATACATTCATTCTCTTTCTTTTTTTTTAAGGATGTTTAAATTTTTTTGAACATTTAAATTTTATACTATAACATGATGTATTGGGTTAAATATTCAATTGAACATTTGTTGACTCCAAAAGATATGATACAAAGATCAAACGATCACATGCAAATCTAAGTACAAATGGGTTTCAAGAAGGTTTTTAATGTAAATTGGAGTTCTCTTATTATTCGCCCAGATTTTTTTTGGCATATTTTTTTGTGTTTCATACTTTGTGGGAACACTATGGAAAATTGTTGTATGGGATGATTTTTTGGTTATTCAATCATACTTCCACCCAAAAGCCCATTTTGGTCAACTCATGACCTATCTATCACTTGGTGAAAATGGACCAAGTGTCTTGAGATAAAAAGAAGGACTTTCCAACAGGAAAAGTTAATACATCCTTTTGGAATTGCCCAGGTTTCGACAATTGGCTCTAGCATGTAGCCAAAATATAACAGGATTCCAAAACTTTTTCTACTTTACTACCTGACCTGTAGCCAAATTTGGCTAAGTCCTCTTGTCCATGATCACTAACCTCACAAAATCGGGAAAAAAAAACAGTTATCCAGTTAGAGGGATTTCTTTTTTTCTTCCCCATAAAGAGATACATAGGTAATATTTCTCAGATCCTTCCTTCAAGCTCTTTACAGGCAGTTGAACACAAAGAAGAAAAGGAATGCATGAGTATCTTTCCACTTTGTGTATGGACATCAAGTATTACAAGGCTTACCAAGTTACAACATCAAATCAAGCTTCCAAGAAGGAAACCATCATAGATGAACTAGTGGGTACCCGTGACCTTCGGGCACTGTGAATAGGTAGGGTGATTGTTGCAAGGGTATTAGCCCAGGCCAAAAATGGAGAGGAAGTCTTTTGAGAAGACAAATTTCATGGAGCCTCCATAGTTTCTTTTTTTTTTGGAGTGATGGACCAATTATCAAAAAAATATTAAAAATTAAAAAAATTCGAAGGCACCTCATCTAATTAATAGGAGCTGTGAATAGGAGAGGTTGTTTCATGGGTGGTGATGGATTTTTTTCAATATTTGAGAACCATGCTTATTATCAGAGTTAGAACTGGTTCTCTGATAATTGAGAACTAAGCATCGCCTGGATAAGGGATTTGGTGCCAATTTCTGGTGCCCACCCAACAATGGTGCTTACTGAATACTCTGGTCTTATGTTCGAGGGTTTGTTTTTTTTTTTCTCTTTTTTGTTTCCTTGACTTCTTCTCTGGTTTCAAAAGAAAGAAAACAGGGACTTGATGAAGAAGGAACAACAGAGTTATTTGCAAAGTCAATCCTTGTGTGGGGTTGCAATTGGGCCTCCTTTTGCCTTCTCACCTACTCGCCAGGGAAAGGCTAGCACTGATGGCCGTCATCGGGACGGGTGAGGGGATGGATGATGGGAGGGATGATGGTTTCTTTAAACTTGGTTCATGTTTTAGTTTTTTTTAGAAACTTTTATCTTTTTTTTAAAAATGTGTTTTCTGTTTTTTATTATTATTTTGTATAATAAAAATAAAGTGTTTCTTTTTCACTTTTATATTTTTGTTTATTTGGATGCAAGTTTGAAGTTTGGAGAAAGAAGACACACCTCATTCTTTTTCAAGTAGGGTTTTTTTTCATTATTATAAGTTTTTTTTTT
>Ga0116227_10012376_pt1 | contig 13908 bp, 11 predicted proteins | sample S1TSphgellanicum_FD_89693 | JGI IMG/M metagenome (GOLD analysis project Ga0116227, IMG submission 89693) | Host-associated microbial communities from peat moss isolated from Minnesota, USA - S1T2_Fb - Sphagnum magellanicum MG | ecosystem: Host-associated > Plants > Peat moss > Unclassified... | reverse complement strand
CAAGTCTTGGTCCTATTGACCTTTTACAATTCATGCTTCATCTTAACATATGTTATGAAAAAGAACCAGGAAACTTGGATGCCGGTGTTTTCATTCCGGCCACATTGGATGCAAATTTGTCCATTGATAAAATAACGGCTATTAATGAGGGCAAACGAAAGTTACATTGGCCCATACCTACTTCTCAAGCACCAAAAGAAACTATTTGCTTGGGTCGCAGGCTTGAATGTAACGATCTATTCCACACCTTCCTCACTCCTGGTTTTTTTCCTCGACTTCAGGTAATGTATCAATATATTTTAATCCCTTGCATTTCAAAATATTTTGAATTGATTACACACCTACGAAATTGAAGTTTTCTTTACTTCATAATGACCCAATTTTTTTGACAAATGACATAGTAAAAAATAGTTCATGTGAATCACATTGAATTGCACATAACATGCTAATTGTTAATTGAAAATTTGATTGCAAATCACTTAAAATAAACCTATTTTCTTGTAGGTGGTGTTGCACATAACTTCACATGAGTTGCATTGAGTTGCAAATAACAACATGTTCATTGTTAATTAAAAGATTTGATTATAAGTCACTTACAATAAATCCTATTTTCTTGAAGGTCAAATTGCACAACATATTCAATAGGTGTGCAAACTCATATTACAACCTTGAGAAGGGATTGATCATTATTAACTTCAAGGGCATTGAAATGTTGATAGAATGTAGTGAAATGGGTTACTACATTGATGTGCTTGTGCGTTCTTCCTTAAGCCATGATGAAACTTTGGAAATCATCAATGAAGACATTTTGAAAACCATTTTTCAATATTGTGCTTCAACTGATGGTTGTCGAGGAGTTTGGCTTGTTGAAAGCATAATACGACCACAATGTGTACGAGAGTTAACTTTGTTGAAATATAGGTATGGTTGCACCACTCTTCAAAACGATTCTATTAAAATGTTGTCAAAGTTTTGAAAGTCGGATATATGTCATTCATTCATTACAAGTTTTTGCACATTCTTTAATTTGGTTATATTGTGAACATCTCTCATGCTTGTGATCTCGATGGTGTATATTCAGGAAGGATCAAGTTGTGGCTCTAGAAGCATTGAAACAAGAATTCCTCATGGCCAATTGCAATTTAAATTGTTGGCACACTTGGCGAAATGTGCCGGGCATGGTAGACCAACATGATGTCCTTCCCACTGCCCATGACCTTGTTGTGGAGTTATTAGGGGAGAAAGCTATAGCAGCTCTCATGGAGTCACAATGGAATATGCTCACAATGGTTTCATCTATACTCAAAATTGATTTTCAAGAATCATTTCAAACCCCAAATCCACAAAAAAAACAAATAGCATCTTCGCGTGCTACTTTTCAAGTGAAGATCGATCCATCAATGGGACGTGACTTTCAATATTTGTTTGAGACTCTTCAAGAACAAACCCATTACATATGTAGCGAACATGAATATGGGGTGGAAAGAATCATTGAAAATCAACAAGCTATGGGGGCAAAAATCATCAAAACATTCCATGAAGGTTTTATGAAGATTGAAAACTTTCAAAAACAACTCCAAAAGGAGTTATGCAAGAAGGTGGATACCCTCATGGAGTTCAATGTGCAATTGCAACAACGAGATATTCCACGATTAGCCTATTTTGTGCAAAAAAAGAATCTGATCCAATCATGTAGGACACTAGTTACCTCCTTTGTACCTGGGCTTGAATGTGCACAATTACATTTGATGTGTGAGCACATAGATGGAATTCATGTTGTGAAGGACCAAGAGGGGTTTGAAGTTCTATTCGGAAGTGAAACGTTTCAACGAATGCAACCACTTATTGATAAAGGGTTATGGATACTATCCATTCTTTTGAAAGTGGGGGCACAATTTACAGCTGGACTTGCTTCACAAGTCCCAAACTTGGATGTTGGTTCAATTCTTGGTGGAGTGCCCACAATTGTCCCTTCCCAATTTCTTACAATAATGAATTTTGATGATGTTACAAGTGCAACAACTAACAACGAAATTGCAACCAAGTGGTTGGTGGAGACCATGAAGAAAGTCCCAAGCATTGCAAAATCTTTTGATTTGCACAAGGTCACATTTGTCACAGGACGATGTCAAGGCCAAGTGGCATGGGTGTGTGGAAACTGTAAGGCAAAAGACAAATCCCTTCGAGAAATTCAATCTAGTTATTATTAATGGAGCAATGGTAATCCATAAGTAGCATGAAAACATGATGTACACCATTAGCCTTCATTGTTGTGATGATGTAGAATTTTTGCACTTCCAAAAAAGTCTATCAACTTCAATCCAAACTAAACAAAAGGAAATTTTTTAATATTCCTTATCCTATAAAAATGGTGATGCTTCCATATATTTCTCAAATAGGTAGATTGGAATTTGATGTGATTAAAGTTCTAATGCTTTAGAATGTAGTATTCAATTACTTCCATGATTTAACAGCCTAAGCTTTGTAACAAACAAAAGTAAAAACTAGTAAGGTTTTGGATCAAGTATGTCATGTGAAACATACTTCATGATTCACACCCATGACTATGTATGAGACAACAATTTTAGCTTTTGTGACATCAACATTTGTAGGTCCAATGCCATCATTTTTACTTCAACTCCACTTGCAAACAATGAAACATGTCAACCCTTAAGTTTGGTTTGGACTTCACAACCTTTTTTTTATGTAAGCCAACTTATAGACTATATTTGCGTACACAAACATTTCCTACACCAAAAAAACACTACTTTCTTCACCTTTTACAACATCAAAGGTTTTAAAAACTAAACCAACAAAAATTATGGGTAAAATCCAATTGGGAAAGGAACATCAACAAATGATATGTTGAAATCATCATAAAAATTCATGATCTTCCTTGTTAGTGAACTAAAATACAAAATTATTAACTCAACTTGATTTTGGTTGGACACTGCTTCGCCAACCAAAAGGGAGCTTAAACAAGATATCAAATTTTTGTTAACAAGAACCATAAGTTGATCAAACTCAAATAATTATTGAAAAATGAATAAAGCATAGACTAAAACATCCTCTAAATAACTTAAAGACTAATCAATAATGTAAATGGTTGCTAATAAACTTTTTAAATTGCTAATAATTAACTTATTTTAATCCCATGTAGAAACTAACTCATTCAATGACACACAAATGCAAAATCATCTTGCTGAAGAAATTAAGGAAGAAACAACTAACTTAGCTAATCAAAATGTTGAAAGGTTCCAAGAATAACATGAACCTTAATAAGCGTGATGGCTCAACCTAATGAATGTGAAGCTAAACCTAGGGATGAATGGTGACATAAGGGAATTTATTATGAGCCCAAATGAATATTTTAAATATTTTCCATCGGTTTTATTTTTTAACTACTTTAAATTAGTGTTAATATCCCATTCAATTTCTTGATCTAATCAATAATAGGTAGTCTTGAAAGTACTCCTCAATTGCCATGGTAGGTTTAAACAAATGATTTAGAAATATGTGTACCATATGTCACAAAAATGTCATATTTTGTGGTTTTACAAAATTGCTCACACAACTTTTCAAAATTGGGTTCATTTATTTTAAAAATAACTTTTGAATGTAATGTAAATTAAAGTTCAACAATTTAGTAATTTTGTTACATAATATACTTCATGTACACACAAATAAAATGTTCCGATTTGAAATCTCCTTAAGAACCCTCAAATAGTTATGTCATCATCAATTGGAGCACCATAAAAAATATCAACAATTGGGAATTCACAAATTGACCTTATTCCCACCATTCATGCCTTGTTATCAAGATCCAACAAAACCACTTTCCTTGCCTATGTCATGCTAGAACCCCCCAACAATACACATATAATAAACATTAGAACTTACAAGAGAACCTAATCTTTTCTAGATTTCAACCCGAATGCCAACACACACAAACGTAAAACCATTAACCACAATACATACTTTTGTTTGCACTAGCACTTGAAGACTCCAATTAAACTTCTTTGGCATATATTTTGCCAAGGTGTTCAAAAGAAATGAAGCTCTACTATAATATAAAACATCTTATTAGTACTCTTGAGGTGGATTAACTCCATGGTTTGAAAAATGTTCTCACTTAGTGTGTCCATAATGTCTAATGAATAAAATCTTTTTCCAAATGAAAGCACCATATGCAAAATCAAGTCCATAATGTTCATAATGCTTTCTATCACCACCATTTGTGTTTTTATCATTAGGAGCCTAAAAATATCATTTTCATTCCCTTTGTTGTTTAACCTTTGTGTTCAAAATTTTATTAACATATGAAATTCTTGTATCAATTAATTAATTTTCCTCCTATGTTGATGTTATAACTTCATAAAAATGGAAAGGTAAGTAAGGACATAATTTTAAAAATTACCCCATGGATAAGAAGTGAAAAAAAGAAAGTTTAAAAGGAGAGCAATTGAACATGTGGCCCACCTTGGGAAAATGAATTGTTGGGCCACTTTGGTGTAGTAATTTAGTAGTTATATAGGTGGTGGGGTGGAGGATCTACCATTAATCCACAATCTTTATTTTCCAACCTATTTTTTTATGGATTTGAATACCAATGGCACAAATAAATACTACTAGGTGCAAAAATGGTGGGGGTGGGCATATTTAGTTCTCTACTTATGCCCACACTATAGCAAATTCAATATTGATCCCAAAAGTATGCTTTCCCTTTTGCTTTGAAACTTTCGTTTGGATGAAAATGAAAATGAAACTCATACATTGACCCAAATTTTGGTTGATTGAGCACTTAAGGGTTAATATATTTACAACTATCCATAGCAAGAGTAGTGTGCAAAACATTATTGATCAAAGAGTTTCCTTGGGTAATATCACTAAAAATCACCTTGCCAAACTAAAACTAGACCCAATTTTAAACATTTATTGATTGATTGATTGATTTATTTATTTGTTTATTGGCTTGCACCATGTGGGCTATGTCTTCCTCACTTATGTAAATACTTATGAAAAATAATAAACATCTCGACACCTATATTGTGCATTGGCATTTCAAAAAAATTGATTTTCGATTATGCCATTTTTGACCTTTTGATTTGAAGTGTCCTTCCATTTACACATCAAATTATTATTTTTCTTTATTTAATACATGCCAAAGGGAATGGCCTCATTGGTCATTGAAACAATAGAAGGTGGGAATAACTATTATTTGTGTTCCAAAATCAATGGCCTTTTTAGGACTTCTTTTTGAAAAATAAAATGATAATTAAATAGAAAGTGCCCTAATCAAATACCTATATCAAAAGTCAAATAAAGGGGCATCTAAGGTACTTTGCAAATTGAAGGCCAAGAAAATAGTAATAATAATAATTATTATATTCCTTTTTTGTTCTTGATCAAAGGAACCCCTTGGGTGACATTTTTGGAACTTTTCCTTATGCATTCATTAACCACATTAAACTTTAAATTTTTGTTGATCCAAGTAAAGCTTCATCCATTAAAAGAATTGAAGATTGTACTCATACATTTTTTTTAGGAAATTTTTGTTCTTAAATATGTGTTTCATTGATCTTAAATTTATTAATGGGCTCAACAAATTGAAGATATGACGTTGCTAGTGGTACCACCCAAAGATATTTTTACTTGAACAATCAATTATCATCAATACATGAAATTCATTATCTAAATATTTATATTAAATAGTTAAATAGGCCTTTGAGCACTCTATTTTCAAATTTAATTTGCTAAAACATGTTGGAGACTAATGATTGAAAAATGTGAAAAAGTTGAGTATTTTTCTTGATTTTGGGTAATTTTTTGTAAAAATAACAAGATGTTTCCACGTACCATTTTAAAATATGCTTTTGCAATATTTATTCCTCTAAAACTCGCAACTCAATTTAATACTATTGCCAATATAGGAGGGGGATTGGGGATTTCAAGTTGTTTACAAGTTAACCAAGGTCAACTCACTTGAACAAACACCTATTGAACATTATTTCTTCACATTCACCCTTCCAAACTATACATGCCCAAGTTCAAGAGAGTTAGAATTGTGTGGGCTAAAAGAAGGATTTCAACCGGAATTTTTTTGCCATGCACACAAAGTCATAAAGTGAAGCAAGTCTATATGTGCAAATGGAGCAAATGATTGGAGGAATTTGAACCAACATATGTGTTAACTACTAGTAGATTTTGAGTGCAAGTTTCATGGAAGATTGAAAACATCACTTGCATGAATTCTCCATCTCAATTTGCTTGAGCAATTGCTACTTACTAGAAGAGCCAATACAAACCCATGAAGAAGCATTATGCAAACAAAACCACATAATAAACTAAGATCATGTGGAGATTTTAATATGCAACTAAACTCAAGATATTAATAAGGAAAGCAAATGAAAATCCTTTCTTTTTCCTTATGAGAAGTCCTAATTTGCTTAGGGAGGTCATTCTTTGTATTTGTTAGGTTATCCCATACATTTAACGGATATTTTTTTGTTACTTACGTAAATAAGGGGTGTGTCACACTTGACCTTGCCATTTACATTAAAAAGTATCTGAAGGCAAAAGAAGAATTATGGAAATTCAAATATTTCACCATGCAAAAATATAATCTTCAAAAAAATCCTCTAAAAGAAACCAAAATCTTTCAAGATATTATAATTCTATAGCTAATCTCAAGTTTCAACACAAGCCAAAATATCATCTTTCAAAAATCCTTATATAAAAAATAAACCTACTACCTAGGGGCCAAAATCACTTAAGCTATTATATTCTATAGTGAATTTAAACATGACATCCTTGCCATGGTAGCCAAGGCCAATAAATGAAATGAATGTTTATGTCTACACTATTAATTCTAGCAATGATGGTAACATTGGAGCTAGCATAGGGTAGATATGTTTAGGGCTAACTAGGGCTACTAGATGTCTCATCCAACTAAGATAGATTTCAATTTTGAAATTGCTCTAAATGGAATGGAAAAGGTGTCTTTTTAGATGCTTGTTTTTTCAAAGTTGCTTTTTTCTCAACACCATAGTCCTAGATGATGAAAGTGATGAGCATATTCTCAATTCCTTGTGCACCAATTTGTATCCTGTTTCTCTTTAATTGAATTTGAATCCAATTGAATTGAATTCAAGTTGTATGCAATTGAAATTCAATATTATCATTCAAATGAGACTTAATTTTGACAAAATCAACTCACTTTTTTCATCATGTCATTCTCACTAGTAGTGCATAGCAATGCGGGGCCCAAGTTGATAAACTTTGACTATATATACTATATAAATAGCTTATTTGTAAACAAAGAAAAACATCCAATTCAAGAATGTGATAGATTTGGATTTCAAAACCAATTCAACAAATCAATTAATTGACTTCAAGAACTGATCAATGAAATCAAAACTCAAATAGAAACCGAAAGAGGATCAATTGAAAAGTGAAACCACTACGGGTGGAAATTCTAGAAATTTGGCAAGACTAATGATGACAGTAAAAACCTTGCAAAGAAAGAGTAAAATTTCACACCCAACATTTGGCACTCATCTTTCCCAACTGTAAGTGTTAAGGTCCAGATCACTAGCTCTTTGCATTGCAAGCCCTGGAGTTCCATGGTTTAGATCAAGAGAACCAGCTGAATCTTCTACCTTCACATGTGTTGTTGCAAGTGAACTTTGGTGTGATCTTTGATGGACCATTGTGGTATTGGGTCTCATGTCGCCGTGATCATATGTAGTTGTAGTAGTTATTCCTTGTAGTGATGAAGCAGCAGAGGAAGTCGTATGTGGAGATCCATCACCGCCAGCACTGCTTTCCTCCTCCAGTGATTGAATTGCACCACCTCCTCTCCTGGCTGTTGTGGGTAGCTCAACAATTACTGCAGAAGCCTCTCCTGATGACTCCAGATTCATGAAAACATGTGAGGAGTTGCCTTCATTTGATTGTCTCACAATGCTCCTCCTACCTCCAGGAGAAGATTTGTCACCAACTCCTTCTGCCCACACCATCCATCCCCAACACACTCAAAATGAGACACTAAAATCTTGTGTTCACAGCTGCAGCCTTAGCAAGCCTTTCCTGTCTGTTGCCATTTTATTAAAATCTTCTTAACAAAGTAAGCTCCTTTTCTTTACTTACCCATTGTTGCTGTTGGGTGCTGCTGCTGCTGCTCCACACCTCCTGAAGCACTGCCACCCGCACTGTCATCCTCAGGGTTAGCTGTGAGATTGGTTAAGTAGCTAGACTTCTGTGATGATGAATTGGACACCCTTGACTGCCGGTGTGGAAACTGTTGTTGTTTTTGTTGTTGGTACTGTGGTGGCGGTGAGGATGCACCACCACTTCTGGCCTGCCGTGGATGATGATGATGATGATTATAATCTGCACCAAATTGTTGCAGGAACTCATGATGGGTGGTTATTCCAGGCAAGCTTGTATAGGAGAAAGAATGCCCCCTCCCCAATGGGTCCGAATTGCTGACTTTTGATGCAAGCTCAGTGAGCTCTGCATGTGCAGCCTCCAGCCCCGGAGATGAGGATGTATGTCCTGCAAGAGTTTCCTTTGCTTTCTCCAAAATCGATTGTAAATACTTGCCCTGTGCCTCAATCCGTAACTGAAGATTTCTTTGCACCTGCAAAGAAGCAAATTCAAGTCCAACAACTTATTTTTGGCGGCACCAAACTTGATAACTGCATTTGTTATTCTCGAGCTAGTTGCACATAAAAACAACTATACCCAACTCGGCTAAATGACTGAGGATCACTAGTCCAGTGTTTCTGAAGGCATGCATACTAAGATGACAGTGTAGTTTTGTTTTTTTTCTCCAGAACTGATATAGATTTCTTATTAAAATGACAAACTCATGTGAGAAAGAACCAAAAGATTTTACCTCAAGTTGCTGTTGTAGACGGTGCTGCACTTCCATTTGCAAACGAATTGCTTCCGTGATTTGTATGCTGCTGGAAAAATCAATCACCTTGGCAAAATCAGTTCTTTGCTTGCTTGCACCCGAAAATTGTATATCCCAAATGGGCACTGTATTTTGGTCACCAGAATGAAGTAGAATTTTTTTTGGGTATTGTCAAGTCTTTGTTGATACAACAACAAAGAGAAATTATGAAGCTTGGAAATCTGAATGCCAGAAAGCAACAATTTGGCAAAGAAAAAGGAGTACACAAGAAAGAGGAGTCAAATACATAGGCTCTCTGAGGAAAGTGGAGCTATTGATGCTATCAACACAAACCATGAAATTATATGCCATGACAAAACTGTCACATACTCTTGAGGGGTTTTCGGTTGAAGTGGGGCAACACCATCAGAAGCAGGAGTGCTTGTTCCCTGCATATCTGAAGACCCTGCAAAGAAGGGGGGCAAAAAAGGGCCATTAGGTCAGTAATGAGACTATGACCATCAATCGACAACTCTTGAAAAATTTCCAGTGAAGGATGATCATAGGTAAGCTCTCTTGCATGCTTTTCAGCTGTCTTTTTAAATGGCAGAATTGGCAGTGGCAGCTGATTCTGTCGTATCCTCTCTCCACTGTCAATTCTCTCAGTTCCAACCTACCTCTGCTGCTATTTCAGACCTACCTAACAATGCTTTATGCCAGGGAACATGATTTTAGGAGTAGCACACATACCATGATGGGATCCATCCTTATGGGCATCATGCGCATTTGTTGTGTCTTTGTGAAGTTGCTTCCCAAGCCTGAACTTCTGCAAAGACCAGGATCATCGTCACTCTTTGTTTGATTTAGAAAACTGAACAACAGTAGCAACAACACCTGGTGAAGAACATTCCCCATTTTTAATATGGGACCAAATGTTATTGGAATTTATGGATTCCATACTTCCATATCCTTTCAATCGAAATATTGCTCTTCCACAACATGTTGGGACCAAATGTTATTGGAGTTTATGTATAGGAGAAGGGTCTGGGAGTTGAGGCTCCTGTCTTGAGGCCAGTAGGCTGAGGGGAGGGGTTGAAATTCTTGGAAGGTACTGGCCTCAGGGAGGGACCGAAATTCCTGGAAGGGTCTAAACGCAGATCCTTCACCTATGTAAAAAAATGCTGGGATTTCCTTCCTGTTTTTAAAGATGCTATGAAAACAGGATGCTTATGAAATCTGTATTGATCATTGACCAGGATCTTACATGTGTCATAAGATCCTGCAAAAGACTACACCTGAGAAGTGACCAAAAAAAGACACCGGGAAAATCTTGGCAGTTCTTTACAGATTCCATAATTCTTTGTATCCTTTCAATTGAAAACTTGTTCTTCCTTAAAATGTGGGACCAAATGTTATTGGATTTATTGATTCCATAATTCTTCTTATCCTTTCAATTGAAAAATTGTTCTTCCTTGAAATGTGGGACCAAATGTTATTGGATTTATGAATTCCATAATTCACCATCTCCTTCAATTGAAAAATTTGTGCAAACTACATCATCATCATTCTGTAGTCTCTCCCATACTTGGCAGAAAAAGAAGAAGAACCAATTTTAACAAAAACAAACCCCTCAAGATTCTAAGAAAGAAAATGCTCAGGAAAAAAAAAAGAATTGAGTATGTAAAAGATGGGGTGTAACCTGGAGATGGCTCTTCAAGTGGTAAAGTGTAAGACCCTTGACACCCATAACTCGCAATACAGATTTCGGCGTTGCTTCTGCAACCATTTTTTTGCAACCAGTAATTGATTGAGCAAGCAAACAAGCAAAGCAAAACAGAACAAACAAGCAAAAACCAAGCAAAGAGCCTGATTTCACAGCAATTTGGATGAAATGCAATTCAAGTTAAGAGAAATGAAATAGTGTGAAGTTGGTTCTTCAAATTTTTTTGGAACACAAGGATTTGTGCCAAAGTTCTTTGAAGTTTTTGGGAAGGATTTAGGAAGGATTTGGGAAGAATTTATGGTTTCAGCAGCAGTTTCTTTTTTTTGTTCTTTCATGTATCTGCAGCTCCATGAATTTCTGACATGCTTGCAGATGCTCAGAAATCAGGAAGTAGCAACTTCATGGATTCCTCAAATGCTTGCAGATGCTCAAAAATCCAGAAGCAGCAGCTCCATGGATTTCTGACATGCTTGCAGATGCCCTGAAATCCAGAAGCAGAAGCTCCAATGGATGTAGAGCATCTCAGACGAGAGAGAGAGAGAGAGAGAGAGAGAGAGAGCTAACAGAGAACAGGTGGAGCTCTGAGCATCTCAGACACGAGAGACAACGTGCAGCAAAAGAAAAAAAGGAACAGATCCCTGACGAGGAGCTGCTAGTATGGAGGGAGTTGGGACGAGAAAGTAGTGCAAAACAAAAGAAACGGGAGGAAGAAGGGCGGCAGAGGGAAGCTTACTATCAGCGCCTCCAAGCTGTGTAACGGCATCTACAAAGCGCTCATGAAGCTCCGGGGTCCACCGCAAGCGTGGCTTTGGATCAGCAGAATTCATACCATCACTGCCATACAGCACGCTTGCTCGCTCTGCTGCTGCAAGATGTGGCGAAGGAGTTGTCGTCTGTGACGACATCAAGCCTCCTGCCCCCGGGGGGCTTGCTGCATACTTCTTCACTTGGTACATTGTTTTTGCAGAAGAACGGAATCGAGTTCAATTCGTGAGTGTAAGACTCGACTGACGACAGACACACGAAGAAGAGCGTCGAGAAGCTGTAGGGAATCTGAGATGCTCAGAAAGGCTCGCCGTTCGCTCCTGTAATATCTATCTGCAAGTCTTGGTCTCAAGATCACGTAGTCTAAGCAGCAGCGGGGTTTGTTTCTCCTTGAATACCGGCTTGCTCAAGACCTGAAACGACAATTCGGATTTGAAGGAAGGAAGCTCCACGTGGATGACAGACGAGACCTTCGGAGACGAAAAACGACGCAAGCAGCAAAATGAGAGGATCCGAAACCAAGCTGCTACTGATCACGAAGGAAATTTCGTCCGCGAAGAAGAAATAATTATGGCCTCCTGCTACAGCAAAATTTACGGAAGGCGATGGATGTTCAAAACCACTTCTCCTGCAACGCAGATCTCTCTATCTCTGTCTCTTTCTCTCTCTCTCTCTCCAAAAACACTCCAACAAAAAAAGTTCCAAACCTCAAAATAACAACGGCATACGTCCTCAGGGCCTCCAAATGCTGGTGGAGAAACTCTTGGAAGAGGTCGACACTCGAAGAGCGAGCGATTGCGAGCGCCTACAGAGACAGACACACACCCGAGCAGGAGGAGGAAGGCACGGCGCGCGCGCGAGGGAGAGAGAGAGAGAGACACTCTGTATACATACGGGTATGTATGGTTGTATCTAATGCATGTATACAGAAATACGGATATGTATAAACAACTAATATTACATTATCTCTTTTTTGAATTGTGTGTACCCCTACCCCCCACCCCCCACCCCCTTTTCCGACCCAACCCCCAAATTTATTCTTCAAAAAATTATATTCCTGAATTTATTTTCTTTCAAACTAACAACATGTCTAACCCCAGTTGAGAAATAAAATATCTTTTTAATTTAAAAAAATCAAGAACTAGAACTTGTGTAAACCGATGGATGGTTCAAGTAACCAAGAATGAGCCTGTGACGATCGGGTAAAATTTGCCTAGAAAATGGACGGATGGATGGTGGACCTTACCTGGTGTGAAGGTCGGGTAAATTTTGCCTATAAAATGGACGGATGGCGGACCTTACCCGGTGTGAAGATTGGGTAAAATTTGCCTATAAAATGGACGGATGGTAGTTGTTAGCCGGTGTGAAGATCCGGTAAAATTTGCATTTGAAATGGACGGACGGTTGTGATTGAATTTTCAAGGGGAGAAGGCACCTTATGTGTATGTAAGGCCCTTACACATAAGGTGCCTTCTCTAATAAGGCAAAAACTTTATAGAGACCGGGGGGCTGGATAGGGCCAATTCCAGCTCCTAGCACACCAATGTGTAGGGCCTATTGGGTGTGCTAGGAGTCAGAATCAGCCCTAACCAGCCTACTCGGGTCCCTAAAGTTTTTTGTTCTTTGGTTTTGGGAAAGTGCCTCCCGGCAAGGAATATGCTCTCAGTGGGAAAGATGCTTTCCACCATTCTCATGCAAATCTTGTACCCGGTGTTTTTTTTACTTGCAAATTTTCGCCAAATTTCGACCTGAAAAATACAAATTTGACCTATATATGCAAACTATGACCCAAATTTGCCAGATTTTGAAAAAAAAAAAATTATTTTATTTTTTTGAATCGCCAGATTTCTATGATAAGTTCCAGAAGGTAGCCGAGAATATAGACGGATTTTTTTTAAAAAAATTCCCCTACTTTCATTTCTAGTATGTAACCAAATTTGGCTAAATTATTTCATGGACGATCTCCACTTTGGCTACATGACAAAATCCTTAAAAGAACCCCAGCTTCTACCACTCAAATAAAAGAGCTTTTTGTACATACTTTACACTCATGAAGGCCTACTATGTTTGGCCTTTTTCATATGTTTTTGGTTTACTTTACAATATCCAACAACAAATGATGTGTTTGACCCTATTTTTGGATTCAATGTAGATTTTAATGTTTTGGTCCATAAAATTTCTAAAACGTTTTGGTCTATAATTTTTTTTAATTGGTTTGAATATTCAATGTAGATTTCAATGTTTTGGTCCATAAATTTTTTTAAATGTTTTTGTCTATAATTTTTAAAAAATGGTTTGAAGATTCAATGTAGATTTTAATGTTTTTAAAATTTTCATGTATGTACATAAACCCATTAATATAAGCATGTTTGAACAACATAAATTACTCACATTGGGGGGGGGGGGGGGGGGTTAATAATTTTTTTTTTTTTTCTTTATAGGAAGAGGGATTTTTTTTTTTTTTTTTATATTTTTTTTTTTTTCTTTTTTTTTTTTTATTAAAAAAAAAAAAAATATTATT
>Ga0116227_10012374_pt1 | contig 13910 bp, 12 predicted proteins | sample S1TSphgellanicum_FD_89693 | JGI IMG/M metagenome (GOLD analysis project Ga0116227, IMG submission 89693) | Host-associated microbial communities from peat moss isolated from Minnesota, USA - S1T2_Fb - Sphagnum magellanicum MG | ecosystem: Host-associated > Plants > Peat moss > Unclassified... | reverse complement strand
CTCCGCGGTCTGCGGGACGGGGCTGGACACGCTGCCGCTGCCTGGCGATGTGAGCGTCGAACAGTTGCGCCGCATACTGGGAGATGTGGCCGCGCTCGCCTGGAAATGGAAGAAGCCGCTGTCGGCGCGATTACAGCCGGTGTGGGGAAAAAAGGCGGGCGACAAGACCGAGTTCGGGGGCCAGTACCTATTCAATACGATATTGCATCCGACCCCCTAAGGCGGCCCGATGGGTCGGGTCAGCCCAGGCGGTGCAGTGCACATTGTTCATCAAGTCCGTCGAGAAGAACTGGCTGGTATCGTTCAACCGCCAGTTGCCGTTCTAGAAAAAATCGTCGCTATTCGTCTCCACCTGGACGACTGTGATGAGGAGAATGGCGCTTTACGTGTTGTGTCCGGCTCTCATCGCCTGGGTCGCTTAACGTCGCCCGGCGCGTGCTTCATTTTGTTTTTGGACCGTCCAACTTGCCCGAAGGCTTGCGTTGGCCTACCCGCAAGCCGCCTGTGGTGAATACCCGCTTCTTCCCATCATCCGAGCTGACGCGGCAGCGTACGGTCGAACAAAGTGACGAGCAGGAGCGCCGCGCTGAGCGCGCCCAAGACAATGGCAAGACGATGAAAACCATGGTCGGTGGCGCGCTGGCCGTACATGAATGCCAGTAAACTGGTTGCGGCGATGGCGCCGATGTATCCGGCGGTTCGTTGCAATCCCGCGGCGGTACCGATGCCATCCGCCGGCGCCTGGATGTAGATGGCCGCTTGGGTCGCCGTGGAGAACAGGCCTTGAGGAATGCCGAAGAGCGTGACTACGGCGGCGATTATCCATGCGGGCGTGGCGTGATTCACGAAATGCAAACCGATGCATCCCAGCAGCGCAGCTCCGATGCTGACCAGAATGGGCATGCGAATGCCTTTGGACCTGCCGCCCGCCAGCGAGGTCAACGCTCCGACCACCGACAGCGGCAACATCATGAGGCCCGCCTCCGAACTGGAAAAACCTGCTGCGCTCTCGAGCCACTGGGCGAATCCGTAAATGATGCAATAGACAATCATCAGCATTATGCCGACTCGCAGGTAGGTCACGGTTAGCGGACCATTGTCGGCCAACATGCGTACATCGATGAACGGTTGTTCTGTTCGCAGCGAATGACGCGCAAGCGCGGCGCCGAACAAGCTGGCGCCCAGCAGCGTCAGCCACATATGCTGCGCAAGGTTCATCAGAAAGATCATCAAGCACAGCAAGAAAGCTGCGAATAGCACGATCCCCGCGAGATCCAGCCTTTTGAAAACACTGTGCGCGCCTGCTGCTCGCGCTTGATCCTTGGGTGTCCAGAGCAGCACCAACCAAACCGCGATAAGTGCCAACGGAACATTGACCAGGAAGATCGAATGCCAGCCGAAGGTGCCGGTCAACACGCCGCCCAGCAACGGTCCGACTGCCGCGGTCGATAGCGCCGCCAGGGACAAGAAACTCATCGCGGCGCGCGGCGGCTCACAGCCGAGGCGATCGGCCTGCACGCGGAAGATCCGCATCGCCGACGGGTACGCGCCGGAGGTGCCGATCCCGAGCAGAACGCGCGCAACGACCAGCGTGGCCAAGTTGGGGGCAAACCGACCGAGCAGCCCAGCCGCGGCGACCAGAAACAAGGATATGAGATAGATCCGCCTTGCGCCGAATAGGTCAGCGAGCCGCCCCATCGTCGGCTGCGCAATCGCGCTCGCCAGATACAATCCCGCGATGAGCCAGCCTGCCTCGGCGACGCTCGCGTGAAAGTCCGCGGCGATCGGCACCAGCGCGGTGGCAATCATGGTCGAGTTGACGGGGTTGAGCGTGGAGCCGAGCGCCAGCGGCGCTACGAAGCGAAAGTCGAAAGGCCCGCGGAATCTCGATGTCATCGGGGAGTTCGGTCGGTGGCGCGCAGCCACTCTGCGACTGCCGTTTCCAGGGCCTGGGAGGGTTCGGCGGCCTTGCTCATCGAGCTACCGTATAGATTGCGAAGTTTAACTGGCAAGTTAAGCTGTTTATGACAACTTTCGTGACTTGGCGCAGCCGGCGAGGCGCAGCCGGCGAGGCGCGGCCGGCGAGGCACGGCCCGTTGAGGCGCGGCCGGCGAGGCGCGGCCAGTCAGGCCAACGCGGACATGTTAAAATTATTCATGTCCCTTCCTCGCAATACTCGATGTCCGCAGGACGCCTTTACGTAGTCGCGGCTCCCTCGGGCGCCGGTAAGACCAGCTTGGTGAAGGCCTTGATGCAGCGGGAGCCGCGCATCCAGTTCTCGGTGTCGTACACCACGCGCAAACCGCGCATCAACGAGATCCCGGGCCGCGATTATCACTTCGTCAGTACCGAGCGCTTCGACGCGATGGTGGCCAATGGCGAATTTTTGGAGCACGCCAAGGTGTTCGACAATTGCTACGGCACCGGGGTAAGGGCCGTGCAGGAAGCGCTGGCCAATGGCGAACAACTGCTGCTGGAAATCGACTGGCAGGGGGCGCGCCAGGTGCGCGCGCGATTACCCGAGGCCTTGAGCATCTTCATCCTGCCCCCGTCCAAAATCGCTTTGGAACAGCGCCTCAAGGGGCGCAGCACCGATTCGGACGATGTCATTAAGCGCCGCCTGCGTGATGCCGCGCACGATTTGAGTCATTGGAAAGAGTTCGACTACGTGGTCGTAAATGACAAGTTCGAGCAAGCGCTGGAGGATTTGCAGGCCATCGTCGAGAATCGCGGTGCACATCTTAAGTCCGAACGGCCGGAAGTGGCGAAATTCGCGGCTCAGCTGGTGGGTAGCTGTTCGGAAAACGACGCGTCTGCTATGATGTCAATCCCTCGAACGGAACCCTAAGCATGGCGCGAATCACAGTCGAAGACTGCCTTCAGAACGAACCCAACCTATTCAACCTGGTGTTGTTGGCCGCTAAACGCGCCCGCCGCCTCGCTAACGGCGCGGAAGCGACCGTGGAATGGGAGAACGACAAGCCGACCGTGGTGGCGCTTCGCGAGATCGCTGCCGGAAATATCACCCTCGAAATGTTGGAAGAGCCCGAAGAGCCGGCGACGGCCGCGCCGCCGGTGACCGAGCTCGACATTCCGTCGGATTTCCGTGCTCCGCAGCTCGGGCTTGGGGATTAACCAGAACCGGCCTCTTCAAGAGCTCCGATGGACTATGCGTCTTCCTTACTCGGTTTCTTGCCTGGTGGAAGACGCTCCACCGGGATCAGCCAGCTCTTAGATAAACTCGAAGCCTATCTATCGCCCGCCCAAGTGGAGCGGGTCCGGGAAGCCTATGAATTCGGTGCTGAAAAGCATCAGGGTCAGAAGCGGGTTTCCGGGGAGCCTTACATCACGCACCCGGTGGCGGTCGCGGACATCCTCGCCGATCTGCGTCTTGATGCCGACACCTTGGTCGCCGCCCTTCTGCACGATGTCATCGAGGACACGCCCACCGCCAAGGCGGAAATAGCGTCGATCTTCGGACAGGTGGTTGCCGAACTGGTCGATGGCGTCAGCAAGCTGGACCAGATTCAATTCAAGAACCGCCAGGAGGCCCAGGCAGAGAGCTTCCGCAAAATGTTGCTGGCCATGGTGCGCGACATCCGCGTCATCATGGTCAAGCTGGCCGACCGCATGCACAACATGCGCACCCTGGGCGCGATGCCGCCGGTGAAGCGCCGCCGCACCGCGCGCGAGACCCTGGAAATCTATGCGCCGATCGCCGAGCGCTTGGGGCTGTACGCGGTGAAACTCGAGCTGGAGGATCTCGGCTTTCGCGCTCTCTATCCGTACCGCTACAAAGTGTTGGAACGCGAGCTGAAGAAAGCCCGCGGCAATCAGAAAGAATTCATCGGCAAGATCCAGGAGACTTTGAAGGCGGCGCTCAAGAAAGCGCAGCTGGAAGGCGCGATCGAAGGCCGCGAGAAGCATCTGTACAGCATCTATCGCAAGATGGCGAACAAGCGGATCTCCATCAACGACATGGTGGATGTGTACGGTTTTCGCATCATCGTCGACAGCGCCGACACCTGCTATCGGGCCTTAGGATTGGTACACAGCGTGTACAAACCCATGCCGGGGCGTTTCAAGGACTACATCGCGATTCCACGCGTCAACGGCTACCAATCGCTGCATACCACTTTGTTCGGACCCAACGGTGTGCCCATTGAGGTGCAAATCCGCTCGGAGCAGATGCATCGCGTGGCCGAGTCCGGGATCGCGGCCCATTGGAAATACAAATCCGGCGGCGACACCTTTGGCGGCGTCGAGCATGACCGCGCACGCGAATGGCTGGCCAGCCTGGTACAGATACAGGAAGGCGGCAGCTCGGAAGAATTCCTCGAGAGCGTGAAGGTAGACCTGTTCCCCGATAAAGTTTATGTGTTCACGCCCAAGGGCAAGATCTTGAGATTGCCGAGCGGCGCGACCGCCGTGGATTTTGCCTACGCGATTCACACCGACATCGGCAATCGCTGCGTCGCGGCCAAAGTGGACCGGCGCCTGGTGCCTCTGCGAACTCCGCTGCGCAACGGTCAGACCGTGGAAATCATCACCGCCAAAGGCGCGACGCCGAATCCCTCCTGGTCGACTTTCCTGGTGACCGCCAAGGCGCGCGCCGCGATCCGGCAGTATTTGAAGAACCTGAAGCGCGGCGAAGCCCTGGAGCTCGGCAAACGCTTGCTCGGGCTTGCGCTCGAAGAGTTTTCGTTGAACTTGAAAAAGATACCGGCGGCCGATATCGACGCGGTGGTCAAAGAACTCAACATGAAGGATGCGGAGGAGCTGTACGAGAAGATAGGCTTGGGTGAACGCATGGCGCCGTTGGTGGCGCGGCGCCTGCAGCCGTTGCTGGAGGGCAATGCCGAGGGCTCGGAGCCGGGCGAGCACGCCGGCGCGTCAGGAGCACCTCACAACATCGCGGGTCCTTTGATGATCGCGGGCACCGAAGGCTTGCTCGTGACCTACGCGCGCTGCTGTTTCCCCATCCCCAACGATCCCATCATGGCCTACTTGAGCGCCGGGCGCGGTGTGATGATCCATCGGCAAAATTGCGGTAATCTCGCCGAATATCGCAAGCAGCCGGAGAAGTGGTTGTCGGTGGCATGGGAGGCCACGCACGATCGGCTCTTCAGCAGCGAAATCCAGTTGGAAATCAACAATCGGGTAGGCGTACTGGCCGCGGTGGCATCGAGCATTGCGGGCACCGAAACCAATATCGATCAGGTGTCGTTGGAGGAACGCGACGTGAACAGCTCATCACTCAAGTTTCAGGTTCAAGTTCGGGATCGCAAGCATCTGGCGCGTGTACTGCGCATCATCCGTCGCATGCCCGACGTGCAGCGCGTGTCGCGCACGCTCGCATAGCAGCCCATGACTAAACAAGTCATTGCCACGGCCGAGGCGCCCTCGGCCATCGGTCCTTATTCTCAGGCCGTGAGAGTGGGCAACACCTTGTGGGTGTCGGGCCAGATCCCGCTCGACCCCGCGACCAAGGAATTGGTCACTGGCGACATCGAGGCGCAGACACGCCGCGTCTTCGAGAACTTGAAAATCATCGTTCTGGCTGCCGGGGCGACTCTCGACGATGTGGTCAAGGTAAGCATTTTTCTCATCGATCTGTCCCACTTCGCGCTCGTCAACAAAGTCATGGCGGAATATTTCCGCGCACCGTATCCGGCGCGGGCCGCGGTCGGGGTGGCGGCCCTGCCGCGTGGCGCGCAAGTCGAAGTGGAGTGCATAGTCGCTTTGTGATCGAACCGCGGCCTGTGGCGGCCCCGCCTGACGCGGCCCCGCCTGACGCGGCCCGGCCGGTCACGGCGTTGCGCGGCGTTGGCGATGTGCTCGCGGCACGTCTGGCCGCCCTTGGCGTGTCCTCCACCCAGGATCTGTTGTTCTTGTTGCCGCTTCGCTATGAGGACCGTACCCGCGTCGTGCCGCTGGGGGAGTTGCGCCCCGGGCAGCGAGCGTCAGTGGAAGCCGAAGTGTTGCTCACGGAAGTGGCGTTTCGGGGCCGCCGGCAGATGCTATGCAAGATCGGGGATGGATCGGGTTTCTTGACTCTGCGCTTTTTCTATTTCACGGCCCAGCAACAACAAGGGCTCGCACGCGGCGCGCGCATCCGCTGCTTTGGCGAGGCGCGCAAAGGTCCGAAGGGCCTGGAATTCGTCCATCCGGAATATCGTCGCGTCGACCCGAATGCAGCGGCGGACGCCGAAGAGCATCTCACTCCGATCTATCCCAGCACCGAAGGAGTGACCCAAGGCCGGCTGCGGCAACTGGTGCGCATGGCGCTCGATCAAACGGCGGCCAACGATCCGCACGATTGGCTGCCCGCCGCGCTGCTGGCTGATGCGCAACTGCCCAGTTTGCGGGCCGCGCTTATCTATGTGCACCGGCCGCCGGCCGACGCGCCGGTCGATCAACTGATGACCTGGCGCCATCCCGCACAGCGCCGCCTGGCCTTCGAGGAATTGCTGGCGCATCAGCTGTCGTTGAAATTACTGCGCCAGAGAATCCAGAGTGATATGGGTTGGCCGCTGAGGTCGAATGGCGCGCTTAAAAACGGTTTGCTCGCCGCCCTGCCGTTTCGCATGACGGCGGCGCAATCCCGTGTCCTCTCGGAGATCGAAAGCGACCTGGCGAAGCCGAAGCCCATGCTGCGCTTGGTGCAGGGAGATGTGGGTTGCGGCAAGACCTTGGTGGCGGCCCTGGCCGCCACACAGGCCATCGGGATGCAACGCCAAGTTGCGTTGATGGCGCCCACAGAGTTGTTGGCCGACCAGCATTCGCAAAATTTTCGGCGTTGGTTCGAGCCGCTGGGCGTGCCGGTGGCTTTGCTCAGCGGCCGGCAAACCGGCAAGGCGCGGGCGACCATCTTGGAGGGCATCCGCGAGGGTCATGCGCCCATCGTCATCGGCACGCACGCCTTGTTCCAGGAGAGTGTGGAGTTTTCCTCACTGGCGCTGGTGGTCGTCGATGAACAGCATCGGTTCGGCGTGCACCAACGCTTGAGCTTGCGTCAGAAAGGCTCTGCCGACGGACATCAGCCGCATCAACTGATCATGACCGCCACTCCCATCCCGCGCACTCTGGCGATGACGGCGTATGCCGATCTCGATGTTTCGGTGATCGACGAGTTGCCGCCGGGGCGCACGCCGGTCAAAACGGTGGTGATGTCGGAGGCGAAACGCGATGAAGTGGTGCAACGGATCCGCACTGCCTGTTTGCAGGGCCGCCAGGCCTACTGGGTCTGCCCGCTGATCGATGAATCCGAGGAGATGCCGTATCAAGCAGCCGAGGAAACCGCAGTGGCGCTTGGGGTGGCATTGCCTGAACTGAAGGTGGGTCTGGTGCATGGACGCATGCCACCGACCGCCAAGGAGGGCACCATGCGGCGCTTCAAAGACGGACAGATTCAACTGTTGGTCGCCACCACGGTCATCGAGGTGGGCGTGGACGTGCCGAATGCCACGTTGATGGTGATCGAGAATTCGGAACGCCTCGGGCTGGCACAACTGCATCAGTTGCGCGGCCGCGTAGGGCGCGGCGAACACTCGAGTTCCTGTCTGCTGCTGTACCGCTCCCCGCTGTCGTCTTTGGCGCGGCTGCGTCTTGCGGTGATGCGCGATACCAACGATGGCTTCGAAGTGGCGCGCCGTGACTTGGACTTGCGCGGCCCCGGCGAATTGTTGGGCACGCGTCAGACCGGTTTGGCGCAAATGCGCGTCGCAGATTTGCTGCGTGACGCCGACTTATTGCCGCGAGTACAGATCGCGGCGGAGGCGATGCTGCGTGATTGGCCGCAACATGTGACGCCGCTCATACAACGTTGGGTGGGACATGCAGAGCAATACGGCCGCGTGGGGTAGAATCACGAGCATGAGCGCCGGCAAAACCCGATCGATCGAATCCGTTCAATGGCAACCGGCAGAGCGGCTGGGGCAATTGTCTGTCGATGCGCACATTCGCTCCTGGCTGATCGGCAAGGGGCTGCTCACCGCGCGCGTGCGGGAAGCCTGCGCCGAGCGCTATGCCTTGCGTCTCGTCGATCAGTGGACCGGGCTGCTCAGCCCTGCTCACAAGGCCGCCTTGCGCTGTGAAGACAATGCCGGATTGTTTCGCGACATAGAAATGTGCTGCGGCGATGCCGTCTGGGTGTTCGGCCAAACAGTCGTTCCGGATGCGACCTTGTCGGCGCATCCCTGGCTGGCCGAGCTCGGCGATGCCGAGCTCGCCGAAACCTTGAGCGATCTGTCCGGTGTCGAGCGCAGTTCGTACGAATATGCATGGCTGCCGGAGTCCGAATTGGCAACCGCGCGGGCGCTGCGCGATGCGCAGATAAAACCGGCCGGACTTTGGGCGCGCCGCTCGCGCATCACCCTGCGCAATGCGCCAATGCTGATTCAAGAGCTGTTTCTGCCCGCCATGGGCCGCATCTAGGACCGCAGTGGCTCTGCCGCGCTCAGGGGATGAGTTGGCGCAGCGCGTGATGGAGCGGTGGCGGTGGTATGCCTACCGTGTCCGCTTCCATCCCTGGACCACCGACGAGCTGCCGAAATTATTGAGCGTGCTGCACGACTATGTGCAGCTGATGCGCCTCGATCGTCCCATCGGCATATGGCTGCTGCTGTGGCCGACGCTATGGGCCGTTTGGATCGGCAGCCGCGGGCAGCCGACACCGCAGATTTTCATCATCTTCGTGCTCGGCACGGTGCTGATGCGTTCCGCGGGCTGCGCCGTGAATGACTATGCCGATCGCAGTTTCGATCCGCATGTGACGCGCACCCAGAACCGGCCGCTCGCCGCGGGCCGTATCACCCCGCTCGAAGCGTTGATATTGTTTGCGCTGTTGTCGCTGGCCGCGCTGATCATGGCGCTGCAGCTGAATCGTTTCACCTTGTTGTTCGCCGTCGGCGGCGCATTTCTGGCCGTCAGCTACCCCTTCGTCAAGCGCTTCCTCTCGGTACCGCAGATGTACCTCGGCGTCACCTTCGGATGGGGCATACCCATGGCGTTCGCGGCGCAGCTGGAAAAAGTGCCGCGCATCGCGTGGCTGCTACTGTTGGCCAATGTGCTGTGGGTGACGGTTTACGATACGCAGTACGCCATGGTGGACCGCGACGATGATGTCAAGATCGGCGTACGTTCCACGGCCATTTTGTTCGGTGATTCGGACCGGCACATCATCGCGGTGCTGCAGGCCATGACCTTGGTCTCGCTGTACTTCGTCGGCCGCATGATTCGCGCGGGCCGTTGGTATAACGGCGGCCTGGTTGCCGCAGCGGCATTCTTCATCTATCAGCTGTGGTTGATTCGCGATCGCCAGAAAGAGGGCTGTTTTCGCGCCTTCCTTAACAACAACTATGTGGGCATGGCCGTGTTCATCGGCCTTTGGCTCGAATATCAATTCAACCGCTCGTAAACCGTACCAGGCTGTGAATGGTTGACTAGCCTTCGGCTCGCGCCAATACTGAAGCCCGCGAAAAAGCACCGGAGGTGACGATTGGACGTCCGCAACGATTGGAGCCGGCGTGAAGTAGAAGAGCTTTTCGACATGGCTTTCATGGACTTAGTCTTCAAGGCACAGCAGGTGCACCGGGTCCATCACACGCCCAATTCCGTCCAAATCAGCACGCTGCTGAGCATCAAGACCGGCGCCTGCCCCGAGGACTGTGCCTATTGTCCGCAAAGCATTCGTTTCGACACCGGCCTTGAAGCCACCGATTTGATGGAGGTCGATACGGTGGCGGCCCGCGCCCGCGCCGCCAAGGATTCAGGCGCCACGCGGTTTTGCATGGGTGCCGCCTATCGATCACCTAAACCTAAGGATCTGCGCAAGGTGTTGGCGATGATCCGCGAGGTCAAAGCGCTCGGCCTCGAGAGCTGCGCCACTCTGGGGATGGTCACCTTGAGCCAGGCCCGGGAACTGAAACAAGCGGGGCTGGACTACTACAATCACAACCTCGACAGCTCAGCCGAATACTACGAAACCATCATCCATACCCGGACCTATCAGGACCGGCTGGATACGTTGGAAGCGGTGCGCGAGGCGGGAATGAATGTCTGCTGTGGCGGCATCGTGGGAATGGGAGAGAGCCCACAAGATAGGGTCGGCCTGCTGCATACGCTGGCCACGCTGCCGCAGCACCCCCAGAGCGTGCCGATCAACCACTTGGTGCGCGTCGAAGGCACGCCGCTGGCCGCGGTCGACCGTTTGGATCCGTTCGATTTCGTGCGCACGATCGCCGTGGCCAGGATTCTCATGCCAAAGAGCTACGTGCGTTTGTCGGCCGGACGAACGGACATGAGCGATGAACTGCAGGCCTGGTGTTTCATGGCCGGCGCCAACTCCATTTTTTATGGTGAGAAGCTGCTGACCACCGGCAATCCCGACACCGAGCACGACCGCAGACTGTTCGAGCGACTGAAAATCGTTGCCGAGGCCAATGCCCGGGCCGGCCATCCACCGGCGCCGGGACTCGAGAGCGCGTCGGCTGCGGCTTGTGTATCGTAGAGGAACACCACCGAAACGAGACTATGTCCGAAGAACTTGGCGCCTATGCCCTGGATCCGGGCTGGGCGCGCCGCTCCTTTGACCGTGCCGCTCATAGCTACGATGCGGCCGCCGTGCTGCACGCCAACGCACGCGACAATCTACTCGAACGGCTCGATCTCATGGCCATCACGCCCGCGGTCGTCGTGGACGCGGGCGCCGGAACCGGTCATGCATCGCGCGCCCTGAAACGGCGCTACCCCAAAGCCCTGGTGGTGGCACTCGACTTTTCGGCCGAGATGCTGATGACGGCGGCCAAGCAAAGTAGTTGGCTCAAGCCCTTTGCAAGGGTTTGCGCGGATGCCCAGCGCCTGCCTCTCGCGGATGCCAGTGTGGATCTCATCGTCAGCAATCTGCTGCTGCAATGGTGCGATCCGGAAACGGCGTTTGGCGAATTTCGCCGCGTGCTGAAACCGCATGGACTGCTGACGCTGACCACGTTCGGTCCCGATACGCTGCGGGAATTGCGCGCGGCCTGGATGGCGGTGGACGCGCACACCCGCGTTCACCCATTCATCGACATGCACGACCTGGGCGATGCCATGGTTCGCAATGGATTCGTATCACCCGTGCTGGACGTCGAGCAATTCACGTTGCAATACAGAGACGTACGCGGGGTGGCCGCGGACCTCAAGGCGCTTGGGGCTCACAATGCGACGGTCGGCAGACCCAGGGGGCTGACAGGCCGCAAAAGATATGCGGCGATGCAAAGCGCCTACGAGACTTACCGCCGCGACGGACGCCTGCCGGCCACCTACGAAGTGGTGTTCGCGCACGCCTGGGTACCCGCGCAATCGCAGCAGCGAAGCACGCAGGACGGCACTGCGGTGCCGCTGGCAGAAATCAGACGTCAATTGAGCAATCTGCGTAAGAAATGAGCAGCAGTTGAGCTATCATATATCTGTATGGAACAGCGCATCGAATTGGCGCCGAATTGTTCGCTGACGCCCGCCGCAGCGAAATTGTTCTTCGCAGCCACGTGTCTATTTTCATTGGGCTTTGCGCTAATCTTCGTGTTTCGGGGCCTGTGGCCCATTTTGCCGTTCTGGGCGTTGGAGATGGCCGGTTTGGGCGCGGCCTTGTACGCCAGCATGCAGCGGCGCAAGTATACCCAGACGCTGCTGATTACCGAGTCGGTGGTCAGCCTGGTCACTCGTTCGCGGCAAGGCGAGGCAAAACAAGAGTTTGCGAGGCATTGGGCGAAGGTTAAACTTCGCAGTCCGCCGCGGCGCCTCGGCATCAGCCGATTGACCATCGAGAGCCGCGGCCGGGCTTACGAGGTCGGCAGCTTCCTCACCGAGGAGGATCGCTGCCGATTGGCGCAGCGTTTGAATCGTCTAGTCGGCGGCATGAATGAATCACCGCCGCTTGAAGTCGCGAACTTAGGGGATGCTTTTTGATGAGATTTAACAGAATTGCAGCGCTCGGCCGAGCCGCGCTCGGGCTCGCGGCTCTGGGATTTGCGTCCGCCGCTTTCGCGAACAGCCCCAACAGCCCCAACACGTCGAACGGCTACAACCTTCCCACGGGAGTCACCGAACTGGCGCAGCGGATGTACGGGCTGCACATGCTGGTGTTCTGGATCTGCGTCGGCATCGCCGTGGTGGTGTTCGGCGCCATGATTTACTCGCTGCTGATGTTCCGCCAATCCAAGGGTGCCATACCCGACACCACCATGATTCATAGCACCAAGGTGGAAATCATCTGGACCATCATCCCGGTGATCATCCTGGTGGTGATGGCGATTCCTGCGGCGGACCTGATCCTGGCGCAGGAGGACACGCGCAATTCCGAGTTGTCGATCAAGGTCACCGGCTACCAGTGGAAATGGGAATATCAATACATGGACGCCGCCGCCGGCATTGATTACTTCTCGACGCTGGCTCAGCCGTCCAATTTCGCGCGCCAGCTGGGTTCGGGCATCGACCCGAAGACCGTACCGAACTATTTGTTGGACGTGGACAAGCCCTTGGTCATTCCCAGCGGCACGAAGGTGCGTTTGCTCTTGACCTCCCAGGACGTGATCCACGCCTGGTGGGTGCCGGACTTCGGCGCCAAGCGATCCGTGATTCCCGGTTTCGTCAACGAACTGTGGTTCAAGGTGGATCCCGGCAAGGAAGGCGTGTATCGCGGTCAATGCGCGGCCCTGTGCGGCCGTGATCATGCCTTCATGCCGGTGATCGTCGACGTACGAACGCCTGATGATTTCAAGAAGTGGGTGGAAGAGCAGAAGGCCGCCGCAAAACCGGCCGCGGCTGCAGCCACCGAGGCGCCTGCGGGCGCGACGCCGCCCACGGCCCAAGTTTTGCCGAACTAGTTTTTCGTCAACCGCATTTTTCAAGAGAGCACCGACCATGGCCCAGACACTCGCGACCGATACCGCGCACCACGACGAGCACGATCACGGCCCTGACAAGGGCATCAAGCGCTGGCTGTTCGCCACCAATCACAAGGACATCGGCACGATGTACCTGCTGTTCAGCCTCATCATGTTCTTCATCGGCGGCGCGATGGCCATGGTGATCCGCGCGGAGCTGTTCAAGCCCGGCCTGCAGTTGGTGCAGCCCGAGTTCTTCAATCAGATGACCACCAATCATGCGCTCATCATGATTTTCGGCGCCGTCATGCCGGCCTTTGTCGGGCTGGCGAATTGGATGATCCCGATGCAGATCGGCGCGCCCGACATGGCGCTGCCGCGCATGAACAACTTCAGTTTTTGGATTCTGCCCTTCGCATTCACGCTGTTGCTGGCAACGATGTTCGTGCCCGGCGGCATGGCGGCCGGCGGTTGGACCTTGTATCCGCCGCTGTCCTTGCAGACCGGGGACGCTTTCCCCATGCTGATTTTTGCCATTCACATGTTGGGCGCCTCCTCGATCATGGGCGCCATCAACGTCATCGTCACCATCATGAACATGCGGGCCCCCGGCATGAACCTGCTGAAGATGCCGTTGTTCTGCTGGTCATGGCTGATCACGGCGTACTTGCTGATCGCGGTGATGCCGGTGCTTGCCGGCGCGGTGACCATGCTGCTCACCGACCATTACTTCGGCACCAGTTTCTTCAACGCCGCGGGCGGCGGCGACCCGGTGATGTTCGAACACATCTTCTGGTTCTTCGGCCATCCCGAGGTGTACATCATGATTCTGCCGGCCTTCGGCATCATCTCGGAGATCCTGCCGACGTTCTCGCGCAAGCCGCTGTTCGGCGCGACCTCGATGATCTATGCCATCGCCTCGATCGCCTTCCTGTCGTTCATTGTGTGGGGACATCACATGTTCGTCGACGGCATGCCATTGGCGGCCCAGCTGTTCTACATGATGTCGACCATGCTGATCGCGGTGCCGACGGGCGTGAAGGT
>Ga0116227_10012373_pt1 | contig 13910 bp, 10 predicted proteins | sample S1TSphgellanicum_FD_89693 | JGI IMG/M metagenome (GOLD analysis project Ga0116227, IMG submission 89693) | Host-associated microbial communities from peat moss isolated from Minnesota, USA - S1T2_Fb - Sphagnum magellanicum MG | ecosystem: Host-associated > Plants > Peat moss > Unclassified... | reverse complement strand
GACCTTGTTATTAGGTAGGCAATGGCCTAGCTGAGGAGTTTAGGGTATACCCACCCACCCACCTACCTACCTACCTACCTACCCATCGACCTACCCACCATCATCTGGGTTGATACCCACCTACTTACCCATTCACCTACCCACCATCATCTGGGTTGATATCTGACTCAATGTTGCCCGGTTATTGATATTCTTTCACAAACTGCCACCTCCGGGTAGGTTTGTTTTCCTTTTTTTTATAACTTTTTTGGACCAAACCAGGTGTTCGATATCACCAAAAAAAAATTTAAATTTTTTATAAATAAATAAATAAATTGAAATTTTAGACCCCTTGGTTATGAATTTCACCATGTAAATTTTACTACCTTGATCATCAAATTTTATTTTATTTTTTCATAGTAACCATTGGTTATGTGTTTCTCAAAATACCCACCTTGAGATTCGTTAGTTATATTGTCAAAGGCAATTAAAGGTTGCAAGCAAGAATGTTGCTACCTTTGTAATTAAACATTATGGGATTGTGAATTGACCAAAAAAAAAAAATGCTTAACAAATATATCAATTATGAAATGCTTAATTGCTCAAAAATTTGGGCAAAAATTCTTAAGTTACATTCATTAATATCAATACAACTTCCAAAAGACCTTACATTGATTCAACTACATTATTGAAGATTGATTCAATTGCATTATTGTACATCAATTCAATTACATTAGAGTCCATGACCTATCTCATCATGTTCATTTCCTAATTATGAAAAAATGTTATGATTAACACAACATCATCATCCTCAATGTGCATGTAATAACATTCATTCACATTTTTAATAACATTCTTGTCAATGTAAACTTTTGAAATCTTTCCACACACAATATTTTTTGCAACATAAATCTCCAAATTTCAAAACAAGTTGTGAGATTGCCTCAATTTGGAAAGCATTGCTTTGCCTTCAATTGGCATCCCACCTCCACTCAAGTCTTATATAATTGGATAAATCAAAATTCACAAGCCATAGCCAAATAAGAAAAAAAGGAAAGTTGTAAAGTAAACAAAACTTGACCAAACATAACACCTTATGCATAAACTATCTCTTTCACCTATTGTTATGAAATTACATGAAAGGGATGCCTAATTACAAAAAATGAATTGCTTAATATTATTCTATCTATTTATCTATTTATCTATCTAATTTTTAAAATGATGTTTGTTTGTTTGTTTTTTTGCATGTTGTTCATACCAATGTTGATAACCTACTAGTTGGTTCTTGGTTTTTTTAATAACCACATGATATTGAATTCTCAAAAATCTAATAACCTATATGGATGACCCAATTATCATCCAAGTAAATTATCAATATTTAAATTTTATTTTTAAAATAAAAAATAAAAATATTATTATTATTATTATTATTATTTTGAAAACCTTATAACCAACAATATAATAAAAAATTATCAACCAATTATTTGATAACATGCCCAGCTACCATTTTTTTTAAATGATAACACATGTGGTCCCCCAAAAACATTTTTTAAAAAAACCTACTTAGTGAATACTTTAAAAAACAATAATTGGTCAACATTGATTCATGCTTACATATTCCAAGCATGTCTAATTAACACCTACTTGGGCACCAATATGGACGTTAAAAGGCATTTTTAATGTCCAAGGTTTTTATATTATGAAATATTTGAATTTTTTGTGTGTTTTATTGAAACAATAACTGAACATGATCATGATAATTGAAACACCAATTTAATATGGTCATGGAGAATTGACATTTGACCAATTCAATAAAAAATTGTGACCATGATTCAATATGATCATGATGAATTGAAATAGTCATTCAATGAGAAATTGAAACAATAATAATTTGATATGGTCATGAAATTTGAAATAGTAATCAAATTTGGAAATGTTTTGTGAATAATTGTGTTTGTAGCATATAAATATGTATATTACAAAGGTTATAGCAATTAATATTTGCAAGAATACTACATGTTAGTACTAATTGGAGGTGTGTAATCAATCTACATATATATTTATAGGCTTGAAATTTGTTTATAAATTTGTCCAAAAAACTTGATCAAGAAATAGCAATTTAATATTTACCATTTGGTAACCATCGTCAAGATTCAAAATTGGGAGAGTTGGTTTTGGATTGTGTGGTTTGTTGTGTTTGGTTTCATATGTTATGTTTTAAATTGTTGTTGTTATTGTATACATGTTTGGTTTTTGAACATAATTTTTAGTCCAAGAACATGGGTGTTATTGATTAAAATCTATAAATTAGAATGTTAAATATATTTAGGACTCGAATATGAATAATAATATTGTAAGGATATAAATTTATCAATGTTGAAATAAATAGTTTTTAAATGTTAATGTTAGAACATCAGGAATGGTAATTAAAAATTTGCAATTACACTTTATTAAGTAGGCAATAAAAATGAATGGGTTGTAAGTGCGATGCACAAGGATACATGCAAAAAAGAAATTGCAAGCACCCCTAGTAATGTCCATTGTGTAAATCAAGTGATTCTAAAAGCAAAATAATGACCTATACGATATAAAACATCATCTATAACATAATTGAAAGGCAAGCCCATTCTTGGGTGGTACCAATAAGAATGTCACACCTTGATTTTCATGGACCCATTAAATTTTGAAAAATCATAAGTAACATTTAACTAAATATTCTCATAATTTTTTTAATGCATACATTTATTAGGTTCCATAGATTTTGAAATTTCAATAATATTAAAGATATTTTGTATTTTATTTTCTTCATCATTGCATTAAAAAAAGGTTTCAAAAACATAGCATTAGCTCCTTTCCTTGAACTTTTTGGTCAGAAACATAAATTTGAAACATGATTTGAAAATTTATTGAGAATGTTTTTCCTAATGTAGTTTTGAAGTAATTATATTTATATGTTTTAATTAAAAAATTATTTGAGTAAATATAATTTAGTTATGAATTTCCAAAGTTAAGGCTATCGATTTATAAAATGTCATTTTAATTAAGAATACACATTTTTAAGAATTTTGAATTTTTTAATTCCAAAATAAACTTCAAGCCATATAGTAGTGCATGCAATGGATAAACATGAAAAAAATAAATTATAGTTTTGAAAACATTTTTAAAAAGGGCCTAGAAAAATGATTTGGCGACTTTTGGTTCCTTAACCATTCATTGAGATGGTTCCTAATGGTACCATGTGAGGATCGGTTCACCCACGAACAATGGAATATGCAATTAATAGGTGTTCAATTGTTACATTGATGTCAACATGATCCTTCGAAAATTGAAACAATTAGGATGGTTGATGCACACTAGAAACCCGAACATGTTTCAAAAGTTGTACCTCAACAATTTGAATCACCACGACAAATGAATATAAACCATGTGGTTACAAATTTAACAAAACCAAACCCCATGTTGAATCAGTATTATACATGTTGGTTGGGAAGTAATTGCGAATGAAAATGTAGTCCATAGACAATAGGAATCCATAATTCATGTTTGTTTATCTATGCCTTTAAATTATTTCAAAAGAACACAACATGTTCCATAATATGCAACTCATGATGAAGAACTAAACAACCCAAATCTAATGACACATGTCTAAGTGGTTCAAATCATCAATACATAAATTTATTAGGTTGTACAACTAATGGTAGAATTCAATAACTCAACATGTAGAATTGCATGGAATTATATTACCATAATAAAAGTAGCATTAGCAATGTTTATAACATATTCCATTGATATAAGGATTTTGCATCAAATTCTTAGAATGGTATTTGTGCTAACATTCCCATGAGGTTTTAAACCACACATTGTGCCAAAGCAAATCAAGGTATTCAACATCATAGAGTAATGTACCTTTTGCAAACACAAATAATTTTTGATAATAACATGTTTGTTCAAACAAAATGAATTCTAGTAGATGATCGCAAATGACCTAATGAATTAATTCACCAACTAAGTTTTGATAATAGATCAACAACATGTGGGGACAATACGTGTCACAATTGAAATAAATTGAGTACATCATATGTACCATTTCATGGTGAACATGTTACACATGTCGTATTTATTTCAACACCTATAGTGAATCATGATAAATCAATTTCATTAAAACCAATTGTTCCACATGTGGGTATTAATTTTGTTTAAAACAACCATACAAATGTAATGATGAGGTCTTGAGGTGTACTCGCACTTGGATGTGTTATGATAGGAGTTCCAACTACAAACTATCATTGATTAACAATTTCTACACATGATATATTACCTATTATGGTGACTAATGGAAGTGGTGGAAAATAACCACCTAATCTAGACATAAGGGGAACAATCAATCTTAGAAATGTGAAAAGAGGTATTGGAGATAAATCTTAGCCATTCCCTATTATACCCACAATATTATGTTTTATATGTACATACATGTATGGAATGCAATAAGACTTACCACTACCACAAGAATGCTAGTAGTGAGAGCTAGTTACCTAGTACATTATCATGGAATCACAATTTGGCAATTGGTGGAAATAGTGTAATCCTTTGAGTTACCATGGGTAGTATGTCACTACCCATTTAGCTACCACCTATAACAAAGTGTTATAATAGTAAAACCCAAGAGGCAACAAGTTAGAAACCAATTTCCATATCCTCCATATGTCAAGGATATTGATTTTAATTCGCCTGTGTAGGTGTTCAAAGTTGTGATCAAAACCAATGGGGAGACTAAAGACTATATGACATTGTGAATGTATGTGTTTACCTTGCGAAATATAATATTAAAATGAGGTAAAAACTTTTTGGGAAAACATTTTCATGTGCATTCATTAAATGAGAGTAAACATTTTATAAATGCTTCCAAACAATGAAGAATGATGAACATGTGTACATGGAATTGAAGATATCTAAAGCATGAACAAGTAATTAAAAATGATGAAGTAAATGAAGGAGCAATTGATGAAAACCAAGAAACAAGTTTGGGTTAAAAATCTATCTCCTCAATAAGAGTAACAAGACCAAAGATGATAAACAAGGATAACACTTGTGATTATGGCACAACGAAAGGAGGAACACAAATATTTTGGAAATGATCTTCTTAAGAAAAAAAGACAAAAGATGAAAGATGCAATATATGTACTTCAACAAGAGTAGGCACAATAACAACATGTGCCAATAAAGTAGAGGGAAAATTTTCCTATACCCTAATATTTGTAATAACATGTAGAATGGGTGATGAAAAAGGAGTGATCACTACACCTTACCATGATGATGAATTCTTGTTGTCACCCAAATAAAAAACATGGGTTAACACCAACATGTATGCACGGTTGACCTTCACCACAAATGGTTCAAGTGTCGTTTAAAGATAGATTTAGTGTGTGATAAAACCAACATATAAGATGTTTGCATATAAAACTTTTGGCTAACCATCAATATCCAATTACATGGATGTCACATTGAGTTTTCACACATAAATAAAAAATTATTACATGTAGATATGTAATCTTGAAGAAATTTTATAATTATGTTTAAAGAATTTAATCAAGAAGAAGTTAATGTTTACCATGCCCCTTATTTGTTGCAACAGAAGCTATGGTTGTTGTTATGGCGCACGCACACACACAAACATGCAATGATAACACAAACAACCCTACCCCTATTGTTGTTTATGAAAGTTAACAAGCCAAGCTCCAAACTAGGGTTACTAGTGGAGATGGTGGTTATTGTTGTGGTGGCTTTTGTTGTTGCCGTGACACTACCATAAACTTCATGGGCCATGATTTGGTAATAATATTCATGTAAAGCTTGTTTTCCATGGGTTTGTATTATTTAAACATCGATGTCATGCATTTATCCATATCGTTTAAACATGGATGTTGAATGTTTATTCCTATTATTTAAACATAGATGTTGTTTACACAACATTTGTGTTTTAATAATACATAACATCTATGTTTAGATTATATGAACTTATGAAAAAACAAATTTCATATGACTATTATTGCCAAACCATGGCCTAAGAAGTTTGTGATGATTGGGTAATCAGTAGTTGACATGAAGAGAAAAAACATGAAGGAAGAGAAAGAAGGAGAAAATGAAAAAGAAAGGGAGAAAAAAAATGAGGGATAAAGATGGGGGGGGACCTCTATAATGAAAGCACATTAATGTCCATAAAATGTTGTCACGAGGTAGTTTTCGCAAGATTTTGAGATTTGTAGTTGACCATGTGATTAAATAAAAATGATTAAGTTGGTAGAGAACTCCACACTATAATATTATATATATATTAATCACATGGTATGAATTTTTTGAATAGTTTTTGAATTGTCATAACATAATGGACTTTTAAAAAAATACCTAAAAACTTGTAATAATCCATAATCATGCACCTTCATTTATTTTTTTTATTGAATAAAAGACTCAATGAAAATATGGTGTGGTAACATATATATTAAGGAAGACTTTTTGAGAGAATTTTGATAACCAATTTCATCAAAGTATTTTGAATTATGGTTTTTTCCCATTAAGTCCTTTCTTTAGTGAAACTAGTATTTACAAACTCATATTTCAAATTGAAGTTTTCCATGTAAGGTAAATTAGTGTTGGAATTTTTTTTAATAATGAATTTTTAATGATAATTTATAAAATGACTTGTGTGATTCAAAGTATCATGCCTTCACTCATAATGTTAATTTTAACAATTATGGATTTCCATATGTGCTCAAAATTGTTACACCTTAATGTGCTTTCACCAATGATAGGAACATGGCCTTTCTTTATTTTTCTTGTTTTTTTCAAATTTCAAACTCCTAGGTAACTAAGTCTTATTTAGGTTCAATTCCCAAAGGATTTAAAAATGAAAATCAAGCCCAAAAATGCCAAAATCATTAAACATATTTCTTTAGCTAAAGACCAAAAAATGTCTTCTACTATAACTTGTACTAGCTACAAACTTGAAAATAAACCAAAATACACACTTCACAAAATGTAATTACATGGCACTTGTCGCTAACATATTCCCATGCAAAACACAAAGAAAACAAAAACCAAGGTTAAACAAAATGAATTACTCAAAATACAACTAGATCATATTTTTGATGATTCAAAATTTATATTCATTTGCAAAGAACAAGAATTCAACTTGCATAAAAACATTACAAACCTTCAACAATAAACCTATGTGTTTTAAAATTTCAAATCACCACAAGTGATTTGAGAACACACAACTTGGGATTAATCCCACACATGAAATATTTCAAATTTAGTTCCCATTGAAACCAGGTTTGAACTAAAACACATTTCACTTCACTAATCTAACTTAAGGTCAACATAATCAAGTTTAACTAAAAAATTGAACCAACCTTCTTGACAAGATTTTAAAATATTAAATTTTATTTTATTTTTTTGTTTTTCCTTATTTTTTTATCATAACATGTTTAGGGTTTGAAAATTGATGTATAACTTGTTTGGATGAAATTCTAGCCATTTAGGTAGGTTATTAAAATTTGAAAATTCAATACCTAATCCATAATGACCTTGGTGGTTCTTGGAATGATATTTATTAAGTGGGTAAATTATTTACTGATTTCAAAAAAATCAATATCCAAATAATAAATTATCAATAATTAGGTTCATAATTGAGAATTTTTTATAAATAATTGGCCAACATGGGTACATACCCAACCAAACAACAAAGGATGGACACATGAAATAAGTCCTAATGCACATTTATTTATGAATTGAATGAAAATGTTTGATAGTTCATAAACAAACACTTTATATACGATTTGAACAACTTATCAATGTTTTGGAAAAAAGATTCCATCTTTTGAATTGCTTTCACAATTCATGCATCAATTACATACATAAGAATTAAAATTAATGCTAGTTCAAACCCATTGGTGAGTCATGAAAACCAAACAAATTACACACACTTTGATGCATACCATAATAATATGTGTTTAGTTGTAGACACTCAAGGGCACATGTTTATGGCTTCAAAAAAAAAAGTTTCCTTGTGAGATTAAATGTATGGTGCTTGTTCACATTCAAATTGCAAAAAATATCATACAATGAGTGCAATGACCTTGCCCAAAGGGCAAGGTTTGAAATGAACATAATCACCCTTCCCTTTCTCCCTTTATTTTCCCTCTTATGTTCCCATATGGTCATTAATATTTCAAAATTCTCCATATTCATGTCCATGTAAATGTGATAAGGAAAGTGGGTTATAGGCTTGAAAGAAGTAGGTTATTAAATTAATTTAATATATATAACATCAACATGAAAATGCACATGTTAATATGTTTTGTCGTATCATGTAGGTGGGTAGGGAAAATGAATGAAGTAGTTAATTTAAAGACATAGGTTCAAACAACACAAATAGGCATGTACATCAAAATCATGATTTGCTTGGGTGGTATAAAAATGATATGGTATTAATCTTTTCAATATTTTTAAAATGCTAAATTTTTTTAAAACATTTCCATCAACCTTCTCACTTAATTATAAGAATTGCACAATTTTTTACATGTCAAAATATTTAAACATTTTTAACAATGTGATATGAGGCATGCATTATCGTAGCCACTTTGGTATATGTTTAAACGTATATAAGATTTTGGTATTTCAACATGGGATTTGGTAAAAATCAAGTCATGTTTTATGGATATTTTAAAATCTTGGGACCCGTTATAAAATGCATGATTACAACTTTAAAGCAAAAAAATTCAAAAATAAAAATAAATAAAACATTAAAATACATCAAGAGGTGATTACTCCCCATTCACACAAAAATCAAGTTACTTTGTTAAGTGACGACAAATGTGACATTTCAAAATACTCTTAACATCCTAGGGTCCCTTCAATATATGTAAATGGGTTGACAAAACACTCAAACTATGCATTTTATGTACACATATCAAATGACAAAAATTGTTTCTTATACAAATGGTTAAATATTATAACAAGTTTATACATGTAAAAGGCATTTCCCTTTGCACCATAATAATTTGGTGTTTATATAATATTATCAAAATACCAATTATATTCATATGAATGAAAATATTTCAACATCTATTTATAAAGGAAGGTAGGTAGTTTGTTTTGTTTTGTAGTTATGAGATCCACCAAATTGGGATGCTTGATCGAGTTCTTGATGTCTTTGGAAAGCTCTCGATGAGAAGAGGTGCATGGGCTTGGTTCCATCACATTTGGACTTGCAATGCAAGAGTTCTTGGATGTTAAACGATTTTTTCATTGAAAATTAAATTAAATTGTAGCTGAAAATTTTGGAAGAATTGGAATGTGCCTTTCGTATTGTTGGAAAGATCTTGATGAACAAGATTTAATGGAATTTATTTGGTAAGATTTGGATTTTAGAATGTGAGAAATATTGATTTAAAAATGATTCCTGCTGTTGAAAATTCAAATAAATTCCAAAAAACCAAGTTTTGGAAGGAAAAATCAGTTGAGGATGTGGTAACACTTGGGGCCAACGGCACATGCCACACTAGTTTTTGTGATTTGCTTCTTCCATACTATACAATGTTATAATTAAAAAATTTCATTATCAAACATTTAACATTACATTATATATGGGTACTATGTTCTAAAATATGACAAAAAGGTTGCGTATAAGGAAAATATTTTTGAAGCATTCAAACAAATTATGACCCATTATTTCTTTAATTATGTAGATGTTGAAGTTATTCAACTCCATAACATAATGGAATAAGTTTTTCTATTAATGTTTAAGGTTTATGGTGTTTTTATTATCTTGTGATATCTATATATTAATAAAAGTGTTATGTTTGTTAGGTTTTTTTATGACCATGATGCCTTCCCAAACCATGGGGCCCTTTGTTACATTTTTAGTATCGTTGGAAAACCCTTGCCAAAAGTGGTGTGCACAATGGTTGTTTTGTAACTTTCAAACCAACAAAAGCAAAGGTTTTGAATTTTAAAATGATTTTCATCATTAAAAACTAATTAAAATTACAAAACTTGGTTGTTTTCAACTAGTCAAGGTTTATTCATCATATTGGCCTTTTTATTTGCACTTTCACATCCCAAGCCTTTGGACTTAGGGCCAATGACAAGTTTGAGTTCACACTTGGACCAATGAGATTTTGTCACAATTGGAAAGGCATGTCTCTTATTATAGCCTTGAAGAGGATTTTTTTTCAAAAGTTTTTTATAATTAAAGCCTTGGAAGATGATCCCACTTGAGCCAACCACACAAATGGTCCATTAGTCAATGTGCATATAAAGTCATTTCATGCCATTTCAATTTAATTGTTAATGAAAATATGTGTCAAAAAAACAAAATTTAACAAGGTTACAACCAATGATTCCAAATTGACCTTGTTCTATCTCAAAAGGTGTAGGTTGGATATGAATTGGACTTTGGAAATATCATGAATCTAGGAAATGAAATTTTAGGATAACTGCAAAAACAACAAAAAATTGAAGATTAAGCTACAACATTATAAGGTTTGCTTTATAATTGACAAATTCAAATAATTCAAGTGACATATTTGAAACATAATGTACAAATCACTTGGATTTCCAATAATACCAAGAGCTTCCCCCAATTTTCCTAATTTTTAAAATCTTAAAATTGTTGAATTTTCTTGGACAAAATTGGTCAATATTCAATAACTCTTGCACCATAGCTCTAAATATTATGTTGAAATTAACTTGATGCATCCTTACTCATTAAGGCCTTTCCAATATCACCAAGAATGCCAATTGGGGTTGTCATGGTTTGGGAGATTACACAAAGCAAACAAATTATCTTCCATAGTATATCAATGTTTCAAGCTATTTAGCTAAAGTCTCTCATGAGTTGGAAGTGAAAGTGAAGAGTTGAAAATTGGTGCACATATCCTTGTTCGTTGTTTATGTTATTGCCAAATTTGTGTGTAAATATATGTTATTTTTATATAGTTAATTTAAACTTTTACACAAGGTTATAGGAATATTACTTGCAAGATTTGGTGTAATTGGTATTAATTTGAATTTTTTTTTAGTATGAGTGTTTTGAGTTGTAAGAACCTTAGGAATTGTGTAAAGAAGTTCCCTTTCAAATGTCCTTAAAAAAAAGCCCCTTGGGCATGTAGGGTATACCTATACTTCAGTTGCAATAGGTACATTGAGATTATTTAATATTATTTATATACACCCAATTAAAATATTGATATTATGTAATATTAGTTACATACAACCAATTAAAATATTCACATTATGTAATATTAATTATATACAGCCAATTAAAACATTGAGCTTATGTAATATGAATAATATACAACCAATTAAAACATTGAGATTATTTATTTAATATTAATTATATACAACCGATTAAACCAAACTAATTGCATAAAACATAAGGTCGAAACTTTTCCGTCTTTTAGAAAGTTGCATTTATCTATCTGAACTATATATTCGTAGGGACGATTGCCACTTTTTTTTTTTTTTTTTAAACATTTTCCTATGGATGATTGCCATTTTGGCTACAAACAAAATTTGATAGGCATGTGTGTGTTACTGGACATAACTGATTGTAATGAAAATTAAAAGAGGGTACCTCTTTTCATCCATGGAGAGAGATGATTATGACATGTTCATCCAAATTGCAAAGGGTGGTTACATTGGGCCAATCAGAGCCAAGGTTGGTTACATAGTCACTAAATAGGTAGTATTTCCACCTGGATTATATTATTTTCAGAAGTGTTGAAAAAATTTCAATTTAATTTAATTTAATTTAATTTTTGGGAAGGGAAATATTAAATCTTCAAGAAAACGTTATTTTTGTTGAAATGAAAATTTCAACATTAATTAATTAATTAATTGACAAACATATGATTTTTGGTAGTATTTTCATGCAAATTATATTATTTTCAGATGTGTTGGAAAACTTTCTATTTTTTCTTTGAAATAACAAAAATTTGGGAAGGGAAATTTTAAATCTTCAAGAAAATATTATTTTTGTTGAAATGAAAATTTCAAAATTAATTAATTATTTGACAAACATATGATTTTCGGTAGTATTTTCACACAAATTATATTATTTTCAGATGAGTTGCAAAAACTTTCAATTTTTTCTTTGAAATTAAAAAAAATTGTGAATGGAAATATTGAATCTTCAAGAAAATATTCTATTTGCAGAAATGGAAATTTCAAAATCAATTCATTATTCAACAAACATGTGATTTCGGTAGTATTATTTGACATGAATTATATTATTTTTGGAAGTGTTGAAAAGAATGTCAATTTAAAAATTAAAAAAAAAAAATTTGTGAAGGGGAAATATTGAAGCTTCAAGAAAATATTCTATTTGTTGAAATGAAAATTTGAATTTTTTTTTTTTTTTTGACAAACAAACATGTGATTCTTAAGCATAGTGATTTTTTTTTTTTGTTGAGTAATGATTTTTTTATTTTACTTTATATTTGGTGGGCTTTTAATCACCAGAACTGAGAAGAGGGGAAAAAAAAAAGTGTCAACATGGCCAAATTTTCTATATCTGATTTTCATTATGGTTACCAAAAAGATAGAAATATGATTATTTAAAAATATTTTGTGCTTCATATATGGTCTATAGCCAGATTTGGCAAAATCAACCTAGGGACGATATGCCACTTAAAAACAATAAAAATTACTCATCTTGATATGGATAGAATGAATGGATGAATGAATGCATGATTGGATGGATGAATGGATGGACGAACGGATGAAATACATGGATGAATGAATGGGCAACCGAGCGAACGTGTGAACAAATGGATGAATGAATGAACAGATGAGTGAAGGAATGGATGAGTGTGTGAATGCATGAATGAATGAATGGATGGATGGATGAGTGAAGGAATGGATGAATGCATGAATGAATGAATGGATGAAGGAGTCAATGCATGTGAGTGACTAAATGGATGAAGGAGTGAATGGATGAGTGAGGAAACGGATGAGAAAATGAATGGATGAAGGAGCGAATGGATGAGTGAGGAAACGGATGAGAACATGAATGGATGAAGGAGTAAATGGATGTGTGACCAAACGGATGAGAAAATGAATGGATGAAGGAATGGATGGACGAGTGACGAATTGGATGAGAAAACGAATGGATGAGAAAATGAATGGACGAGTAACTAAATGGATGAGAAAATGAATGGATGAGTGAAGAAATGGAGGAGTGACCAAATGTATGAGAAAATGAATGGATGATGGAGTGAATGGACGAGTGACTAAACGGATGAGAAAATGAATGGACGAGTGACTAAATGGATGAGAAAATGAATGGATGAATGAAGAAATGGACGAGTGACCAAATGTATGAGAAAACGAATGGATGATGGAGTGAATGGACGAGTGACTAAACGGATGAGAAAATGAATGGACGAGTGAGCAAATGGATGATAAAGTGAATGGATGAAGGAGCGAATGAATGAGAAAGTATGGATGAACGATGATAATCTGGGTTTGTGGGAGTGTTGTGGATTTTCCTTACGTTCGTTGCTGGTGTGCGTAATTTTCCGTGTCAGACGGGGTTTTTTTTGGTTTGCCTCTTTGTCTGCAAGTGTGGGTAGGCAGCCGGCGACACAAACGATTTGTGTCGCTCTCGCTTGTTTGCGTCGGACACGGCGACGAGGACTGACGGCCGTCCCTCCCTCCCTTCTTCTCTCCGCGCTTGTCCCCGTGTCGTCCGTCCCTGCATCCTCTCTTTCTCTCTCTCTCCTCTCCTCCCCTTCCTCCCTCCCATTCCCATTTCTCCTCTCTTAGAGAACTGTCCGTCTTCTGTCACAGAACCAAAAAAAAAAAAAAAAAAACCCCCACAAAACTATAAAACCCCCCACCCCCCCCCTCCTTTTTTTTTTGAACTCCTACTT
>Ga0116227_10012372_pt1 | contig 13911 bp, 17 predicted proteins | sample S1TSphgellanicum_FD_89693 | JGI IMG/M metagenome (GOLD analysis project Ga0116227, IMG submission 89693) | Host-associated microbial communities from peat moss isolated from Minnesota, USA - S1T2_Fb - Sphagnum magellanicum MG | ecosystem: Host-associated > Plants > Peat moss > Unclassified... | reverse complement strand
GGCCCTTCTTTTGCCCATAACTTGGGCTGCAGATGTCCGAATTGCCAATGCGAGGGCATTTTCGATATCTACGTTTCAAGACCTTTCCAATGACACCAAGAACACCTCAATGCGAGGTGTTTTTCCCCTTGCTGTCGAGCTCTGAACATTCGGGAGTCCCGGAGGACTCCAAATCCCTAACTTTTCCAAGTGTTGGGCTTCACCCCCACACTTGGTCAAAGTAGGGGTGCGACATGTAGGGTCCTCTATATACCATAGTGCATACTCAAGTTCATAACTGGAATTTTCCATGTACCATAATTAACAATACTGGTGTCAACCAGCATTAAGTGATTCTTATTCTTTTCAATACCCAATAGGTAGGGTATTTTTTAAATTAATTTTTTTTGTTAAACACATGTTATCAAATGACTGGATTTTGAAAGAAATTGGTGCTTGCCTACTGTCAATTTGCCTCCCCAATTAATGCCCTCAATTATCAATCTTCATGCTTTTTGGGTAATACCCATAATGGTATGCCTGAGAGTCAGGCCTCAAATACTCAACCTGAAAACCATATAATATTGTGTTAAGGTGGGTTCTTGTGCCAAAAAAAAGGTATCTCACAAAATTTGCATTCCTTTCAAGTGTGGTTCACACAATTCTTGCAACCAAACCTTTTGGGGCTCCATAATGCTCAATGTAAAATTTTCTTATCCTTTTAATTACACTATTTGAAATATTCCATGTAACTTAAATTCCAAATAGGCCAATTTGAATCATGTCATCATTCCATATACAGCAGCTTGTGGTGACTATAGATTCTTGCACAAACTTCTCTGGATTTTCAAGGTTGTAGTTGAATATAATACTTGACCCATAAGGGTCTCATCAGGTCTTTACACAACACATACCAAATAGGTTATGTTGTTGGTTCTAAGCTAATTTCATTCACATCCTTTAGGTTGGTTCTCAGTAACTATCCCTTGTACCTTGATTGACAACCATTTAATTTCAACAACCAACCAACACTGGCATCCGCCAATAGGGTCAGGTTTTTTTTCTTTTGGGGCAGAGTGGGGTCACATAGAATGTTGGATTTTCCCAATGAGCTCCCATGAAGTTTCCACTTCATTCTCATCAAGTTCCCAATGGACTTTCAACATGTTCTCCATGTTTGTAATGTGTTCCGCAACATTTTCCCAATAGTTCCTGACTTTATCCCATATCCTTTGCCCTAAGTTCTACTCATGTTAACCCAAAGGTGATGGCTCAATAGTAAAGCTCTTGTCTGGAACCTTGGGACCTCAGAAAAAAGTTATGGATTCAAAGTTAACAAGAGTAGAACTTAGGGCAAAGGATATGGAAGCCCTGTCGGCCCTCCACCACTGAGCTTGACTTGGGGCTGCCAACAACTTGTCTGAAGTCTGAAGTTGTGCTTTCAAAAAAAAGGGAAAAAAAACCCACTCTTGTAACTTATACAAGCAACCCAAAGGAGGAGATTGTAACATATCTATTTTGGGACTATCCAGAGCTTTTTTTTAAAAATGAGTCAATCAAAGATTTCCATCACAAATTGAGTTATAAAGGTCCTCACAACTAATTAATATGAGTGACAACATACTTTCCATATTTATATACCCTTTACATAAGGTGAAATTTAGTATGCATACTTATAAATATGTGTAGGAGATACAATGACTTTAAATAAGCCAAGACAAGAAAATGACTGTATTTGATTGGTCAATCCTAATGATTGTGGAAGTGGTGCCATTTAAATAATCTCTTCATACAGTCCAATTTTTCATGGTTATGGGTGGGATGAGGACGTGGTGAACGTAGTAGAGGCCAAAATAAGGGGTGTTAGTGAAGATGCTCTTCTTATGCTTTCAATTGTAGATAACATAATGCCACAGTGAACCAGCACCCACCAGTGCACCATCAAGGATGGATGATATGTGAGCAGGAAACAGTTTTCTGTTGGGTTCCAGTTCCCTAGCTAATCATGGTGGTTAGCTCAGTTGCTTTATTTACTACCTACCAAAAAGGTAGGTAGTAAAAACAGCCCCTACCTAGTAATGTATAAACTATCTACTTACTTAGTAGTCCCTTATTATTTGACAAAAAAATGAGGGATCTTTGCAATTGGATCTACCAAAGGCCCAAAGTTCAAATGCATTATGCTTGCACATACAAAATGCATTCAGGGTGCACATTGCAACTTAGGCCTAGATGATTAGGAGCCTTTTTTTTATTTATGGACCAAAATTTTGCCAAAATGAGAAACTGAAATTGAAATTTTGAAAAGGAAGTGATTTTGGAGGTTTTTAATTATCAAAAGTCAGATGCGAGAGGAAAGAAAAAGAAAAAATCACCAAATTTCTAGATTTGATTTAAAGTGTGTAACCGATAATATATGTAAGGATGACTAAAGATTTGTACTTCATTTGTGATTTATATCAATACTAGTGGTACTTGTGACCTTCGGACACTCGTGGCTACGCCATTCCAGCCACCCTGAACGTGTAGTGGTCCCGATCGATGTTATGCGAGTATTAGAACCAGCCGTGTGTACCCTCAAGTTATGAGTTCAGGTATTTACTCCCTTACTCGACGTGAGAAAACCCAAAACCCCGATTTTGACATTTTGAACCTTGATTCCCGAAAGTTTTGGAAATTTTCGAAAACACACTCCTCTATATAACTGTCGATTCTTTCGGTAGTTGGGGGGGGGTTGGAAGGTTTTTATATCCGCCTCTGGTGCGATGGGAAAGGGATGCGATCCGACCATCATTCCTACCCTTCGGACGGCTGTAATGCTTTGTGGAGACAGTTTGGTCCAACCCCATCACAAACTGACACCAGTCGACCGCTACTTCATCGGCCTCTCCCTCTCCCTCCCCCACCCCCCAAAACCCCCGTCAGACAGATGGACGGATGGACGTAGTGAATTAATATATATGATATGTTAGACTTCTTATAGAATGGGTTACCAAGATGAAACCGGGTAGTAACTCAGTTGAGAATCATCCACAACTGAGCCATAACAGGCATCCAGTGGATGGTGCTCTGGTGGGTGCTGGTTCACTGTGGGGCATAACAACTGAGGATGTAGTAGACATAGTAGTGACCAATGGGCATCATGAGACGTAATTAGTACTTCCAGGAAAGATTTTGCCACACTAAAGTTATCTGTAAAGCCAGACAAAGACGGCACCGGAACCCCCTGTTTGGTCACATAGGGGTCGAAATTTCAAAAAAACAGGAAAATTAAGTACACTGGGCTTCAACGGAGCATGAAACTGAGTTTAGCAGCAAATTTGGTGCTGAACTGAGTTCGCCCCTGTCCTTTCTTTTCCTGAACGCCTTCAACCCATCATCACTGCTCCTCCTATGTGTACTGTAGCTATAAATGTTCTCGAGCCTGGTGCATTTAATCCTGAGTGTCAGCATTTCATACCCTTATTTAATACAAATTTCATGACTTTGCAGACAACAACCAGGAAGGGATGAATCATCAAATGAGGGGTGCAACTCAGGCCCAACAGGGAATGACTTTATGGATAACTCTATCTATTATGAAAACTTTGTAGACTATTCGGTAGACTTCATGATGTTCTAGGTGGTGATCACATGCATTTAAAGGAGCAGTTTAGAGCGAATCCTTTTGGTAGACTTCATGATGTTCTGGGCGGTGATCAAATTCATTTAAAGGAGCAGTTTAGAGTGAATGGTAGTCAAATCTCTTTTGAGTGACAAACAATGACGTCAAAAGAATAACAAGGGAATACCCAATTCATCATATATGCCTTGGAGAAATCTCCAAGTGGGGAGGGGGGAGCACGACCCCTTTACTGATGAGAGTGTAAAAAGTACAAGATCCTAGAGTTCCTTTCTACCAAAGAGATGGCTGCCAAGCTATATCCAATGAAATTGGTCTTCGAGGATGCGTTGCACGTCAGGTTGGCGCAATTCTTTGCTAGGTTGCCATGCTGATTTGGACTGTCGCCACCATCCAGGCGCTGTGAAGAATGTGCTCGAACAAATAGTGTTCGTGGAATTTCCAGGCACATCTCTCCGTCCACATGAAGTATAGGATGAGCGACCGGAGGATGTTGAAGGGTTGCTCATCGAACGTGAAAGCGTTTTCGTGTTTGATGTCGAGGGTTTCTTTCCGCGTGTGTTATTTAATGCCAAGAAACATCAGGAACCACGTCCTTTCTTGGGGAGGGGTCAGGCCCACTCAGGCACGAACCCGGTCAAAGGCGTCCCAGGCAAATTGAACCTTCGGGCACTCGAAAAGGCAGTGTGCCGGGGTTTCAGTGCTTGACGTGTTGCAGATCGAGCATGGGGGGTCGAGGTCCATTTTGGCCAACCAAGTACCAACGGGGACCCCCCGTTGAGGGCAAGCCAAATGAGCGTGGCAACCTTCCAAGGGCGTGAGTTGTGCCAGTTGTGAAGGATGAGAGACCACGATTGATCCCCGTTAAATCCGCGCTCTGCGAGCTGCTTGAGGAGGAGGGGTAGTTCCCAGCAAGGTTCCATCCCCAAGCGATAACCCCGTTTCACGGTGTACTTGAAGAATTCGGCAGAGGCGAAACCATGGCCTTCCGTCCACATCCATTCGGTAGGGTCCTAAGTGAGCTAGTCCACGAAGCCCAAGTCATGGAGCCAAAAGTTCGTATGCAATTCCTCCTTCCCATGAAGGTCGAAAGTCTTAAGCAGGTGGTAACTGCATTGGGTGAGGACGTAGACTTGGTGCGGATTACTGGCATTAAGCCAAACTCCCACAGCAGCAGGAGTGAGAGCCATTGAATCCATGTTCGCCCAGAGAAATTTGTCCACTATGAAGGTGCTCCCAATCAGCTCAATGAGCCAGCAGACCCACATTGGCAGTGAGCGTGAAGTTGGGGTCCACGAGCTCGCCCAACATCCTACAGTTAATGCATTGAGGTAAGTCTCAGGGTTCCGTGCAACCGAATCGAGGAGGCGAGTCCAAAGGGCAATCGTTGGCCTCCTTTGGATGAGGCCCGCCTGCCTTGGAGATCACCAAGCTCTGTTTTCCTCATTCCAAAGGTCCTGGACATGGGCGCATCCGTTTGAGGCGATGTTGAGGAGGCCGGGAGTGAACTCAATTCCGTAGGGTGAGCCAAGTCGAGTCTAGTTGCTGGGATTGCCAAAAATGGGTTGCCGGATTACCTCAACGTGTGATTGCAGTGGTTCCTTGGTCAAGTTGTGGCGAACTTGCAGCCAGCCTACTGTGACCAAGTCCAAAAGGTTTTGAACCCAATGGGGTGAGTTTTTTGGCAGTGAAGATCTAGATTGGGTTAGGTGGGTGAAGCTCAGATTTTTTGCTCTTCGGTTGAACTTGTGTGACTCTGCCACTCCATGATGTTTTTCCACACCTCATAGCTAAGGGTGAGGTCCCAGATGAAAAGTCTTGCAAAAAATGCTCGAGATTGGGTAGCTGGGTCGATTATTCCAAAGCCTCCTTGCACCACAAAGAGGGTGGCAATCTCCCATTTACCTTGGCCCGAGTGCAAGTGTCCTTGCCACTCCAGATGAAATTGAGTATCAAGCTTTTGAAATGTGCACTCATGGCCACGGATGGGCTCTAGCGTGCAACAGAATACTAGGCCATTGCTAGGAAGACTTGATTCGATATAAGGATTCATTCAATGAATGAGAGCTTGTGGGTTCACCAATTGATAAGCTGCTTGGTTTCAAGGTCCGCAATAAGGTGTTATAATTTGCATCCTTGGGGAGCTTTTATCTTATCAATAGACTGAAATAACGAGTTTCAACTACTTTCAGGATCCATGTAAGGTTGTTGCTCTCACCCCATTAGGTGTTGCGAGGCTTCTTTGAAGCCCAAATGGCTATCAATTTCTACCAATTAATCTTGACGCCCATTGCCAAGTAGAAGGTTTCAAGAAGTCTTTTGGCAAACTCCAGATTTGCCTCATCTTTGGCTAGATACAGAATGGTGTCATCCCTGAAGGATTGATCATGGGTGATTTGTTCATCAGGGAAAGTGAATCCTTGTATGTGTAATGTGGGTTCTCTGGCATGTATCCAAGGACATCACACACCAAAATGAAAAGATAAGGGGAAAGTGGGCAACCTTGCCTTACCGATCATGAAATAGGAAAGGTCAAACTATTCTCTTTGTTGATCTTAATGCTTGAAATGGCATTGATGTATAGGGTCATGACCTAATTGATCCAATAGTTGTTGAAACTGAATTTCATGAGGGCAGTGAAGAGGAATCCCCAATCTATACAATCACAAGCATTTTCAAAATTGAAGAGGAGGAGTGTGAAGTCTTGTTCACTTTCTTTGGCCCAAGGCATGGCTTCCTACACAAAGAAAGGGTTGTCAAATATGTTCCAGCCCTCCAAGAACCTAGTCTAGTTGGGTTGAACGATGCATGATAGGAATTCTTGTATGCACTTCACAAAGACTTTGGCTAACACTTTGTAGACCCCATCAAATAGCGTGATGGGTTTCTAGTTGTTGATCCAAATTCAATTGCCAAATTTGGGAATCAACATAATTGTGCGTCTAGCATTCACTTTGATGTGGGGAGGTAGTTTTGATCGTAGTTTAAAAGAATTTGGTGGGGATCCCATCCCATCCTGGAGTTTTACCTTGAGGTAGGGAGGCAGTTGCTTGGCAAATTTTGAAGAGAGTGAGTGGGCGAGTGAGTTTGTCATTCATCTCATCCGTCACTTTCAACAGAAGGTTTTCCCAACATTCATGGAGGGTCCTGAAAAGTTTTGTCCTCGATGAAGCTGGCTTGGTAGAATTGCTCATAGAATAAGCTGACATAGGTGGACAAGTCTACTTAGGTGGTGAGCTCTTCATCCCCCACTAAAAAGGCTTGCATAGTTGTTTTGGGTGGTGTCCTTTGTGAAACTAAAAGAATATGCGTGAACAACTGTCCCCAAATTGTTGTCACTTTGCCTTGATTGTGGATGCCTAAAAGTCTAAATCTTTTTGCATAGATTATGAGAGGTTAGTTCATGCATTAATGTTTCTTGGCCTATGTTGGAGGTGCACTTCTCCTGCCACTATATTTCTAGTTTGTAAAAGATTTATCCTTTTTGGCATCTCTTGGCCTTAGCCACTGAAATGCTTAAGAGCTGAATTCACTTTAGTCTGGGTATGATCCAATCCATTGGGCACTAGTGTGAATGAGAAGATTGGGCCGCACTCTAGGTGTGTGTTAACTTTTCGGTTGCAACTTGGTCAACTAGGAAGGTGAGGTCAAAATAAAGATTCACTCATGCCTTGTATGGGAGTTATAGGCAAACAGAAAGGATGACTAAGACGTGGTCCGATATGTTTTGGAACAAGGGAATAGGTGTGAATTTCCCTCCCCACTATTCTAATCTATTTGATTCATAAATGCGGTCAAGTCTAAAAAGGGAAGAGCCAAGCCTTTGATGACCATTGTCAAATGTGTATGCCTTGTTTGAAGTTTGTGAAAAGTTGTCCAAGTGCCATGAATCTATGAGCCGGGCATTTAAGGTGAGCATGTTCCAAGCTACCTTCTCTTCAAAGTTCATATCGTGGTGAACCCATGTGATTGAATTAGATGCGTGCTCACAGATGTTGAAATCACTCCCCCTAATAACATGGGTGGCTCCAAAGTCCATACAAAATAAGATCTTCCATAGTACCACATGTTCAATCAATTATTGAAATGCATAGATGTTGATGATGGTGAAGGATTCCCTCTAAGTGGATTGGAGCATGACGAATTGTGCATGTCCTTCTTCGATGATGCCTTAGCTCGCAACAAGTGGGGCTAACATTTATGTGATTAAAATCATGGTTTTTTACGCACCCCCAGACTCCTTGATAAACTCAACTACTAGTCTAAATGTGAAAACAGCGAAAGGATAATGAATTGGGCCACACTCCCTGATTCGCAGCACTTTGGGGTAGAGGGGCATGCTGAAGGTCTAGGATGGGGACTAGGGTTTAGGGTTACAAGCAATTCAATTACTAACATGGACCTGCACAAACCAAACAACAAGTTGATTAATGTATAGTTGGAGCATTTTCGGTGCACGAACGAGCCACGAGCAAACATGAACTCACAAAACTCACCACGACCTAAACTTGGGGGAAGCCACCACCTTCCCCCTTATAATATACTCCATGCTTAGCCATCGGACTAGTACTCAAATGTCATTTTGTCCCGAAATTCCCAAAGTTGGGATTCATGAAACTTTGAGGACCCATAATTTTGTGTGCAGACCTCCAATTGAGGTGAAATTTAAAGCGAAGTTTTAGCTTTTGTTGAGACTTTCCAACAATATGTGGCACACCACCTGCATGTAAGGAAATTAGGGCGATTCTTGACTTTTAATGGTCGAAAGTCAAATTGTCAATTTGACTACCGGCCCTTCTTTTAGCCATAACTTGTGTTTTAAGTATCCAAATGGATCATGTGAGCCCATTTCAAACATTTAAATTCTAAGAGCTTTTCAATGATATAAAAAACTTTTTAATCCAATGAATTTTGACTTCTAAAATTTCCCTTTAAAAATTCAAAAGTCCATTAAAACTTCAACTCTCAAAATGAGAATTCATTTGGAAGTGTGGGGGTTCATTCTTTCACATTCTCTTACATTCATAAGAGTATGAAATATGACTCCCAGGCTTCATTCTTGGACCACACCTTTACAAACCCTTGCCTTGATTAAAAGCTCAAAGCTAGGGTTGTGACATGAGTTACTTTGAAAATGTTACCCAACATAAAAACCTATGAAAAAAAAAGGGTGGGCATTTCTAATAGCAAATTTTTTTCTTTTACAACTACTTCATTTTTCAAAATTCCATCTATAAAATTATTTTTATATACATTACAAAAATTCTCATGGGTTTTTATGACATAGTTGTCATTCATCCACAATTTAATTACTAAGGTGGAAAACCCACCTCCTTCCACTTCACATTAATTACCTATGTACATGAACAAATTTCATTAATATGGAAGTAGGGAATATAAATGGTTAATATGAAAGTAGGTAAGGCATTTAATGATTATGACGTAGGTAAATACATTTGCATGATTATAATTAATGTTGACCAATTGCTGAATTTTTCCATAGTTGTGGAATATAAAAAATTCCATTAAAATTTGAATGTTGATTAAGTTATTAATATCAAAAAAATCAAATGCAAATTAAGTTATCAATTTTTTAAGTAATAACCATTTATTACACATGAAAGTAGTTTATCAAATAGTTCATTAATAATTGTTGATTATCCTATCAATTATTAACTGATTATATAGGGTTTTTAAGAAAATTAAAATTAATATTTATTTTTTTATCATAAATGTCTTTTAACATTTTAAGATTGATAATCTACTTGAATGATAACAATGTCATCCCAATAGGTTATTAAAATTTAAAATTTCTTGACAAATGGGCTATTAATTGATTATAAAAATCAACAAATGATTGAAAAGTTATTAATAACCTACTTAATAACCAAGTCAAAACTCAATAATTGGCCAAAATTGGTTACAACTTACAAGATTATTAACATAAGGGTTTGTTATGGGGACAAGAATATATATATAAGAGAAAATATTTTTTCCCACACAAAAAGCCTCAACTTATGACACATGTGAGATAAGCTGTGTGGTTTCATCCATTACAACAGACAATAGTGTGAGATAAGCTTTGTAATTTCATCCATTACAATGGACAACATGTGAGATAACTTTTTTATTTCATCCATTACAATGGACAATCATGTGAGATAAACTTTTTGGTTTCATCCATTACAATGTACAATATGTGGTGTTTATTGTAATATGGGCCACTATAAACTTTATCTCACACTCATCATGAGCCACTGTTTTGTGTGTGAGAAAAACCACTTTCTCTTGTAACACAAAAGTGTTTTCCAGTCCAAATGCCATGCATCCTGCAAATTGTGCTGGTGGTAGGTGGGTGCTTGTTCACTCTGACCCTGTTTGGTAGGATAGGTGGGTGGTGCAGGGTTGTGTGTGGTGTGAAAGGTAGGTAGATTTCCTCATGCTAACAATTGTGGTGATGGAAACGACGAGAGCCAACAACAATCTCAAGAAATTGGATTCGACTTTGATGAAAACAAGTGCAATATCTTCAACAATTTCAGCAAATATAGTCGGCTGATTTCAGTTACTATTTTGTTATCCTGCAGCACATTGCGAGGAGAAAAATGGATTGAATGTATTTCATGCGCTTGTTCAATCCATTTTTGCTATTTGAAAGCATAGCATTCCAGAGAAGAGAGAAAGAGAGAGAGAACGAAACAGAGACATGGACGTGGTCTCGGTGGTCTCGATGATTGTCACAGATTTTCTTTCGACAGGTTTTTTTTTATGACTGAACAAGGATCAGAACTATAAGAGGTAGTTGTGTTTTGGGTTTGCATAGAGATCCGCTCTGTTGAGGGGACAAGACCCAAGAAATGAAGACATGGAGATCAGTACTGAGCAAGGAGCTGCTGGATGGTTAACAGCCTGCAGCGCCGGGATTGAAAACAGTGAGGTTGTAGAAGCTGTAGGCAGCAGCATAGAGGAGTTGGAGAGGTTGTCAATGCATGATATGTTACAGCTATGGGTAGGAAAATTTGGAAGAGCACAGATGTGGCACTTTGTGATCGTTAGCTTGGCGTGGAGTATAGAGGGATTGCACTCTCTTGTGATGATCTTCGCGGATCGTCAACCTTCCTGGCAGTGTAGACCCCACATGAATGCTTCAAGTGATGAACGGTCTGATCAGCTGTTGTTGTTTCCGCCTGTCTCCTTTTTTCTATATCTCCTCCTGAATTCTTGAGCATCTCCAACCCTTATAGACAAACAACTTTCTTATGCTTACATTATGTCCCATCATGTGCACAAGGACTCGAAGGATCCCAATGAAAATTCCTCTAGGCTTGCTTTCTTTCTGAAACTAAAGAAAAGAAAATTTCCATTTACTAAGCCCTTTTCTCCTTAAACCCTAAACCCATAGGACAGGATGGGCAGGATGATGCACTCACTGCTAGTTCTTACTAAAGATCTAGAACTTGGGAGTGCCACAAGAGTTTCTAGGAACTCTTTAAGGCTTCCGTAACATCCTTTGTCTGCTCAGAATCAAGATCCCAAAGTTCAAGAGTTAGGGCTCATAGGGCTGTGGTGCCCATGTCTTGGGGTTAACCCAGGCCTCATAGTCTGTGGCAAATGCCAACTTTGCCAAAATTAATTTAATTTTGGCAACTTTCTTTGGGTAATTTTGACAAAATTGGCAGTGTGTGTATTTTAACGTCAGAAAGTGAATTTCAAGGGTTGCCGCCATCATTTGCAGCGTTTTGACGTTTGAAAAGGGCCTTTAAGAGCTCGAATTGCTTCGCCTGCATGATACCAGCCAGCGCCAGGCTAGTTAGGCTTGTGCGAGTGTCGTTCTTTTCCCACTTGACCATCGAAAAATCACTTTCAACAACCACCATATTGGGAAACGCTGTCGCCAATCCACCACAAAACTGGCATAGACCATTGAATCGCCCCTTGACAACATCCCACGCATCGTTAAAAAATGTGTTTTCGTCATGCTGATCGAATGCCTTCACGACATGCGGCTCGTTATCGTATACCGCACGCAACTGTCGATGTTCTTTCTCCACATCATCGATATGTTGTTGAGACCAATGTTTCGAGAGATGAGCGCGATATGGATCCAACACGTCTTGGATGAATGCGGTGGGGTGGAGCTTGACGAAATCCACGGGCATAACAGGGGGTGCTTCCAACTCCCGGGCGTTATTGTTCGAATCACGCTCGGCTTGTACCTTCAATAAATTCGCAACAATAGAAATCCCAAAGATAGTGATTTCTTTCAAAGTTGTCTGTTTGTCAATGTCAGAGAGCATTGTACAAGTCACGAACCCAAGATCCCTGATCTTGAATGTGCATGACGACAGAATCTTTCAGAATGAACCAATCGCTTCGCGTGATGATGGTCAGTGGATCAACCCCTTCCAACGCCTCATTGGTGGTGGGGCGGATGTCCAGACCTGCGACAATATCAGTGACCAATTTTGACATTTCTTGTCGCTGCTACGAGATCACGATGTTGCGGGCCTGGATCTTGGTGAACGTGATTGCAATCCTGTCAAACAATGGTGAAATAGCAGCCGCAATAACCCACCACATTTCCGACGCCGCCTGAACGGGGCGTTTCGCGGCATTGTGGATCATCAATCGGCGATAATTCTGAAGAAGCCAGTGCAGAATGCTACCAAATGCAACCCAACGCGTCGTGTCTTTCGGGCATTTGGATCCCATGTCCGTGATCAGATTTTGCTGCACTCGAAGATGAACAGAATAGGCATGGGCTACTTTGTAGAACGCCTGATCCAAAACATCTTGCGTGGCGTTCTTGACGACAATGTCCAATTGATGTGGGATGCACCAAATCTGGAGCACAGGGTTGTTGCACTCCTTCTCGAGCAGGGTGACAACTCCTCCGTGTCGACCAGTCATCATGTTCTCCCCGTCAGAGCTGATCGAAATCAATTTGGAGCGCCAATTTGGGCAAAGAGTATCGAGCATGGTTTTGATGAGTTTCACGTAGTTGATGGCCAGATGTCGTTCAAAGAATGGAACCAGGACCATATGGAGGTTGTAGAACACCCCTTCAACGCAGATTCGAATACGCTGATCGAGTAGAGAAACTCCCATATGCGAGCTGGCATCAGCAGCCAGTGAAAACACCCATACATGTTTTTGATTCATAATGGTGGACATCGATTGCAAGGTGACGGCGAGGAGCACTCGGACAAACTATCCCACCATGTGATCGTTGAGGCCCGCAAGCTTTGAGTTCTTGCACAGGTTCCGATGTTGGGTGATGACAGCTGCAGTTTGGTGAAACGACAATCCAACAGACACGTGTTCAATTGCGAGATTGAAACGCAGCAAGTTCTTGATGATGACCAGGTACGATCCATCTTCCTGCAACTTGAATAGTTTCATGGTGTTCGCTTTGTTGATCGGTTCCAAATCGTCATCTTCCTTGTCTTCCTTGGGATTGAAAAACAGATTCCCAACAATATCATCAATAATGGATGGCTACGATATAGCAAACGTCAAGCTGTCATGGTCCTTGTCGAGAAACGTGTTGATCCCTGTCGCCTCCTTCTTGTTGAAATACACCAGTTTGTTTGCAGGAGAAAGAGTTTGGTATTTCGCCCATTCATCAGTGTGTTGCGATTACATATGGCTTTTGTAACATTCAGGGCGAAATGGAAACTGGAACAATTGCACATTCTTCGTGCGCTACCTCTTAACGGCTGGGCCATCGCGCTTTTCACATCCGATGTGCACGTAGAATAGGCATTGGACTGTCGTAATGGTTCCATCTGGCGCACGTTGAACAAGAACGAGGCCAAATTCGATTTTATGCTTCTCCTGAAAGGGGGTCTGGCGACTCATGATACCCAAAAATGACAGGTTGGTGGTTGAAACTGATCAAAACTCCTATGCCGCCCGCACTATTGTGGCCACAATAGTGGCTATTGAATAGCCGCTAGCCGCCTACACAACTAGTTCTCTTCTCAAAACATCACAATCCTCTATGTATATCTAGCAAGGAGCTTCTTCCACCTCCTCATTCTACCTTCCTTCCTCTCTCATGATCTAGTGCATGGTTTAATTCTAGAGCAAGAGTTGTTGTTGTTGATGTTGTTGTTATTGTTTTCTTTTCTGCTTGTTTTTTCTCTTCTGTGATTTTCGAAAGTGATCTAAAACTTTCGAGATTAATAGGAGCTTTATGTACATGCATGAGCACTGATGTTTGCTGATGTTTTAGTACTTGAAGCTTTGTAGACAAGGGAAATTTGTAGATCTCTAAGACTTACCTCAATCGTGATCTAGAGATTTAG
>Ga0116227_10012371_pt1 | contig 13911 bp, 10 predicted proteins | sample S1TSphgellanicum_FD_89693 | JGI IMG/M metagenome (GOLD analysis project Ga0116227, IMG submission 89693) | Host-associated microbial communities from peat moss isolated from Minnesota, USA - S1T2_Fb - Sphagnum magellanicum MG | ecosystem: Host-associated > Plants > Peat moss > Unclassified... | reverse complement strand
GCGCTGGAGCATGGGCGGCGCGGTGCGCCCTCGGCAGGGTTGATTCACCAGATTTCGGAGTTTTTTGGGTTGATCTGGGATGATGCGGATGAGCTGCGGGCGCTGGCGCGGCTCTCCCGCCCCAGGCTGAAGCTGAATGCGGCTGGGCTCACGCCGGAGCAGACGTCGTTGGGAAACCGCATGGCGCGCGAGCTGCGGAACCTCGACCCCGACACGGTGGCGGCGATGCACGCTTTGCTGGATGCAGCGCTGGCAGCTACGCCGGAATCGCCCCGGCCTCGCGCAAAAACCCGAGCAAAGGCAGCAGGTTCAGCCCGAGGACGGTGAAAAAGTCGCCCTCCACGGCGGTGAACAGCTGCGCGCCCAACCCCTCCAGCCGGTAGGCGCCGACACAGCCAAGCAGGGCCTCGCCCTCGGCCTCCAGATATTGCCCGATGAAGTCCTCCGAGAGTTCCCGCATGGTGAGCCGCGCCTCGGCCACGTGGGACCAGAGCGGTTGGCTGCCCTGATGGACGCAGACGGCGGTGACGAGCGTGTGGGTGCGGTTGCTGAGCGCGCGCAGATGGGCCGTGGCGTCCGACAGGGTTTCGGGCTTGTTGAAATATTCGCCATCGCAGACCAGCAGCTGGTCCGCGCCGATGACCAGCGCCTCCGGCGTGTGGATAGCGATGCTGGCGGCCTTGGCGGCGGCCAGCGACAGCGCCAATTCGGAAGGCGTGCCAGTGAAGGTGGATTTCAGCGCGGCCTCGTCCACATCCGTCGGCATGGCGAAGAATTTGAGGCCGGCATGGCGGAGCAGGGTTTGGCGGGCAAGCGAGCCGCTGGCGAGGATCAGGCGCAGTGGGCGGTTCTTTCCAATCGGTAGCGGGCCGGGGATATGCCGGTCCAGCGGGTGAAGGCGCGGCTGAAGGCGCTGAGTTCGGAATAGCCCAGCAGGGGGGCGAGCTCCGTGAAGGGGATGCCGGGTTGGGACACATAGAATTCGGCGAGGGCGCGGCGCGTGCGCTCGGTGAGCGTGGAGAAATTCTGCTGTTCGCGCGCCAGCCTGCGGTAGAGCCCGGCGCGGCTGAGGCCAAGGCGGGATGCGATGCGCTCGATGCTCGCATCGCCATCGGCAAGGCCGAGCCGGATTTCGCTGAGCACCTGACCGATGAAATCTTCTGGCCTTGCGGCCTCGACGCTCGCATGCAGTGCGGCGCGCAGTGCCGGGATGCGGCTCGCATCCGCGCCGGGCATCGGGGCGGCAAGGTCTGCGCGGCGGAACAGGATGGCATTGCCAGGGGCGGCGAAATAGACCGGGGCACGCAGCAAAGCACGGATTTCCGCAAGGTCCGCGCCACGCAGATGCTCGAAATGGATTTCCTCCGGGGTCCAGAACGGGCCGAGACAGCGCTGGAAGATATTGCTGAAAATGCCGATGGTGAGTTCCGCATCCTGCCGCCGCTGGGCGATACGGCCATCCGTGATGCGGTATTTCAGCGCGACCAAATCCCCCTCCCCGGCCAAGGCCAGGGTGGAATGCTCCTGCACCGCGGGGAAATAGGCGCAGAGATGGCGCAGGGCCTCACCCAGCGTGGCGGAATTGAGAATCAGCGCGCCGAGCGGGCCCATATTCTCCAGCAGATAGCCGGTGCCGAAGCGCAGGCCGAAACTGCCGAGGCCGGTTTGGCGGGCGGCCTGCTCGAATAATTCGCAATAGCGGGCAAGATCGAGCGAGGTGGCGGGGTTGAGGACATCCGAGGGATCCAGCCTTGCGGCGCCCAGGATGCGGTTGGGATCGCCGCCGCACTGGCCGATGAGGCCGAGCACACCGCTTGCCGCAACGGCGGCCACGCGAGGTTCAATGCCCATGATGCCGCCCCCCTCTCCTGCCCAACCCTACACCCTTCAAGAAAGATTATTTACTCATAGGCAAAAATGAATTCAATATGAACAGCAGGGTTAATTTCTAGGCGGTTTTTGCACCAAAACAGGCAAAACCCCGCTGGACGCTCAAAATTCGGGAGATTTAGACGCCAAATGTCAAGCCGCGCCTGCTATAAAAGCGTCAGGCTGGTCGATCATCGCACGAATGAAGGAGACTTGTCATGGACGATCTGATCCACGCGACCCCGGGTTTCACAGGCCAATCCGGCACGCTCCGGCACCCGTTGGAGCCGCTGGATGCAGCCGAGATCCGCGCGGTCATGGCGCTGATCCGGGCTTCGGCGGATTTTGGGCCGGATTTTTTGTTCGAGACGATCGAGCTGAAGGAACCGCCGCGTTCGTCGCTTGAGGATTTCGCGGCGGGAAAAGCGAGTCCACGCGAGGCGAGGGCCAATGTGTTTCTGGGAGATGCGCCGGGCCTGTGGCGGCTAACCGTCTCGCTCGCCGATGGGGCAATCACGTCGAAGAAATTCCTGCCCACCATGCGGCCGATGATCCAGCTCGAACAGTTCATGGTGATCGAGGATATCGTGCGGGCGCATCCGGATTTCATCGCCGCCTGCGCCAAGCGCGGCATTACGGATATGAGCATGGTCTGCGTCGATCCGTGGTCCGCCGGTAATTTTGGCGTCGCCGGGGAGGAAGGCGGATATCTCTCGCACACATTCTCTTGGCTTCGGCTGCGGGAGAATGAAAATTTCTACGCGCATCCGATCGAAGGGATCAATGCCGTCGTCGATATCAAGGCGGGAAAGGTCGTGCGCGTGGATGATTACGGCGCCAAGTCGATAACAATGGCGGAGTTCAATTAAGAGGCGCAGTTCCGCACAGAGTTCAGCGCGCCGTTGAAGCCTCTAGAAATAGTGCAGCCGGAGGGGGCGAGTTTTGTGCTCAACGGCCATGCCATCACCTGGGATAAATGGTCGCTGGTGATCGGCTTCAACGCGCGCGAGGGGCTGACGCTGCACGATATACGCTACGACAACCGGCCCATCGTGAACCGCGCCTCGCTGGCCGAGATGGTGGTGCCTTACGGCGTGCCGGAAGGCGGACATTTCAGAAAGAATGTTTTCGATATCGGCGAGTATGGGCTGGGCAAGCTCACCAACTCACTGACTTTGGGCTGCGACTGCCTGGGGCATATCGCCTATCTCGATGTCGATCTCAACACGATGACCGGCGATATTTTCCATATCGACAAAGCAATCTGCATTCATGAGGAAGATAGCGGGATTCTCTGGAAGCATTGGGATTTCCGTACCGAGCGCACCGAGGTGCGGCGCGGGCGCAAGCTGGTGATCTCCTCGATCTGCACGGTCGGGAATTATGAATATGCGAGCTACTGGTATTTCACCCAGGATGGAATGATCGAGTTCGAGATGAAGGCGACGGGGATTATCAACACTTCCGCCTGTATCCCCGGCGAACCGACGAAATATGGCAGCGAGGTAGCACCCGGGCTGCAAGGGCATATTCACCAGCACGCCTTCTGCGCGCGGCTGGAAATGGCGGTGGATGGGTCGGGCAATTCCGTGGTGGAATGCAACACGATCGCGGAGGAGGATGAGGCGAAGAACCCGTACGGTAATGCATTCTACCAGACCGAGACGGTGTTGACGCGCGAGCTGGAAGCCTGCCGCCGGGCCAATCCGGAAACGCAGCGTTATTGGAAAGTGATCAATCCGAATAAAACCAACCATACCGGCAAGCCGGTTGGGTATAAGATTTATCCGGAGAACGTGCTGACCTCGTATCTCAAGCCCAGCTCACCTTCGGGAATTCGCTCGGCTTTCACGCAAAACCATCTCTGGGTGACGAAATACGATCCCGAGGAACGTTATCCCGCGGGCGAATATATGAACCATTCGAGCGGGGCTGGCGGGGTTTCGGATTTCGTGAAGCAGGATCGTTCGCTTGAGAATACCGATCTGGTGCTGTGGCATGTATTTGGCGTGCATCATCAGCCGCGCACCGAGGATTTCCCGGTACAGCCTTGCATCACCGCAGGATTCAAGCTGATGCCGAGCGGGTTTTTCGACCAGAATCCGGGGATTGACGTCGCACCCGGGGTGAACAAGGCAAGCAAGCTGGCGGGAGGACCGTCATGCTGCGGAAGCTGAACATGCGGGCGGCGCGATGATCTACCGCGTAGATCCCGCAACCTCTCAAAAGAAATTCTATCGCGGAGTCAGTTCATGACCCCGCGATAGAACCACAGACGTGGAACGTGACGGCTGCAACCGTCACGTTTTTGCGTTCCAACCAACCCCACCTGACATGGAGATATCACACGATGAGTGCGACGACGGGAACTACCACCACGCCTGTTACGGCCGGCGCCAAGCTGCGCCATGGCGCTTTGAGCATTCTGGAAACCTTCGGACAGTCGATTGCGGTTATCGCACCGACTCTTACCCCCGCGCTGAATATCACCGTGGTGGTCAGCACCGCCGGCATTGCGTGCTGGCTGTCCTATTTTGTGGGCACGATCGGCGTACTGATCGTGGCCGCATCGGTCGGCATTCTCGCCTCCCGCCATGCACAGGCCGGGTCGTTCTTTGTGTATATCGGCCGCAGCTTTGGCCCTTATAGTGGCGCGCTCGCCGGATGGTCCATGATCAGCGCCTATATTATGACCGCAATTGCCGTGGTGCAGGGCTTCCCGATTTTTCTGGGAAATTTTTTGACGGCCGTCGGCATCACGCATCCGCCCGTGCCACTCTGGGTTTTCGCGCTTGCTTTCCTGGCGATGATTTGTTTCGCGGCCTATCGCGATATCAAATTCTCCTCGCGCGCCGGGTTGTTTCTGGAATGCATTTCGGTCGGGATTATTATCGTGATAACCGCGATGGTGATCGGCGTGCATGGCACGGTGATCGATCCGCAGCAGCTCGCCTTCAGCAAGTTCAGCTATGGTTCGGTTTTTGCCGGGCTGCCCTTTGTGATTTTCAGCTTTGTCGGTTTTGAGAGTTCGGCCACCCTGGCCAAGGAATCCGGCAATCCGAAGAAGAGCATTCCGCTCGCCGTCGTTTCCTGCGCGGCGTTTGCTGGCGTGTTTTTCACCGTGATCGCCTATTTCATGGTCTTTGGCGATGGCGACAACGTAACCTCGCTCGGCGGCAGCTCCTCGCCCTTCACGGATGTCGCGGCCAAGGCCGGGCTCGGATGGACCGCGACGATTGTTTATTTCGCGGCTTCGATCAGCTCGTTCGCCTGTGGCCTGGCCTGCATCAACGCCGCATCCCGGCTGCTGTATTCCATGGGGCGCTACCAGTTCCTTCATGGTTCCATGGGCGTGGTGCATAAAACCCACCAGACTCCGCATTACGCGGTGTTCCTCTCGGTGGGCATCGTTCTGGTGGCTACGCTGGCGTTGATTCCTGCTGGTTTTCTCAACGCCTTTGGCTGGACCGGCACTTTGGCGAGCTTCGGCTTTGTGATCGTGTATCTGGCGATGTGCATCGCCGCACCGGTTGAAATGAAAAAGACTGGGGATATGAAGCTGCTGAACGTGCTGATCGGCGCGGTCGGCGTGGCGCTGATGCTGTTCGTGATCTATGGCAGCGTCTATCCCGTTCCGGCCTATCCGTTCAACATCCTGCCTTATCTGTTTTTGGCTTACATGATGATCGGCGCGGTATGGTTCGGCGTGCTCAAGGCAAAGTCGCCGCAGATTCTGGCGACGATTGTGCACGATATGGAGGGCTGATTCCGTCACTTTGTGACGCATTGACTATAAAAAAGGCGAAAAGGTCCGGGGCAGGAAGGCCCTGGACCTTTTTTTTGTACCGTCATGCCATTCAACACGCGGATCGAGGTGGATTTGTATGCAGATTGCATGATATTTTCTACCACGGCATAACACTTGCATCAATAAAAATCAGATAAAGATCTGCCGAAAGTTATAAAGATGGCATAAACTTTTATCGGTGCGTTTGGCTTGGGCTATTGTCGAATTCTTAGCGGAGATATTTGGAAATGATTGCTGTAACCGACGTTAAAGCAGCTGAGGTGGCGCCGGCCTCCCAGCTCAAACATGGGGCGCTCAGCCTGCCCGAGACCATTGGACAATCGATCGCCAATATCGCGCCGACGCTGACGCCGGCGCTGAATATTTCCGTCGTGGCCGGACTGGCGGGTGTGGGGTCCTGGATCTCTTACCTCATCGCCACGATCGGCTGCGTGTTCGTGGGCGCCAGTATCGCCACGCTGGCGAAACGGCATCCCGAAGCAGGCTCCTACTTTGTCTATATCGGGCGCAATTTCGGGCCGATGACGGGCGCACTCGCGGGCTGGGCGATGATCCTTGCCTATATCACGACCGCGGTTGCGGTGGTCTTCGGCTTTCCGCTTTTCCTTGGAAATTTCCTTGCGGTTTTCCATATCACGCTGTCCAACACGCTGCTGACGGTGTTCTCGGTGGCGTTCCTGGCGCTGGTGACCTTCGCGGCGTTCCGCGACATTCAGCTCTCCTCGCGCGTGGGCCTGGTGCTGGAGACGATTTCGATCGGCATCATCATCATCATCACCGCAATCGTGGTCGGCAAGCACGGCACCGTGGTGGACCCGACACAGCTCGACTTCAAGAAAATACCCGTCGGCGGCGTAATGTCCGCGATGGCCTTCGCGGTGTTCAGTTTCGTGGGCTTTGAGAGCGCGGCCACGCTGGCGAAAGAATCTGCAAACCCGCAGCGCAACGTGCCGTTCGCGATTATCGGTAGCGCGGCGGTGGCCGGCTTGTTCTTCACCATCATGGCGTATTTCATGGTGCTGGGCATGAACGACAATGCGGGCGCCATCGGCGGCAGCTCCTCGCCGTTCGCGGACATGACCAACGCGGCGCATCTGCCCTGGGCCGCTGGGGTGGTGTATTTCGCGGCGATGATCAGCGCCTTTGCCTGCGCGCTGGCCTGCATCAATGCCAGCTCGCGCATGCTGTATTCCATGGGGCGTTACCAGTTCCTGCACGGTTCCATGGGCCTGGTGCACAAAACACATAAGACGCCGTATGCGGCGGTGTTTGCCTCCTCGGCGATTGTGCTGGTGCTGATTCTGGCGCTGCTGCCGCAGGGCTTCCTGAACGGGTTCGGCCTGACGGGGACGATTGCGACCTATGGCTTCGTGGTGGTGTATCTGGGCGTGGCGCTCTGCGCGCCCTTCGATATGAAGCGCGGTGGGGTGCTGAAGCCGCAGCATGTGATCTGCTCGATCATCGGCGCGGCGCTCATGGCCTTCGTGATCTATAGCAGCGTGGTGCCCTACCCCGCTGCGCCGTTCAACTGGCTGCCGCCCGCCTTTGCGATCTATATGATCGTCGGGTTGGTCTGGTTCGCGGTGCTCAAGGCGAAATCGCCGCAGATCCTGGCCTCGATTGCCATGGATATGGAAGGCTAGAGCATGATCGCTTGAAGTGCGATCGCGCTTTGTCTTAATTTCTGAGGGCGATTCACGTTTTCGGCTCGCTCAGATGAGCAAACCTCAAACGATCGCGCTCTAAGTCGCCGGCTTTTCAAGGCTTTGGCGGCAAAGGCCCCGGGGAAAACCCTGGGGCCTTTTTGCTGGATTGACTTCTGGCGCGCCGCGCATTACCCCGCTGCATCACTGCATGGCGGCGTAGCTCAGCGGTAGAGCAGGGGAATCATAATCCCTTGGTCGGTGGTTCAAATCCGCCCGTCGCTACCAGAATTTCCTCTCAGAATTCAAAGACTTATGCGGGAAGCGGGGCCTCGAAGGAGGCCTTTTTCTTATCCCTGAAACCCGCAAAATACCAAATACTTTCAATGCGTTACATTGAGTTGCGGCAGACCCTCGGAAGATTTACCTCCTTCTGAACCTCTACCGTGCCTTAATGATTTCCGAGAGCAAACGGACGAACGCCATCACACCTGGCTTTGCCGCGTGACTGCGCGGATAGAGGATGCGGACGTCGCTCGGCACCAATCGGAATTTCGGCAAAACGACGCGCAACTTCCCCTGCCGAACCGGCTCGGCCGCGATGTAGTCGGGAAGATAGACGATGCCGCTGCCCTGCATCGCCATTCCGGCTAGAACCTCGATGCCATTGGAATGAAAACCATTCCTTGGGAAAAAAGGGATCTTGTTTCCGGCATGCTCGAAGTACCAGGGCCAGACATGCCCGGTTTGCTCGTCAACCGCAGCCAGTGTCCGATGTTCCTCCAGATCGGCGATCGTGCGCGGGGTACCGAATTTTTCGAGATAGGACGGCGCCGCACAAAGTACCGTGCCGGAGGTGGTGACATTCTCGATAACAAGACGTGAATCGATCCACGCGCCACCATCGATCCAAAGCGCCACATCGATATGCTGCTCAATCGGATCGGTCTGCGCATTTGTCAGAAGATACTCGATATCCAACTCTGGATGCCGTTCGAGAAACAATGCCAGATAAGGCGCCACCACCGCGCGGCCGAAATTGATCGGCACAGTCACCCGCAACTTCTCCCTCGGCATGGTCGAGCGATCCGTCACCGCATTCCTTGCGCGTTCGATCGAGACCGCCAGCCGGTCGGCCTCATCGAAAAACCGGGTGCCTTGCGGCGTGAGAGTCACGGAGCGCGGCGTGCGGTGGAGCAGCTGCGCGCCCAGCTCCGTTTCGAGACGGGCGATGATCTTGCTCACGGCCGACGGGGTGAGGCCGAGACGCTCTCCGGCGGTGGTGAAGCTGCCATCTCGGGCCGCCTGGAGGAATACCACCATCGCGCGCGTATCGAAAGGTCGATGAATTTTTGTCATCTTAAGGGTCCAAATCTTCCTTTTTGACATCGTAGTTTCGACCCTATGGTCTTGCAAACAGTGGCTGATCGTGGCGCCAGACCCGCGATACGGACCTGCTGACCCTGGGAATGTGATGAAACAGGAGACGCTCCGATGACTTACGTACAAGACGAAGACGCCGTTACGGCCGCGCTGAACCGGGCCGTGGTCTCAACCGGCGGCGCCTTGCCCGAACCGCCGGCGATGGGAACGCTGATGCTGCCGGCGGGGACGTATAAGGACAAGGTGGTTGCCATCACCGGCGGCGGCGGCGGGCTTGGGCGCGGTTTCGCGGCGGAATTCGCGCGGCTTGGCGCCACCGTCGCCATACTGAGCCGGGGCGCGGAACATCGCGCGCGGGGTATCGCCGCGGTTGAAGCCGTCGGCGGACGGGCGGTCGAGGCGGAGATGGATGTTCGCAATCCCGCCGATATCGAGGCTGCGTTCGACAAGATCGAGGCGGAGGCGGGTCCGGTCGACGTCTTCATCAACAACGCGGCGGGCAATATTCCCGGCCTGGCGGAAGATTTGAGCCCCCGAGCCTTCAAATCCGTGATGGGCATCGTTCTGGAAGGCACCTATTACTGCGCGCGGGAGTTTGCCCGGCGCGCCATCGGTGCCAAGCGTACAGGTGCGTTGCTGAGCATTGGCGCACATACCGCATGGACCGGCGGAGCCGGAATGGCGCTCTCCGCGGCGGCCAAGGCCGGGTCTCAGAACCTCACCTTGTCGCTTTCTGTCGAATGGGCGCCTTACGGCTTGCGCATCAACACGCTGGTGCCCGGCATGTTTCCGCAGCCGGATATGAAAATCGACGTTATCGAAAGCATCTGTGCCCATGCCGGCATTCCGGGCGGGCGCTTCGGACGCTTGCAGGAACTTGCCTGGGCGGCGACCTATCTTTGTTCGCCCTTCGCGAACTACATTACGGGTGCCACGCTGGTGGTCGACGGGGCGCAGTGGCAGCAGCGCGGGCCGACGGTCGGCGGGACGTTTACACCGGTGCGCGACCAGCTGGGTTACCCGCCTTTCGGTGAATCCTACGACCCGATTGAGATCGCCAAACGCAGACTTTAACTGGCTGAACAGCGGCGAACGGGACAAAGATCCGGTAGCTTAGGGAGTCCAAAATGTCAGAACACCTGATACTTTCGATTGAAGCCGGGCTGGCGACCATCACGCTCAATCGCCCGGCGGTGATGAATGCGATGACATTCGCCATGTGGGGCGAGTTTCTGGCGATGGTTCAGGATATCGAGCACGATCCCGACGTCAAATGCCTGTTGGTGAACGGCGCTGGAGATCATTTCTGCGCAGGACAGGAGATCAGCGAGTTCGCGAAATTGTCGGAGCTGGCGCCGCGCCAGTTGGCCGTTCAGATCAAGCGCGAACTCGACAAGACCAACGCCTTGTTCCTGGCACTCGAACGTATCCCCCAGCCGGTCGTTGTCAGCATCCGGGGACATGTCGCCGGCGGTGGTCTATCCATCGTCACCGTGGCCGATCTGATTGTGGCTTCGGACACCGCGAAGTTCTCCGCCGCTCAGATTAAACTTGGCGCTATTCCAGATGCTTCGCTCTCTTTCAATCTTCGTCGGGCGATCGGCATCAAGAGGGCCAAGCAATATTGTATGCTCGGTGAAACGATGGATGCGCCCACCGCCGCGGAACTTGGTCTCGTCAACTGGGTGGTGCCGAACGATAAACTTGAGGAGAAAACGGCGCACGTCATTCGCGCCCTTCTGGGCATTGCACCCGTGGCGCTCGCCCGCACCAAGGCGACGCTGAACAGATCATTCAACAATACCTTGGCAGACGATGCCGCGGAAGAACCACTCGATGCCGGCCTCTGCGTTATGGCGCCTGAATTCTTGCAGAATATCCGTGCCTTCACCGAGCGCAGAAAGAAAACAACGTAGCCCCCTGACTGCCAGCCCAACCCACAACACGCCAACCTTCATAGGCATAAGATGGAATACCTTTATAATCGTCGACTATTCCGCGAGGAGCATGAGCAATTCCGCACAACGGTGAGGCGGTTTTTCGTCCAATTTGTCGAACCCAATATCGATCGCTGGATCGAGCACGGCAGCATCGATCCAGAATTATGGGTGCAAGCTGGCAAGCTCGGTATTCTTTGTACCGATATTCCCGAAGCCTATGGCGGCGCCGGGGGCGATTTTCTGCATCGGGTCGTGCTGGTGCAGGAGATGGGCTATTCCCCCGCAGGCGCCTGCATCTCCTCGGCAATCGTCGGCGACTTTCTGGCCGCCGATATCTTGCACCATGCAAGCGAAGCACAAAAACGCGATATTCTGCCGAAGATGGCAACAGGTGCGTTGCGGGTATGCTTTGGCATGACCGAACCCGATTCCGGCAGCGACCCCGCTTCGATGCGCACCACGGCCGTGCGCGACGGCGACCATTACGTCATCAACGGCGCCAAGACCTATATTTCCAACAGCCTTAGCGCGGGGCTAATCCTGGTGGCCTGCAAGACCGCACCGGAACTCGGCAATAGGGGGATTACGCTCTTCTTCGTCGAGCCCGACCGCCCGGGATTCCGGCGCGGCCGCAAGCTGAAGAAAATGGGCATGAATGCCTGCGAGACAGGGGAATTATTCTTCGATGACGTTCGGGTTCCGGCCTCCAGCATGTACGGGCCGGAAAATGGCGGCTTCAAAATGATGATGGCATCGCTGAACCAGGACCGTCTCATCTGGCCGCTGCTCGGCCATGCCTCTGCCCAGCGTGCCTTCGATGAGACGGTAGCGTTCGTCCAAAACCGCCGGGCATTCGGGCAGCGCGTCATGGATTTCCAGAATACCCAGTTCCGCCTTGCCGAGATGAAGACCGATCTGGCCGTCGGAAAGTCCTTCCTCGATGATTGTCTGAGAGCCTGGACGGAAACGGGGCATCTCGACCCCGATCTCTGCGCCATGGCGAAATTATGGCTCCCCGAAATGGAGGGCCGGGTCATCGACCGTTGCGTACAGCTGCATGGCGGTGCCGGCTATATGGATGAATATCCCGTCTCCCGGCTGTACACCGCAGCGCGGCTGCATCGCATTTTTGCAGGAACAGATGAGATCATGCGCATGGTTGTTGGAAGAACCATCCGGTAAAACGTCGCCCGACGGGCAGCTGAATATCCGAGATATCGCGGGTCGCTCTGTAGATATTGCGGTGGAGCGGTACATCAACGCAGCCCGATGGATCGATATACCGATTCGATCGGGCAATGCGTGTGTGAGCAACGAAATCATCGATCATTTTTGTTGTATATCGAATTTCAAACAGGTTCTTGTTAGGTTTTTTGTCCGACGCCGGCGCAACGCTCTGAAGGATGGCTTGGCGTTGCGTGAAGCCAATGTTTTCAGCGCGACACGTGCACTTGTAACAAAGGCCCATATTTTAATTTATCATAATATTCTTCACTCAATCGGAAATACCGGAGCAGATGCAGCTTAGTTCATTGCATTAAATTCACGAAATCGTGATAATTTTGAACACCTATGAAGATGGGGGCACAATTGGGAATCTACTCCATATGGCCGGTTTTTTTCGGCATGTTCATGTTGCTGGCCCTAGCGGCATCTCCGCTCCTTAAGCTCGCGGATACGCCACCCAATCCATCGCCGCATCGGATATCAAACCTCGACGGTTTGCGGGGCTTTTTGGCGCTCAGCGTATTTTTTTACCACGGCGTTCTGTATCACGACTATATTTCGAATGGGAATTGGCAAGCGCCGCCATCCCATTTCTTTCGGTTGATCGGCCCTTTTGGGGTTGATCTCTTCTTTATGATAACGGGTTACCTGTTCTGGAAGATCATGATTAACAGCGCCGGAGAACCGCGCTGGCTCGAGTTCTATGCCGGAAGGTTATTTCGGATCGCTCCGCTCTATCTTTTTGCAACAATGCTAGCGCTCATCACCCTTTTTTCGCGCACTGGATTGGTTTTGCACGTTTCGCATTTTGCATTTTATAAATCTCTTGGAAAGTTAGGAATGCTGGGCGCTATCAGCGCACCTTCGGTCAATGGCTATAATGATATGCTGATGGTATCGGTGGGGGTGACCTGGACGCTGCGATATGAATGGCGATTTTACTTCGCCTTGTTGATACTAGGTCAAGCGGCACGTCATAAAATTTTACAACGCGCACTTCCCGTGGTCGCGTTGCCAGCGCTCCTTATCTATATTTCTCATTCTACCGATCCGCAAAAACTGTTCGTTGATAATACCGCAATTTGTGCGGCGTTATTTTGTATTGGAATGATCTGGGCCTCATTCGATGGCCACGCGTTTCTAAAAAATTTACCTAAATGGTTGGTGTCAGCTTTTGTGATCATCTTGCTCGTCGCAGCATTTTCCCTGTTTACGACATTCTTTACGGTTTTACCGCTCATTCTGTTGGGTGTGGTTTTCTTTTTGATCGTATCTGGTTGCGACGTGTTCGGACTTCTTTCGACGCTTCCAGCCAGAAGATTGGGCAATGCGAGCTTCGGCATCTATCTGCTGCAGGGATTGATTCTGTCTTGGGTATTCTCGCTGGGGCCGGTGAGAAAGTTTGCGCTGGTTTCGCCATTTCAGTATTGGATGATCGTATTATCATGCGCGGTACTGCTGGTGGTTTTCGCTGCGGCCACCCATTTTTTTGTTGAACAACCAGGTATCAAACTCGGACAATCGGTCAGTTTGGCACTGCGTAAATTCATGCAAATGAACAGAAAACGAAATTTGGCGATCCAGCGGGCCGAACCGAACACGGTCCGGCGAATTGAACTCACACCGAAACCCGATTCAGCGACGTATTAGCCTATTGCATTCTCATTATCGAAGCGCACGAAGCTTGGGGTGGATACCAAAATAGCGTCTAGACCACCAGCGATGATTGACGGATTTGCTTGTCGCCCGGAACGACGAGGCGGAGATGGTCCTGGCCAAAGGGTTTTCCGTTCATTTCTTCGGCCAAAATGACAGTTTTATTCTCATAATCATGGGCGACCTCGGCCATTGCGAGGGCTGCCACGTAACCGTCGCTACCCGCGATCAGAATAACCTGCACGGCCTGTTCGCGCGGATTTTTGGCGTCGATCGCCTTTGCATCCAACAGCACTGTCGAGAGCGGGAGCACGGTGAAGCTGGCGTGAAACGGGCCGTGCGCGGTGGCGAAGGATATTGCGAGCGTGACGTTGGGGAGCCGCGC
>Ga0116227_10012369_pt1 | contig 13915 bp, 11 predicted proteins | sample S1TSphgellanicum_FD_89693 | JGI IMG/M metagenome (GOLD analysis project Ga0116227, IMG submission 89693) | Host-associated microbial communities from peat moss isolated from Minnesota, USA - S1T2_Fb - Sphagnum magellanicum MG | ecosystem: Host-associated > Plants > Peat moss > Unclassified... | reverse complement strand
GCGAATACCTGATAAAAGCGCCCATAGATGGCTTCATTGTTCAGAAAAATGTTACCAATGGCATGGCCATCCGTTCAGACAATGGTAATAACTTATTTACTATTTCCGGCCTGAAAGATGTTTGGGTACAGGCCAACGTGTACGAGGCCAATATCAATACCGTACACGAAGGCGACGTAGTAGAAGTATCTACACTTGCCAACCCCGATAAAGTGTACAATGGTAAAATAGACAAACTGATGAACACCCTTGATCCCACCAACAGGGTCATGAAAATGCGTGTGATATTACCTAACCCGGGGTATGAGCTGAAGCCGCAAATGTTTGCTACTGTTACCGCCTTCGATAACCTGCAGCGCAAAGCTATTGCCGTACCAGCCAAAACTTTGATATTCGATCACAGCCAATATTATGTACTGGTGTTTGATGGCAAACATGATGTACAAATGCGGCAGGTAGAAGTGATCAGCAACAATAGTAGTATCGCCTACATAAAAAGTGGTGTAGAGCCCGGAGAGCTGCTTATAGGATCTCAGACCATACTTATCTATGGCGCATTAAATAATTAATTCCAAAGCATTTTAAAGAATAAATAATGAACAAGATCCTAAAAGGTATCATCGGTTTTTCTTTGAAGAACCGGTATTTTATTCTGTTCTGTGCGTTCATACTTGTCATTGCCGGTATCATTACATACTCCAATATGCCTATCGAAGCATTCCCCGATGTAACGAATACAGAGATAAGCATCATTACACAATGGCAAGGCAGGAGCGCAGAAGAAGTAGAGAAATTTATCACCATTCCTATGGAGATAGCCATGAACCCCGTACAGCACAAAGTAAGCCTGCGCAGTACCAGTATCTTCGGTCTATCCTATGTAAAACTCATATTCGATGATGGGGTAAAAGACCCGGAAGCGCGCCAGCAGGTAATGAACCTGCTGCAAAACGCGACACTGCCAACAGGAGTATTGCCCGCTGTGCAGCCTCCTACGGGCCCTACTGGCGAGATATTCAGATATACCCTTGAGAGCAATGTACGCGATGTAAGGGAACTGAAGACCATGCAGGACTGGGTGGTCGATCGTCAGCTGCGCGAGGTGCAGGGTGTAGGCGATATTACTGCATTTGGCGGCAAGACAAAAACATACGAGATACAGGTAGACCCCGGTAAACTTACATCGCTCAACATCACGCCGCTAGATGTATATAATGCCGTACAAAAGACCAATATCAATATTGGTGGCGACATGATAGTACGCAACAACCAGGCATTTGTGGTGCGCGGTATTGGTTTGCTCAACGACATAAACGAGATCGCCAACATCATCATCAGTAACAATAACGGTGTACCTGTATTGGTGAAAGACGTAGCACAGGTCAAAATATCAAATGTGCCCCGCCTGGGCTGGGTAGCCCGTTCCAATGCTGTCGATTCCAGCGGACATAGAGCCGTCACCGACCAAAAAGATGTGGTAGAGGCCATCGTTGTAATGCGCAAAGGTGCCAATCCTACAGAGGTCATCAATGCCGTCCAGGAAAAGGTAGAAAAACTGAATAATGGCATTCTGCCCCACGACACTAAGATCGTCCCTTATTACGATCGTGCTGATCTTATAGAATACGCTACACACACCGTTACACACAACCTTATCGAGGGTATCCTATTGGTTACCCTGTTGGTATCGTTGTTTATGTTCAACTGGCGCACAACGCTTATAGTTTCTATCATAATACCGCTGGCCTTACTTTTTGCATTCATATGCCTGCATCTTATGGGCATGTCTGCCAACCTGCTGTCTCTGGGTGCAGTTGACTTTGGTATCATTATAGATGGTGCAGTAGTAATGGTAGAAGGCATGTTCGTGATACTGGACCACAAGGCTCATGAGATGGGTATGGAGCGATTCAACAAGCTTGCCAAATTTAGTACCATAAAGAAAAATGGTGCGCAGCTGGGTAAGGCTATCTTTTTCGCCAAGCTAATTATCATCACTGGTCTGCTACCTATTTTCGCATTCCAGAAAGTAGAAGGCAAAATGTTTTCTCCACTGGCTTTTACACTGGGTTTTGCGCTGTTAGGAGCATTGATAACTACATTAACACTGGTGCCCGTTTTGATAAGCTTGTTACTACAAAAAGACGTGCACGAACGACATAATCCTTTTGTGCATCACCTCACTGGCTTTATGTTGAAAGGCTTTACAAGAGCTTATAAAAACAAAGAGGTCGTTGTTATTGGCGCTCTCGTGGTCATGGTCGTAGGCTTACTATCATTCCAGTTCCTCGGTACGGAATTCCTGCCCGAATTGAATGAAGGATCTATTTGGTTAAGGGTACAAACACCATATAGTATCTCTTTAGAGAAATCGGTCGAAGTGTCTACCAGCGTCCGCAAAATATTGATGACCTTTCCTCAGGTAAAGTATGCAGTATCACAGACCGGCCGCCCTGACGATGGAACAGATGTGGCTGGTTTCTACAACAATGAGTTCTCTGTTATGCTGTATCCCCAGGAAGACTGGAAACCCAAGATCAGCAAGGACGAATTGATAAAAGAAATGAACGATAAGCTGTCTGTGATACCAGGTGCGGAACTTAACTTTTCGCAACCCATCATGGATAATGTGGAAGAAGCGGTATCTGGTGTAAAAGGATCTATTTGTGTAAAGGTATATGGCGATTCGCTCGACTACATGGAAGGCAGTGTGAACAATGTGTACAATATCCTTAAGAACATTCGCGGTATATCTGACCTTGGCGTTATCCACAATATAGGGCAGCCTGAGCTCGATGTGAACCTCGACCAACAGAAAATGGCCCTGTATGGCGTGGCTACTGCCGATGCCAATGCAGTAGTTGCAATGGCTATTGGTGGTCTTGCCGCTTCAACGCTATACGAGGGTGCACGAACTTTCGATATACGTATCCGCCTTCCTGAAGACTTTAGGAAAACGCCCGATGATATCGCTAATCTCCTGGTGCCTACACAAAGCGGTTCCCGGGTGCCTATAAAGGAACTAGCAAGCATAACTATGAAAACAGGACCATGCCTTATTTTCAGAGACGATAACGAACGATATTCCGCACTTAAATTTTCGATCAGGGACCGCGACATGGGAAGCACTATAGCCGAGGCACAAAAAAAAGTAGCTGAAAAAATAAAACTCAAACGTGGCTACCGAATGGCATGGCAGGGCGATTTTGAAAATCAGCAAAGAGCCACAAAAAGGCTGGCCCAGGTAGTGCCTATCAGCTTGTTGCTCATATTCCTTTTGTTGTTCACTATGTTCGGTAATTTTAAAGATGCCTTGCTGGTATTCCTCAATGTACCATTCGCCATAGTTGGGGGCATTGCAGCACTACTACTAACAGGTACCAATTTCAGTATTTCAGCTGGTATTGGCTTCATTGCCCTCTTTGGTATTTGTATCCAGGATGGGGTACTGCTAATAACAGTATTCAAACAGAACCTGAATCAAATAAAGGGCGGTAATCAATCTTTATACTCTTCTATAAAACTGGGTGTCAACTCCAGGATACGACCTGTAATGATGACCGCTATGATGGCCGCTATTGGCCTGTTCCCTGCTGCCATCTCCCATGGTATCGGTTCCGAGAGCAGCCGCCCGCTGGCAAGGGTAGTTATAGGTGGTATACTTTGCGCCATGATATTCAGCCTTTGGGTATTCCCGCTTATATATGGCTGGGCATATCGCAAAATAGAGCAAAAGCACTCCAACGAAATGAGATGATGTTGTTTCTGTCAATCATAATAAAGCCTGTCTATGCAAAATGGACAGGCTTTTATTTTTGAGGCCACACAACAATGATCCTATTCGTAGCCAAAGTGATGTTCAAGTACTATTTTCTTTTTATTTTCCTCACTGTCTTCAGCACATTCTTTTGCTCCGGCGTTAGTTTTTCTATAGCCGCAGTAAATGCAGCAGGATGTATGCTACCTACATGAGTATGCAAGTACACTAATGTCTCTTCAGGATACGCATTTCCTACTTCACGCAACGTCCAACCTATACCTTTCTGCACAAAATAGTCCTCATCCCTCAGTAGGTTCGTCACCAGCGGCAGCACTTGTGTGTGAGGCAATACTTTTTTACGTTTTCTACTGTATGTCAACAACCCCACTATTGATTGTCTGCGCTCCCACGGGTTGGCCGATAGGTTCCATGCTTCAAATTGCGGATATAGTTCCGGGTGGCGCTCCAGCAGGTAAGAGTATATTTCAGACAACGCGTCTGAATGTGCCCAGTTGTCAATTTTCGCTACCCACATTCTGGTCACCTGCCATACTTCGCTGTCATCGAGTATGCCAATATTTTTTTCAATAAAATAGAGCGCCTGGGTCATTACTTCGTAACAATTGTCGGCCTGCCACATCTTATCCCATACATGCAACTGCTGCTGCACATGTAGCGTGTTGAAACTATACCCCTCCTTAAATATACGTCGCTGTGTAGGTGTCGATAAGCCTATAAAGTCGTAACTGATGCCTATATACTTCTTCAAGTCTTTGAACTTAGTTTTTTTATCACCAGGTTCAGCTGCTATTAATTTGTCAGCTACTTCTGTGCTATACGCCTGTTTTTTCATAAAGTGATATTAACTATTATATCGATCATAAAGTTAATTGCAGACCGCCCATCGTCAAACCATAAAAATGTGGATATCCTTATTTGGAAACGCTATACTTTGTGTCGTATCTTGCCATTACCTTATAAACCAATATATTCATGCAAAACTATTTTCACACGACCCGCTGCTCACTATAAAATTTTACCTGACTAAAAATACCCTCATATCGGACATTTTCGGACATTTTTTCGGACATTTCACACATAAAATAATAAACACAAATAAGCCATAGTCAAGCATTTCATCTGAACATACAGCTATAAAATGTCCGTTTTGTTTTTTTCTGTCCGGTCGGACATTCCATATTAGCCGACCGAAAATTATTAACTGACAACAAACGATCGTTGCAGTGCTGCTGCACTTTTTCGCCCACATTTGCTTAGTTTTACACCCTGTTTCGTTTGCAGTAAATATAAATTTCTTATGAAGATATTAGTTTGTATCAGCCAGGTACCTGACACTACTACAAAGATCGCGTTCAGCGACAACAACACTCATTTCAATACCCAGGGTGTTACCTTCATCATCAATCCTTACGATGAGTGGTATGCACTGGTGCGCGCGCTGGAACTTAAGGAAAGCGGCGCTGCCACAGCAGTACACCTGGTAACCGTAGGCAAGGCCGATACGGAGCCTGTTATCCGCAAAGCCTTGGCTCTCGGTGGCGAGGAAGCCATCCGCATAGATGCGGACAGCAGCGATACCTACATGGTAGCTGCACAAATAGCAGAATATGCCCGTACGGAAAAGTACGACCTTGTACTCTGCGGAAAAGAATCGATAGATTACAATAATGGCGCAGTTGGTGCTATGCTGGCACAGTTGCTGGATGTGAATTACATAGGCTTTGCTACCAAAATAGATGTGGCAGGCACAGAAGTAACTGTGAACCGCGAAATAGAAGGCGGTGAAGAAACAAATGTATGTAGCCTTCCTGTTGTTATCTCTTGCCAAAAGGGTGTTGCCGAAGCACGCATCCCTAATATGAGGGGCATTATGGCCGCACGCACCAAGCCACTGAAAGTGGTACCTGCCGCAGCTATAGAGGCACTTACTACTGTAGTATCTTACGAAATGCCTCCTGCTAAGACCGGTGTAAAAATGGTAGATGCAGAGAACATGGACGAACTGGTAAGCCTGCTGCACAACACCGCGAAAGTAATTTAACCCATTCTTTTAACTACAATAATATTCTAATATATGTCAGTAATTGTTTTAGCCGAGCATGCACAAGGTATCTTTAAGAAAAAGACCTTCGAAGCATTGCAATACGCTGCCAAAATAGCAAAGGACATGGGCACTACAGTAACAGCAATAGCAGCAGGCAATGTAGCCGATAGCGAAATGCAGGGCCTGGGTGCTTACGGTGCGCAGAAAGTGTTACATATTGCCGATGCACGCCTCAACGATTTCAACGCACGTGCTTACACCAAGGCTATCATAAGTGCAGTACAGAAAGAAAGTGCAAAAGTAATAGTAGGCCTGCACGATGTGCCGGGCAAATCTGTGATACCGCAAGTTGCAGCAGGACTTAAGGCCGGATTGGTATCGGGCGCTATAGCTTACCCTGACCAAAGCAATGGCTTCGTGGTGCGTACTTCCGTTTTCAGCGGCAAGGCGTTCGCCAATGTCAGCATCACCAGCGATATCAAGGTCATCACAGTAATGCCCAATACTTACCCTGTAGTAAAGGGCGAAGGCAGCGCTAGTGTAGAGCAGTTCCAGGTAGCATTCGACGATAAAGATTTTAGCATACAAGTAAAAGCAGTGAACAAAGTAACAGGTACTGTTCCATTGTCAGAAGCAGAACTGGTAGTATCTGGTGGCCGTGGTATGAAGGGCCCTGAGAACTGGTATGTGCTTGAAGACCTGGCAAAAGAATTGGGTGCATCACTCGCCTGCTCTCGCCCGGTCGCCGACGCGCATTGGCGCCCGCACTACGAGCACGTAGGCCAAACAGGTGGTACAATCCGCCCCAATCTGTATATAGCAGTAGGTATCAGCGGTGCAATACAACACCTTGCCGGCGTTAATGGGTCTAAGACCATAGTAGTTATCAACAAAGACCCAGAAGCGCCTTTCTTCAAAGCCGCAGACTACGGAGTGCTTGGAGATGCTATGGAAATAGTACCCCGCCTGACAGCAGCAGTGAAAAAATTCAAAGAAAGCAATAGTTAGATCTTATATTCACGACTACGGGCAACTTTGTAACCATTCAGAGTTGCCCTTTTTTTGTGGTTCTATTTATCCAGCAATTGCTTCATTCCCTGCAGCACCTTTCCCCAGTTCTCTTTCATCTGCTTCACACCTTTCTCATCCTGTATATTGTCTTGAGATATGCTGACGGTGGTATACCCATCATGCGGAGTTAATTCGTAGATCACGTTAGCGTAGTTCTCTGGTATATCTTCCATTCCACTGTTGCCACTCAGGTAGGTAGTATGCAGCTTCTTCTCAGGCTCTATCTCTATTATTTCACCCTTGTCCACATACTGTTTGCCCTGCCACTCGCCCGTGTAGGTTATCTTACTACCTTTTTTCCAGTCCGACTTTGCATCGGTACCAAACAGATAGCCTTTTATTAGCTTGGGGTTTACAAGCGCCTGCCAGGCCTTGCTCACAGGAACGTTGATATCTATACTTGACCTTGCCACAAGTTTGTTGCTCATATGGTTCGTTTTTATTGGTCTTTACAACCCAACAATATCATACCAGTAGCAAGGTGGACAAACCTATACGCGTACTATTAACCGCACTATCGTAAGCACAGCCAGCACCGCAGAAAAATAATTGAATAGCGAGCCTGTTCTCTTTTTGTATGCAATTAGTATCAGGAACCCGATCATATTCCACTGGCTGAATATGCGCACATATCCCCAGTCATCGGTATAGATATTCAAAGAAAAGCAGAGGGCAAAAAGCAACCAGGAGCAATAGGCAATGGTAAGGATACCCACATTATCGAGCCTTAATTTACCTGCAGGTCTTAAACTCCTGAACATGATGAGCACGAACCAGATATTCCACACGAGATAGCTGATCCAGAACAAGAACTGAAGTATATTCTTAGTGCTGCTCAGGTCATAGTTCACCTTCAGTCCCTCCCATATCCCTACAAAAGGCAGACCTATAGAAGTATAGCCGATCGTAGTATCGGCGAGTGATGGCATATGACCGTATATGTATGCTTTCCATGCAGTAAATAACAAGAACGGCAAACAAAGGTATAGCAACCGCGCACGTTCCCCTGCTTTAAAACCCTTTACGAGACCACCCATAATTAGTGGGAATAGCGCAATTATTGAAGTATCGCGGGTAAGCACGGTACAGGTAGCAAAAATACCACACAGCAGGAACTGCGACCGGAACAGGTAGTAAATAGCACCAACCAGGAAAAACAGCTCTACTACCTCCGACAGGTCGCGCCCCATAGACATATAGAGTCCGCACAAAAACAAGGGCAATAATGCCTGACGCATATCACCACCTACTGCCGTTACATACTTAGATGTGTAGAAAAAGATACCACAGAAAGCCAATATATTCACCACAATAAGCGCCCACGGTACTAAAACAGGAATGCCGCCGAAAGACAATAACCATCCTAGCACAGGATATCCTATCCGCTGCACCCTGTAAGGTGGATGGTCTACATTTACGCCAAAAACGTTCTTATTAAAATTCAGCGGAGCAAGCGCATACCTGTAGAAAAATTGACCATCGTATCCCTGTCCTGGCTGCACCAGAACTGGTGTCAGGGTCTTAGTACTATCCACAAAGTCCGTACCGGCAACAATGAAGTAAGAGCTATGATAGTAACTTTTTATCCACCTGCCGCTGCACAACATCAATGCTACAGCAAGGCCTATAAGAACAATGTTTTTAGCGGTAGGGATAAATGGCATCGATACTATTTAAGGGCCTGAAATTACTGCAAAAAAGATACATATGCCACAGCTCTATCTATTACGTTCATCATCTGTTCGCGTCAAGGAATTCAGTTATGTTCTTCGCCCATTCAGTTGGGTATTTTTCCTGGTAGTTATCATGTCCTGCTTCCGGATATACGATGAGCTTTTTAGGGCAGTGCAAGTTGGCATAAACAGCATCCGTTTCCTCACGCATAACCCGGTCGTCATGCGCTCCATATTGCAACAGTGTAGGACAATGAATTTTTTTTGCATACTCTGTAGGCTTAAAGGAGAAACCCCAGAAACCATTTTCCAACCCACCCCAAAATACCAGCAGGCCAGCAGGCACGGTTGGCAAGTGCAACATTCTGAACCGGGCACACACTGCCTGGTACATACTTCCGAACGGGCACTCTATTATGATACTGCGTGGAGTAATATTGTAATCATTAATAGCCTTCATAATAGCTACTGCACCCATAGAAGATCCGAATAAGTAGATATGTTGTTCACCCTTACCAGCTACGTAATTATAACAGTCTTTTACTTCTTCAGCTTCCTTATACCCAATGGTGGTCTCATTGCCGCCAGACCCACCCGAACCCATGAAGTCAACCAACATGCAGTTGTACCCATCACGTAAAAAAGGCTCAGCCCGCGACAATATCGCCGACTTGTCTGATGTATAACCATGGAACAGGATCACAGTACCTTTGGGCGTTATTGTAGGAGCCATGTACCAAGCTTCTATTTTTACGTTACTATTTATGGTGACCACCTGGTAGGCACGGTTGGGCAGCACATCATCTACAGGTCTTGGATTATCTACTCCAAGGAACAAAAGTTTCAACTTATTCCATCCTGTAAGTTTTACCTGCTCATTGCGCAAGCCTGTACTGCTAAAATGAGAGAACTTATACGCGTGGATAGCAATAATGCCATTGAGACCCGCAAACAAAAGAATAGCTACGATCACTATGGTTCTAACTGGTCTTCTTCTTTGCACTGGATATGTTTTGAATGAGAAATATCTTCTACCTGATCTGGCAACACATTACCGCACTTCTTCTATATTTTCTTCAACATTAACTAAATTGTTCCCTTTTGCTTTGTTTCTTTGCAATGTACAACCGATAACAGATGAGCGAAAATATAGTATCCCTGCGTAATGCCAATATATTTCAAGGCGCCAATATTGTGCTTTCTAATGTAAACTTTGAGGTAGACAAGGGAGAATTCGTTTACCTCATCGGCAAAACCGGCACAGGTAAGAGCAGCCTGCTCAAAACCCTTTATGGCGACCTATACCTGAAAGAAGGACAGGGCAAGGTAGCTGGCTTTGACCTGAAGAACCTGAAGTGGCAAACCGTACCCTTACTGCGTCGCAACCTGGGTGTAGTTTTCCAGGATTTCAGGCTGCTTACAGATCGTAATGTATACGACAACCTGGAGTTTGTACTTAAGGCCACTGGCTGGACAGACAAAGCCCTTATAAAAGAAAAAATAGAAAGCGTGCTCACCAAGGTGGGGCTGCGGAACAAAGGGGTAAAAATGACCTACGAAATGAGTGGCGGCGAACAGCAGCGTGTTGACATAGCCCGTGCCCTCCTCAACAATCCTAAACTATTGCTCGCCGATGAGCCTACCGGTAATCTGGATCCTGAGACCACTGATGAGATCATGCAATTGCTCTTCAATATCTGTCGCGATTATAACACCGCCTTCATTATGGCTACCCACGATTATAACATCATACAAAAGTATCCGGCACGTGTGGTGAAAATAGAGCAGGGTTTTGTTAAAGAGATCTCTGCTGCAAGCATGTAGCGATCTTCTGCGCGTTCTTCCTGTTATCAAAGTTCCGTTCCATAAATATCGCGCGGCTCATAATATCGTCCTCGGTGAAGGGTATGTGTTGCAGCTCTGTGATGTAGTCAATGAATTCTATAGGCTGGTTGGCTATGTGGCATATATCCTGCAGGCCGGTACCATGCAGCATCTGGTCGTTCACCAGTACGTGTCGTCCGGCATATAGCGAGTCCAGCAGTTTCAGCTTCATGCCGCTTATCTGAAAGGTCGGCAGTACTATGATCTGGGCATTTTTTACCAACTCGGTCATCTCTTCTGCCGTGGGGTTGCTTATCAGTTCGCAACGGTGCACCTTACCACATAGCGCCTCCATTTTGGGCGATGGGTTGCGGCCGGCAATAATGAAAGGCAGCTTTACTTTGGGAGCCACATTAGTGAGCAAAAAATTCACCGCTTCTATATTTTCAGGGTGTGCCAGGTTGCCGTGATACAGGCAATATCCGCCACGGCCTGTCTTTATCTCCGGTCTATCATAGGCATGAAAAGGGGGCAGGTACACATGCTGCACATCCGGGAATGCTTCTGCAAAATATTCATCATCGGCCATAGAAAGCGGCATCAGCACTTGTGCATTTTCCAGTTTGGCCTCATATCGTTTCAGCTTTTTAGACTCTCTCAAAAAGTAGCTGCGCTTTATAAAGCCTTTCCCTTTTTTATACAATTGGCGGTAGTAATCGTGCTCTATATTGTGCGTACGCACTATTTTGAACCGATCGGCCAGCGCTTTATGCGACAGATAGTAAGTAGTGTGTAATCCTTCGAACAATATGGGCGCATCTATCTCTTTCAGGTTGCGCAGCAATGCCGGGCACTTGCGTGAACTGACAATGTATGGCTTGGTCATAGATAACCCCCTGAGCCCTGTGCGCCGAGGATAGTAGAACACCTGCTTGCATATGGCCTCCAGGTCTGGCGCGTCTTTCCTGTCGCCGTAGGCAAAACAATGCAGGTATATTTCCATACCTGCGGCAGCAAGTGCTTTTATCTTGTAGTACACATCTATCGCACCTCCATAATCTGGTGGAGATGGCACATCAAAGGCTACTATATGTAAGCTACGCTGCTGCAAATTGTGCATATGTTTTTAGCAAGGTCTTAGCTTCCTGCTGCCAGCAATATTTTTCGCGTGCCAGCAGGCAGTTGGCCTGCAAGCGCTTATAATAAACTTCATCGGTAAGCAGCTTATTCAGTGCATCTGCTATGTTCTCTGGCGTTGGGTCTTCTATGAGGTATGCTATCTCAAAGTCTGCATTTATCTTTTCGTATTCGGGGTATTTAATACAGAGTTGAGGTACCCCATAGTGCATGTAGTCAAAAAAGCGATTGGCCAGCGATAGCCGGTTGCTTAGGCTGGTCTCTTCAAAAAGCGTTATCCCTACCCAGGCATTCAGTGTGTATGCCGTAAGCTCTGCCGGTGGCACATATCCTTTGAAGGTTATTTTGTGTTGCAGCCCATGCTCGGCAACAAGCGCTACAGCTTCGTCATAAAAGTTACCAGCCCCGCAAATGATGAGTTGTGTATCTACCATTTTCATGGCAGGTATCAACTGCTCAAAACAACGTCCCACATTTACCGCTCCCTGGTACAGTACATATTTTTCTGCCTTGGCTGGTATTTGTAGTGGCCTTAGTATGGTAGCATTGCGCACTATACCATAGTCTACCCCATATTGCTTTTTCATTTCTGCAGCATAGCTCTCGCCAATGGTGTACCCTATAGGAAAATTGGGTACGGTATGTCGCGCTATCCAAAGCCACATCTTGTGTATGGCCGGTCGAGATATCACTTCTTTCAGCTCAGTAAAAAGCTCATGGGCGTCGTAGACTCTTTTCTTGCCCCTCAGTTTCGATACATAGTATACCGGCAATATTGTATCCAGGTCTATTGCGCATAGCACATCTGCTTTACGGAACAACAGAAAGAAGAAAAGCTTTATCCAATAATCTATGTATAGCAATTTGCCCTTTTCTGCAATAATGGGTATGCGCACCTGTTTGAATGGCCGCTCTATAATGGGTTTGCTGTTCTTTCTTTTAAAACCCACTAGTGTCACATCATATCCAGCACCAGACAATTCAGTGCAGATACGTATCATGCGCTGATCGTAGTTAAGGTCGTTAGTTACCGTGCATATTATCTTTAACGCCTTGCTCATGGGTATACTGTGGTAAGATATACTTTTTGGCCGTTAATGATGCAATAAGGTGGTTCAAAACCGGGCATGGACGTGGCCAATATGTGCCGCTCTATTTTTTTCTTGTCCCAGTCCATGTCTATCACTTTCAGTTCATTGATCTCTTTGCGCAGGTGCAGCGATGTACCGTATTTATGTATCAGCGACTCCTGGGAAACTGGTGTGTATATTCCCTTTATGATATGCCCCAGCGTTTGCGTGAATAACTTTATGGATGCATTGAATGTGAGCTGGTACAGGTCATACACCCAGCAACCGGCTGGTATAGGGAAACGTTTCTGAAACAAAAGATCGCCATGGTCTATCCTTGGATCTATAAGGTGTATCGTGGTACCGAACTCTTTTTTTCCATCCAGTATAGCGAAGGAGAACTGGTTGCTACCCCTGTATTCGGGGAGCGGCGCCATGTGTAGGTTCACCGCCGCCTGTGTGGCTTTGCTTATCTGTGTGGCGGTAAGTATCCGGTGGTGTTGTACAGAATATATGATGTCACATTCCGGTATAGCATCTTCGTTCTCTAGTATAGGTATATTGTTTTCTATGGCAAGCTCATTCAGGTCCTGGGCATCACCAAATTCCTTTCGAGAGTGCGTTATCAGCCCGGTAATTTCAATACCCAGTTTTTCCTGCATAGCTAGCAGGTATGCAAAACACTGGTAACCTATGGGCTTGGAACCAAGAAATACTACTTTTTTTAGGGACATTTATCAAATAATTGTTTCAAAGTTGCATTTTATTTCTGTAATTAGCATTCATGTCACAGCATAGTATTTTAATATTGACTAACAGAGTGCCCTACCCTATGAACGATGGGGGCAACCTGGCCGTAAAAGCTATGATAGACGGGTACCGGGATGCCGGCATGAAGGTGTACCTGTTGTCTATGAACACATCAAGACATCATATATCCCAACCCGAACTGGATAAACTATACAAAGACATCAGCGGATTTGAGGTCTCTGATATCAATAATAATGTACATAACGTAAATATAATTCTCAACTTCCTGTTCAGTCGTCAGCCCAACCATGTATCCCGTTTTAAGAACAATGAATTCAGGAGCAAACTGGAGGAAGTACTGAGCCGGGTGAGACCGGATATAGTGCAGGTAGAAAGTATATTCCTCACGTCATACCTGCCTGTAATAAAAAAACTTGTGCCAAATGCAGCTACTATCTTGCGCCTGCACAATATAGAGTACCAGATATGGCAACGCTTTGCCCTGGAGACCCCCTCTGAGCTAAAGCGCTTTTACGTCAACAACCTTTCCACCCGTATGCGCAAG
>Ga0116227_10012368_pt1 | contig 13915 bp, 7 predicted proteins | sample S1TSphgellanicum_FD_89693 | JGI IMG/M metagenome (GOLD analysis project Ga0116227, IMG submission 89693) | Host-associated microbial communities from peat moss isolated from Minnesota, USA - S1T2_Fb - Sphagnum magellanicum MG | ecosystem: Host-associated > Plants > Peat moss > Unclassified... | reverse complement strand
CGGGTGCCTGACCAACATGCCATTTCCCGGCCATCAGTGTGGTATAACCAAATGGTTTCAATGCCTCTGCAATGGTTACACAATTTTGATTCAGATAACCCTGATAAGCGGGTTCTTTACGGGTATTCATCATGTCTCCCACGCCGGCCTGATGCTGATAAAGTCCCGTCAATAAAGAAGCGCGACTAGGACAACACCTGGACGCATTGTAAAAATTGGTCATTTTTAAACCTTTTGAAGCCATTTCATCCAAATTTGGGGTTTTGACTTCTGACCCAAAACAACCAATATCTGAATAGCCCATATCGTCTGCCAGTATGACAATGATATTCGGTTTCTTGATTGGAGGATCCCGATAGTCCCCGGCAAATCCGGTTGTTGCCTGAAGCAATAATGCAATTAAGGTGATTTTGTTAAACATATATTGGTATTAGTGATTTATTGAACCTGGTATTTTGCAGAACCTACAATGGGCACGCCTTGATTTGAAAGTCCTTCTGTCTGAATGTTAATGGTTGCTTTTGGATCTGCATTTAAAAAGCTAACTGTAGCTATACCCTGCGCATTGGTTTTTAATAAGGGCGCCCAAAAAATAGTTGTTCGAAGATCATTTTTAACACCTACTTTATCTTCATAGATCGGTGTATAAAATTCCCGGGCCTGGTAATACCCTCGTAAAGTCGCATTCAAAATATTCAAATTTGCATTACCAAAAGCCGTCTCTTTTAAATCTAAATTGATAACGTAAGCATCTCCTCCTCCATTTCTAATTAAATGCCGAACTACAATCTGATTTATCTGATCCATCGGTAAGTTATAATAATCCAGTCTTTCAAAAACATCTTCTCTTTTATTTACAATTAATCGTGGAACTGTCTTTTTCCCAGCTGCCATAAAAGCAATACCTTCCGTTGTATCAGAAAGCGATACCGCACCAGGAACCTTAGTTAACAAAAAATGTTCGAGTCCTTTAAAATCGTAATCGGCTGGCGTAATATTATACACCAGATCGGGATATCCAAAAGTCATCAAGACTTCGTCACGCAGCCGCACATTTTTTTTATCTCCACCGTCGATCACCACCTCCTTCAAACTAATGGTATCATTTATTCTCGCAATTCGATTCAACAGCATACGCTTGGTAAGCTCGGTATTGAACATCGCCAAATCCGGAGCTTTTTGCGGTCGTCCGGTAGGCAGATCAATTTTCAAAGGATCCTTAAACAAAGAGTCTAGCAAAATCCAACCACCCGACTTCCCTTTATTGTCTTTTGAGGTTAGCTTGATTGCCTGATCGCCAAACCAATTTAAGCCATCCAAAAAATATCGCCCATCTGCTAATGTTTTAGTCATGTAAATTTTATTACCAATTAAACCATTTCCCATTAAGGTAATGTTCATATCTGGCATCGGCTTACTGCCAACTTTTTGCCTTACCTTACCTGAAAGCGTAATTCCGGGTTCCGGCATAAAACTCATCACAGTTTTAGAATCGGCCACTCTTTTCCATAAATAATCTCTCCAGCCTTGTGCCATCAACAACAAATCCAGTTGTTTCAAGCGATTGGCATTTTTAGGATCAAAGTACCGGTCAGGATCCTGTATTTTTCCTTTGATTTCAGATTCTAACAACAGATAGGAGGCAATGCTACTTCCGTTAACAGGAACAATAGCATCTACCGCAGCCAAAGATAAATAGGCCTGAACTGGATTACCAAGCTGATCTGAAGCTTTTACGGTTAGGTTTACGCGCTCTTTTGACTTGTAAATGGCTTTATCCGGGATAATTGTTAAATTGACTATGCTACCGGGAACATAGATCAATCTTTCGCAATATGGCCTACCCTGATCATCGGTCAATGTAATTCCTGCCACACCTTGTGGCAAGTCATTTAGCGGTATAGACAAGGAGATTTGAGCTTTGTTGACCTTGATGTTACCAGCATAAAATGTATTTCCTCCATGCTTTACGGCAATACCCAATTCTTTATTTTGCAACTCAGCAAACATCGGGTCATTAATTGAAATCGTCGCCTTTATATTTAAGGAATCAATGGATACATGCATAGACATACCTTTAGTCAGGGCATCTGGAAGATCTGTATTTATTTTTTTTCCGTTTGCAAATATCGTCTCTACGTGGTATTTAACACCGGCCACGGGCTTAACCGTAAAAATCCCCATGCCCAAATCTGTACTCTCAAATGAACTGATTGTTTCTCCCGTTCCCGACACCAGTTTTCCGCTGATCTTACTACCATCTCCCCGCTGATCTTCGGCTTTAAAGGCAACAATGCTCATCACATCATTAACCAATGAACCGCCTTCCGGAAAAAACTGAATACTTTCATTAAGTGTTACGCCAGCCGTTTCATTTACAACAGCTTGCTTCTTTCCAGCAACTTTACTCAGGCTCTTTAAAGGAAGGGTATTGCTCAGATATATTTCTTTCTGAAAAACAAATTGGTCTTCAAAATTACGCATCCAATTGGTATAAGCTCTCAATTTATACCAGCCAGTGGGAATCGAATCTTTAAGTTTGAAATCTCCATTACCTATACCTTGATCCATGCGAATTACTTTGCGATCAACAATTTCAGATGCAGGCGAGATCAGCTCGACATATAAATTGTTACTCGTAGAAGTTAAACTGGTGCTTTTCCCATTAACCAAATAGGCTGTAAACCAGACATCTTCTCCTGTACTGTAATAATTACGATCGGTATGAAGGTAAGTTTTTTCAAAAAACCAAGTGATACTCTTACCAGGAGCAGTGGTGACGGTTGGGACTTTTTCCTGTGCCAGGCCGATAAAGGGCAAAAGGCTTAAGGAGGCTAAGATTACAATTCGGTTTAAATTCATTTCATATTTGGTTTAAATGCTTTGGAGCGTATAGGTAACACCAGTCCTGGTCTGGGCAGTGGTTTGATAAACAACACCCATGTTGGTTTTTAGTTCCCGGGTTTCGGTTTTGATTCCAGCTATTTTTATTGGAGACTTGGTTTGCAAGGTGATTTTCCCGCCGTTTCTCGAAAGGATTGTTGACTTGGTCAAGGCATTATTTTGCCAATACAAATCCACCACAAAGCCCCCTCTGGCCACCAGACCTTTCACCACACCGCTTTTCCAGGCATCTGGTAAAGCCGGTAACAATTGTACAGTGCCCAAATGACTTTGCAAAAGCATTTCTGCGACACCGGCTGTTGCCCCAAAATTGCCATCGATTTGAAATGGCGGATGGGTATCAAACAGGTTATTCAGCGTGGAGTTCTTCAACAGCTCCTGGTACATTTTATAGGAATGATTACCATCTAGCAGTCTGGCCCAAAAGTTAATTTTCCAGGCTTTGCTCCAACCCGTACCTTCATCGCCACGCGTTTCCAAAGTTTTACGCGCCGCATTGGCATAGCTTGAGTCTAATAATGGAGAAATCTCGCGCCCAGGATGTAAGCCGAATAAATGAGAAACATGACGATGTTTAGGATCCTCATCTTCCCAGTCGCCATACCACTCCTGCAGATTGCCTTTCTTCCCAATGTGTAAAGGGTAAAGCTTGGCATACTTCGCTTTTAACATGGTTACAAAAGTTTGATCTGTGTTTAACACCTCCGCAGCTTCCATCACATTCCTAAACAGATCCCGAATAATTGACATATCCATGGTTGATGCAATGGTTACCACTTCCTTAGTGCCATTTGGAAGGATATAGCTATTTTCAGGAGAAGTTGAAGGTGCGGTAACCAGGTAACCGTCCTTTTCAACCAGCCAATCCAAACAAAATAAAGCCGCGCCTTTCATCAATGGATAAGCCGTATCCTTCAGGTACTTCTGGTCTTTAGTAAAGAGGTAATGTTCATACAAATGCTGGGAAAGCCATGGACTACCCAATGACCAGTTGGCCCATTTCGGATCTCCGGTTCCCTCTCCTACGGGATTGGTTTGTGCCCAGATGTCAGAATTGTGGTGAACTGCCCAGCCCGAAGCTTTGTAATAATTTTGCGCGGTATTTTTACCGTTTACAGCCAGGTGCTTGATCTGAGTGATTAAGGGTTCCGTTAACTCAGAAAGGTTACAAACCTCTGCTGGCCAGTAATTCATTTGCAGGTTAATATTGGTGGTGAAATTGCTTCTCCAGGATGGTCTGATCAAGGGATTCCAGATGCCCTGCAAATTAGCCGGGATGCCACCCGGACGCGAGGAAGAAATCAGCAAATATCTCCCAAACTGAAAATACAATTGCTCCAGCCCGTAATCTGCAAGGCCTTTTTTATAGTTTGCCAGGCGTACATCCGTGGGCACATCGGCCAATAGCAGGCCAGTGTTATTGATCGAGAAACTTAACCGGTTGAAATAGTTTTGATAGTCTTTAACATGTGCCGCTTCCATTTCCGCATAAGATTTCGTTCCTGCAGCTTGTAGAAATTTAAGTGCGGCTGCAGTTTCATCTTTTCCATTCAAATCAGGATATACATCATAGCCATTGTAACTGGTAGCACCGGATATGAGCACCAAAATCTCTGAAGCATTGCTGACATGTAGTAAACTATCCGTACTCATTTGACCATCGGTACGGGTCACCTTCATTCTGGCCTGGTAGCGCATGCCATTGTGATGCAGACTATCGGTATAAATGATCGGTTTTGGATTGCGGCGCTCATCAGAATAAATACGGGCTTTTCCTTTCAATATCAATTCATTATTGCCTGCAGCTACCACCTGGTGTTCCAGTTCGTTGAATAAAGACAAACTGATGTTCAGGGCCTTTGGCTTACTTGAGCGGAGACGCATGACCATGACCTGATCTGGGGCCGAGGAAAAATACTCCCGGGTATATTGTACACCATTGACGGTAAACTTTGTAGACGCAATTGCTGTAGATATATCCAAATCACGGGTATAATCGGTCACAACGCCATTAAATGTCTGCTTCAAAATCACATCCCCTAATGGTTGATACATGTTCGTATTGGGGCCCTGCATTTTACGCATGAGCTTACTTGCATCTCCGCTACGCCCTTCAAAAAGTAATTTCCTGACTTCGGGTAAATATTTGGGCGCCTCGGGATTAGGATTTGGATTGACAGGTCCGCCGGTCCACAAAGTTTCTTCATTCAATTGGATCAACTCCTGGTCAACACGTCCAAAAATCATGGCGCCAAGCCGGCCATTTCCAATTGGCAAGGCTTCATCCCAGTTTTTTGCGGGCTGCTTGTACCATAGTTTAAATTCGGCACCAGGTTTTAAGCTTTGTGCCTTCAAAGTCAAACCATTGGCAGCAATAACAAGGGTAAGCAGGGTAATTTTATATCTCATTTTAATATCTATAAAACCCAAGCCAAGTCGGGATATCGATATCAATTCGATTGACAAGGGGATAAATTTGGTTCTGTGAACTTAAAAAATATCTCCCATGACAGCAACCTGTGGCATCCTGCTTATTTAGCGGCCAAAAACATCATAATTAACTTCAGCATACCTCATGATTTGCAAATCCGATTTCCGAAGATTTTAAATTGATCAGCCTTCAAACAGCATATTGGAAGCATTGAATCGAAATTTCTATTTTTCGAGATAAAAACAGAGGCTGTGTCATACACACGACACAGCCCCTCAGCGCATTTCAAATTTGGAGTAGTATTGAGCTCCCTATTTTGTGTTAGCCGGATTCAAGTCTTTGAATTCTGCAGCCCGATCAGGGCTTGTTTTCTTCAGGGAGAAAGCATCAAACAGTTCACCAGAAGTTTTATAAGCTTCAAACTTCAGATTTTGACCATCTATTTGTATAGTTTGGAAAAGCTGTGTATTTTCCAAAGAAACATTCATCCACCTGGCGCCATCAACTTTATACATTTTAGGTCCAGCTACAGAGACCAGGTAAACCGGTCCACTTACCTCCCTACCCGATAAGCCACGTGGAAGGTTTTGTCCGCGGCTATAGGTATGGTCATGCCCTTGCAAAACCAGATCGATGTGGTATTTGTCAAACAAGGGTTTGAACTGCTCCCGAAACTCCTTATTGTCCCTGCTTTTCGCAGTAGAAAAAATAGGATGATGAAAGGTAATGACCGTCCACAATTTCTTATTCTCCTTTAAAACCTTTTCCAACCATTCGTACTGGATTTTAGCAGAGGCTTCATCCAGGATAATCATCTGGGAATCCAGAGAGATAATCCGAACATTCTGATAATCCACATAATACACCGATTCTTCCAATCCTTTAGGCCCATTGCCAGGTAGGGTATATTGTACACCCCAATGCGGATCCAGGATCAGCTTTCTGTTGTCATCCCTAACATATTCATGGTTACCTGGTGACGGTAAACTCGGGATCATCCCATTGATAAAACCACCTCCATAGTGCCACTCGCCCCACTCCTGGTCATTATTGGAGCGGTTGATTAAATCACCCGTATGAATGATGAACCGGGCGTCTGGCTGATGTGCAAATGCTTTACGGATGACGCGGGACCATTTTGAACGGATATCATTCTGAGCATCCCCCAGGTAAATGAACGAAAAAGGTTTATTGGTATTGGATGCTGTGGTAAATTGAAGCCACTCACTCCAATAGTCGCCCGATCCTACGCGATAAGCATATACTGTTCCTGGCTTCAGATTGGTAAAAGTAACCTGATGGTATTTTGCGGTGGCATAATTGTTTCCACCAGACAAAATACGCGAACCGGCATCATAGGTGCTGATGGATTCTTCCAAGGCAGGGCTTGAATCCTCAGCTTTAATTTGTGCCTTGGAAGCTGTAATGGTGGTATCGGTACGCCAGGTTACAGTCTGACTCACTTCCGGATTTCCCGTCCAGGTTAAAATCACCCGGTCGGGAAAACGTTTCGGATTAAAATCCTGAGCATTTGTTTTGCCGACACTTGCTATAACCAGCAAAACCATCAGCGTGATCGATCTTTTTAAATTATTCATATTCAATTAATGAGTGTTTAATTTTATTTTAAGGACCACATCAGTGTAGATTCCTTATCCGCTCCAAAAGCAGCTACCGCCTTTTGATAATTGGCTTTGTTTTTAGCACTTTCAGAATCTGGAAAAACATATCGTTTCGGGATTTCGCGACCAGCGGCCAAAGGACCGGTTACAAACGCAGGATAGCCTGTACGGCGCTGATCAAACCAACCTTCAGCACCTTTAAACAACATGGCCATCCATTTCTGGGTAATCAATTGTTCAAGCGTGCCATTATACTTAACAAGAGATTGGTCATAGTAACCTGAAGCTGCGGTAATTCCATAGCTGCTCATAGATTCTCTAATTCCCTTGTAATACAATGACTCTGCAGTCTCTCCCGGCACATTGAGCTTGCCTTTCTGCACTGCTTCCGCCAGTATAAAACATTGTTCTGTATAGGTAACCAGACTGGCTTTCAATAAAGGATTTGATGTTCCACCGTTTTTTCTGAAAAATGCGGCTGAGAAAACAGACACATGGTCTTCCCCCCCATTATAGGCAGAGGGGGCATCAATTGCATTAGGAACACCCACATACCTGTTGAAATCTACAGTTGAGCCTACAGTAGTTTTAACCGGCTCCACCCAGACACCCAGTCTCGGATCATTGCGTTGAAGAAGTCGGTCTACCAATTCTTTACTTACTTTCGTTTTTTGATAGTCAAAATCAATCATGGCAAGTGGACCTCCCGGCCAGCTGTAAGCAGCCAGATTCCCCAGGTAGGCGATCTCTGCATTATCTGCATTGCTTTCAAAAATAGGAAAGGCGGTTTTATCACTAATGATAGCCTGCATTTCAGTAAACGCCGGTGCATATACTTTTGAAATGCGCAACAGCATTCGTAAACGTAAAGTGTTGGCAAACTTACGCCATTGCAGCGCTTTGCCTTTAAACATCACATCACCTTTGGCATTAATCTCCTGACTACTACCCTTTAGAATGTCGTTCGCCTCCTGTAGCTCCTTCAATAAATCGGGATAAATCGTTTGCTGTGAATCGTATTCAGGATAGATAAGATTGCTTTCCTTAGATTTAAGTGCCTGACTATATGGAATATCTCCATATAAATCTGTCAGATAGCTAAAATTAAAAGCTTTCATAATTTTACTAATGGCGAAGTACTGATTTTCAGAACGCTTCTGGGCAGTTTCCATGAAGGTTTTATTAACCGATAAACGCGCATAGATGTCGTTCCAATCTACCGGGCCCCAGTCAAACAGATCATACCCTGTATTGCGCACCAGCGTTAAGTACCGGCCCGCAGAGGCTGGACGTCTGCCCACAGCATTTTCCTGGTAAGCATAAGCGGTAGACAATACAACCTCAGACAGTAAAAACTCTGTGTTTGTAGTCTCCGGGGAGTTTGGATTGGTATTGATTTTTTCAAAATCCTTGCTGCAGGCACCAAGTATTGTCATAGACAGCACCAGGATAGTTTTGTATCTCAATTTCATGTTATACGGATTAAAAATTACAACTTAACTTAAAGCCAAATGAGCGTGTTCCAGGCAAGGTCCAATGACCAACACCAAGTTTAAAACCTTCAGTAACACTCATCGTAGTTTCCGGATCATAACCCAAACCGTTGGCGGTCCAGGTGTACAGATTTCTGCCAATCAGTGAAAGGGAAAGATTACTTATCGGGAGCTTGCGTATTATATTTTTACTGAACACATAGGTTAAGGATGCTTCCCTTAGTTTTAAGAAAGAAGCAGAATAGGTTAATCTTTCATAAAACTTATTATAAGTATTATCATAAAAATCAGAAGCTGCTATAATTACGTTGTTCTCTCTAAATGTACCATCGCCGTTTGCGATATAACCTGGAATAATCATGCCGTCATTACGTTTGTTGCCCTGTGAGTCTACCCAAGGCAAGCCTCCCGTTTGAGCATCTCTGCCAGCAAGTGTATTATCGGTTAAACCTGAAGTGAGTAAGCTTTTGACCACATAAGAATAAAAGTTCCCGCCCTTACGCCAGTCTAACAGAAAATTAAGCCTGAAGTTTTTATAGTTGAAAGTGTTGTTAAAACCAACTGTAAAATCAGGATTATAGTTTCCTACTTTTATATATTCAGCAGTATTGCGGATATAATGTCCGTTCTTATCCAATAAAGCTGCACCGGCATTTGGCCCACTTGGTACCTTGCTATAACTAGGTGTATAAAAATCTCCGATTTTTGTACCTTCTTTAATTAAATAACGGATGTTATCACCGTCTGCACTTCCCATTGAATATTCTGGTAAACCTTTCAGCAAAGAAATTACCTTATTTTCGTTCTTTGTAAAGTTTATATTAGATTCCCAATTAAATTCGCCTTTACAAGGCATCGCCGTTAGACCGATCTCCCATCCGCTATTCTGAATGTTTCCGGCATTGATTAAACGATTAGATGCACCGGAAGCAATGGTTGTTGGGATGTTGATGATCTGGTTTCTTTTGTTCGTTTTATACCAGGTTACATCCAGAGCTAGCCTGTTGTTAAGAAAACGCAGATCACCACCAAATTCATAAGAAGTTGCAATTTCTGGCTTTAAGAAGTTATTTTTAAGGTTAAACTCTATCGTTGCTCTTTTTACATCGCCCCAATCCTGGTTGAAAGGAATTGTATTGTATAGCTGATATGGCCCAGTATCACTTCCCACCTGTGCCCAGTTTGCCCTTACTTTGGCAAAGGATAAAATATCTGACTTTACTTTAAATACATCTGTTAAAACTGCACTCAATGAAACCGATGGGTAGAAGTAAGAATTATTTGCTGAAGGTAGGGTACTAGACCAATCATTTCTACCGGTAACATCCAAAAATACCATATCTCTAAATGAAGCGTGTCCCATTCCATACAAACTATTGATTCGTTTGCGGGAATTGTATTGAGCATTTGAAATGGTTCCGGCCTGTGCATTGTTGATGTTATAAATACCAGGAATGCTGAGACTTTGCGTCGACTGTGCTGTGCTTCTGTTAGTTTGGTTCATTTGATTGCCACCAAATGACAAATCAAATGACCAATCCTGGTTCAGCGTTTTTTTATAATTAATTAAGAAATCTGTATTCTGTTCCATGAAGTATGAATTATCTACTCCATAACCACCAAATTTAAAACGCTTTGCACTAAATGGCCGTTTGGTTTCATGTTCTTCATTGTACATATCGAGACCGGTGCGCGCCATGAAGTTTAGATTGCCCGTAAGATCAATTACAGCCTGTATATTTCCGGTTAAACGATTTCTGTCGAAGGCATTGGTATGCTGATAAGCAACAAAGTATGGATTATCTGAATCATCAGCAGAAAATTGTTCTATGTTTTCACGTCCAGGTTTCCAGTAATTCTTTAAATCATTGATATTCATATTGGCAGGCATGTAATAAACCATTTGCGTAACACTCTCTCTATAGGCCGACGGACGGTTATCACTCTTATTACTTACATATCCCAGGTTGGTACTGATCTTGAGTTTGGGGTGCAATATATAGGTTGCTGCAAGGTTTAAAGTATTCCTACTCAAATCTGTATTGGGAACTATACCTTTATTGGACATGTTGGTATAGGAAAGCCTATAATTACCATCTGCATTTTTACCGGTAAGCGCAATGTTATTGGTATAGGTAGCCCCAGTCTTAAAAAAATCTTTAGCATTATTAGGATGAGATACCCAATCGGTAGGTATTGGTTTTCCATCTGCACCAATTGGGCTGTTCCATTGCAGGTGTTTAGTGCCCACATCCAGCCGGGCACCCCAGGCCCCGTCAGTAGAAGGTGCGGGATCGTCAGTATATTCTCCTGCGCCAAACTGAGTTTGAAAATGTGGAAAAATCCACGCCTGATCAAACATGGCGTTTGAATTAAAATCAACACCTAAGCCTTTCTTAGCTGCCGAACCGCTTTTTGTGGTAATCAGTACCACACCGCTTCCCGCCCTGCTACCATACAAAGCAGCCGCACTTGCTCCTTTTAATATCGTAATACTCTCCACATCGTCAGGACTGATATCCGCTACCGGGCTTCCGTAATCCACAGAAGACCGGCCAACGTCAGACGCTGAGCGCAATGAATGTGCTACAGGAACACCATCAACTACAAAAAGCGGCTGGTTGTCTGTAGCAATAGAAGACTGCCCCCGAATGGTAATAAATGCACTGGAACCTGGATCGGAACCGGTACTTACTACATTTACACCAGCGACTTTTCCGGCCAGGGAGTTTATAACGTTTACTTCTTTTACCGTATTCACATCACTTCCCTTGACGCTTGCAATGGAGTATCCTAAGGCCTTCTCAGAACGTTTAATACCCAATGCAGTAACAACCACTTCTGAGAGTGCCGTTTGATCGGGTATCAGACTCACATTAATTACGGTGTGATCGTTTACAGCAAGCTCCTGGGTCTGATAACCCATCATTCTGAAAAGAAGTACAGCTGAACCATCTTTTACATTCAAGCTGTACTCTCCAGTTAGACTGGTCACAGCTGTATTGTCAGCACCTTTTTCAATAATGCTAACACCAGGAACAGGCAAGCCCTTTTCATCAGTTACCTTTCCTTTAACACGAATGGCTTTTTTAATGATCACCAAGTTATTTTGTACTTGGTAGGTGAGTTGCATAGGCATCAAAACTCGGTTTAGTAAACTGCCAACCAACTCATTGTCAGACCTAATGGTTTCAACCTTCCGATTTAATACGGCGTCATTGTTGGTATAAACAAATGAGAGACTGGTTTTTTTTTCGATGTTTTTAAGTAATTCGGTTAAGGTACCGTGTTTAAAGCTGAAACTGATCCGACTGTTTAAGTCCTGAGCGTTTACAGGCGAAGCCTGGCCCACAAAGAGCATTACAGAAAGAAACATATAGACCAGGGTAAAAAAACGCATTACTTTAAAAATTAATTGATTAGTCACTGCGGACTTTTTCATAACTTTGAATGTTTTAATCATTGATGGGTTAAAATAAAATTGAAATTCTTAGCCGAAAGCGTGCGCCAACATGCTTCGGCTATTTTTCGTATAGGTGTCTAATTACATTTACCTCCTTTTATATAAATTGTCTGTTTGTTGATGGTATAACTGATATCTAAAGTCATCTGAATGGTTTTTAATACTTCATTGATGCTCACGTTCCCAAATTTGGCAGTGAGGTTACAAGCTTTGAAAGCCTGTTCTGTCACAATCTTAACCCCATAGCGTCTCTCAATGGTTTCAAAAACAGTTTCCATTGGCATTTGATCAAAAGTCATTTTTCCTTCGATCCAGCCAATCGCAAACCCTGCGTCCTCCACATCTTCGAGATGTAACTGTCCTGACTTCAAATCACAAATTCCTTTTTGATTGGGTAAAAGGTGAATGGCTTTCGATTGTAGCCCCGCAGAGTCTCTCGATACGGCAACCTTACCGGTTAACACAGTAACTTCAGGACTGGATTTTTGCCAGGCGCGAATGTTAAAGCTGGTTCCCAACACCTGGGTCTGAATGTTTAAACTATGTACGATAAACGGATGTTTCGGATCACGCTTCACTTTAAAGAAGGCCTCTCCACTTAATTTGACAGTTCTAAAATTAGCAATTTTGATATTATCAGGAAAACTGATGCTACTTCCTGAATTTAACCAGATCTCGCTACTATCAGGAAGCATAATATTGGTTATTTTTCCAGGACTTGAGGTCTTCGTGATCCAGGCTATTTGATTCACAGGCAAAGCAGCTTCCCTGTTCATGTTAAATAAAAGAAACATAGCCATTGCAGCAATAACAGCCGCAGCCGCCGACCAGATGATAAACGTTTTACTTCTTTGAGGTCTTTCCGTTTGCAGCAAAAATTGAATGTGGTCAAAGCTTTCTTTCCAGGCTTCAGTTTGTGGAATTATGGCGGTCTGCTCCCACAATTGCATGGCCTGATCCAGCTCTTGCTGGTGCTGAGGGTCTTTATGGAGCCAGTTCTGTAAACGCACCCCCAGATCTGCCAACTCCTCCACTTTACCTTGCTCCTTTGCAGATAAGTAATCGAGTACGAGCTTCCAGGTTTCTTGGTCCATTGTTGTCTTTCTTTTTTATAACTACAAGACAAGATTACAGCGGCGATTACGGGTCGAAAAAAGTTAAGATTACATTAAGAAATGGTTAAATACGATTATCTGAATTCTGCTTCATTTTTCAAGACCTTTTCCTGCAAAAATTGGAATCCTTTAACCAGGTGATCTTCTACTGTACGAACAGAAATATCCAATAAGGTTGCAATTTCTTTATAGCTGAACCCTTCAATTCGATACATATAAAAAATGAGACGCCTACGCTCCGGCATCTGATCTATCAAATGATAAAGCATACGAGCCCTATCCTTGTACATATAGGTCTGAAAAGGATCAGCCTTAAGATCGACAACATCCTGAATTTCTTCATCTTCGAGATTCCGGAAACTGGTACGGGAAATTTTATGATAGTTATTGGCTCCGTTTTTCACCGCTCTAAAAAGATAAGCTTTTTCATTCATTAGCCGTACCTTATTTTTCCAAATGGCAATAAACACATCGTTTAAAATAAGTTGGGCTTCTTCAATATCTTTAACCAAATAGATGGCGTACCTTTTAAGCGTAGGATGCATACGACGATAAAGATCCTCGAATGCTTTGTCATCGAGTGTATGTAAGCCATCTTCGTAAAACCCGGCAGTATTATTTTCGCCCATAAATATGGTGCAAAATTAGATTCACTACATGATGCGGATATTAACAAAGTATTAAATCTATTAATCCTCTTGATGTGAGAAGATAAGTTCTTTAAAGCAAAAAAGCCCCTCAGTTTTCACCGAAAGGCTTTGTATTTTGCTCCCCTAAGTGGGCAATTCTCGAACCAGATTATGGCTTCATTGACTAAATTCGCTGATATAGGTAATGAAATTTAGATTAATAAGTATTATTGCTAATTCGCATATTATTGGAAGGAT
>Ga0116227_10012366_pt1 | contig 13917 bp, 6 predicted proteins | sample S1TSphgellanicum_FD_89693 | JGI IMG/M metagenome (GOLD analysis project Ga0116227, IMG submission 89693) | Host-associated microbial communities from peat moss isolated from Minnesota, USA - S1T2_Fb - Sphagnum magellanicum MG | ecosystem: Host-associated > Plants > Peat moss > Unclassified... | reverse complement strand
TTTTTCTTATTTTTCCAATGCTTTTAGTTTTGGTGCAAAAAAGGAGGATTTTTTTTTGTTACACATTGGATCATATCATTATTATCCATTGGTTCAAACTCATCTATATCAAGGTTAGTTCAACATGTTATATTATTGACATATGAGCATGTGTTTTTTAATTAGGCTTCATGTGAATATGTTGACATTATTCAAAAGATTGTTAACAAAGGAATAGATGCAAATGCAAAACATAACAAGGAGAAAATGCATGTGCAAACAACCATTATGGAATCATTTCAATATTAATCATGGTATTCAAAATTTTTTCTTTTCTTTTTGTTTCATTGATCATAATTTGTGTGATTTTTTGTAATTATGTACATATCATGTGAGAGTTATATGTAGAAAGGGTGGAAGGAACAAATGTTAAAACACATTATGAGTTTAATAATGATCCAATAAAAAACATGTTTTGAACGTAAAATAAAAATGAAGGTTCACCATCAACTCAAAAATAATAAAATTCCTTGACTTACAAATTGGTTCCATCTCCAAAGCTCTTAACATATGTAATAGCAATTCAATAATGAAATAGGGTCATTTGTTCAAAATTTATTGCAATATTGAGCAAATGCCTTATCCCCATGCCTATGAACAATCATGTCGGTCAATGTCATTGGAAATTTCCAGCCCAACAACCATTTTGTTTTTCTCTTGGAACTTTGGTAATGAATGTTGCAATGATACATTTAATTATGAATGATGCACAAGAAGTCCTCCTTTCATTTAATGGATTTTGCTTTTCAACTAGGAGAAAATTATTTATGACTATCGGTGCTTCTTATGCCTTTTGAATTTCAATTTGTGTTCATTGTCATTAACAACGTTTTGTTCAACTTTGGAATTCATTTTTTTCCAAGACTCTTAAACTATGAATTTCAAAAAGGTTGAACCTTTTTTTTTAAACATCCACATAGCCATCCACATTGAAATGACGTTTTCTTTTCAATAAACTCACAACATATTAAGAGATTTGATCAATATTTTAGTTCCTTGATAATCTACAATCACAAGTATATGATAATGGAAATTGTCATAACTAATTTTGTCGCAACCCCACTTTGAGGCAGTTGTGAAGTCATCACTCACATTTCCGAAAATGGGACTTAAGAGTCCTTTGGGAATCCCGAAAATTCAGAGCGCGTTTTCAAGGGTCAAAACACCTCGTATTGAGGTGTTCTTTATACGTTATAAAGGTCTTGAAGTGTAGATGTCCAAAATGGTTTCGCATGAGCCATTTGGACATCTACAGCACAAGTTATAGGCCGCGAGTCAAACTGGCAATTTAACTCTCGATCACTAAAAATCGGTGAAATGCGACACGCCGTTGGAAAGCTCTTGACGAGAGCTACAACTTTGGTTGAGACCTCGTTTCGATCCGAATTCGGGGCGAGGGTTATGAGCGTCCAAAGTCCCGGGAATCCAAACCGAGACAGTTTCGGGAGTCCACTTTGGGAGTCCCGAGAAAAAGAGCCATTTGGATGCGAGTGCGGTGGAGAGCTGCAGAAAATACTATATGGGGGAAGGTGATGGTTTCCCCCGAATCCAGGCCGTGGTGAGTCAAGTGAATCCAAGTGCCCGTGGCTTATCCCAACACCCAAGGGTGTTCCCGAATGTGAACTAACCCTTTTGTGGTTGGTTTTGGATGCAAATTCGAGTGAGATAATACTTGTCCCTCTTCCTAATCTAATCCTGGGACTTCTAACATGCCCCTCTACCCCCCCTTTAGTGCTAGAAGTCGAGAGCGGCCCTCGAGTCCCAACTTTCCGCAATTCAACATACTTGAACCCTCAAATGGGTCTAGTAAGGGACTAAGGAGCGCGTCAAATTTCATGCAAATTTGTAAATTTACATAATTATTAATTAACATGAAAAGTACACACATGTGTGAGATTTGGCATACCTCATTGTTCCATCCTCGAATATTTTTTCATGTGTTCAAAATTAAAACGTGAATCCCAAATAGATATAGGATATTTTATTTCCAAATAATAAGTCCCAAAATTATTGTTTGATGATAGATGTTTTATCACAAGGAAAGTGTTAGTTTTGGTTGATAGAGTAACATATGCATGTGCTCACATTACATTTGGCTCATCATACAAAGGTTTTTCAATCTTTGAAATAAAACAATCCACATTTGAATCTTTATGCTATTATTTTAACAATCGTGTATTATTATTTTTCCTTACACCAATTTCTTTTTCCTCGTCATCCTCCAACATGTGATGTTAATCTTAGGACAAACAACGACCAAAGATAACATCCATCAAAAATTGTTTAATTCAATGGCCATATATCCAAATCCACACTATTTGTGATTTGGTAGTTGCATATATTGTTACTTTGACATGATTTTCATTAAGATCCTCATCAAGGACAAGTTCTCTAAGTGCACATGGAATCATCCACCCTTTAGCAATTATAATTCCATCAATTCAAAATGTCACATTTCCTTCCACACCTCCACTTCCTTCCAATTCCAAGAACCTTGGCATCATTTAGGTGACTTTTTAACCCATGCAAATGAAATAATTCAATTTGCAAAGGACCATCCTTGTAACCAAAGGAGTGATTTTGAATGTCATCATTTGCTTTGTTTAAAAGTGCATCGAATGATTCATCATTGTACATGTGAAGTTTTCAACCCCATGCATCATGACATCCTTCATAACATGACTTGATATTAAACCTTGGACATTGGATTATCTAACACGAAGCAAAATGTCTTTTATTGGCCAAAAACCCCACATAGTCCAAGGTTTTTAAAACATTGTGCAAAGGGATTAAAGAAAACAATTTAATCCATTTGAAGGACCTTCATAATAAGTTGAAAATTATAATAATCTGATTATGTTTAGCCACTTGATTCAAAGTGCATGTTTTTGTGAGGTTAAGGCTATTGGGCAAATGGCCCATTTTTGTCACCTTTGTTATGAGGCGAAGGAAATGAATAAAACTCAAATTCTAATGGATAAAATTTCTACATTTTCATGGATAAAAAAATCATGAAATTTCAATATGCCATAAAGATCATTCATGAAATATTATTGAATTTTTTATTTCATTCATGAAAGCTTATCTAAATTTCATTCTTAAAATTTCATCTACATTTTATGTTAGTTTTTTGAGTTAGTCATGTTGGTTTAAAAACTCCATTGTTGTTTAATGCTTATATATATATATAAGATTTTGGGCTTAGGGGTAAAAATTAGTCATGTGACAAAGGACCATGACATAATAGGTGGCATGAATTTTCCTAGTCACAAATTGTCACTAGATTGGTTTATAATCCTACCTAATCCCATGTTTCTATATTACAAATCATGGATGATATTTGGATAACTTTCATGGATGGAATAAAATTTTATAGATGATCTTCATTTCATCATGAAAATTCATCAAATTTTATCCATGAATGTTCATCCATAGGACCAATTACTAAATTATTTTACCAAATTCACTTTAGTTTTTTTTCAATTCCATTTCTATAAGAATTAATAGTTTATTTGATGAGGAAAATTAGTAAAAAATGACACAACAGTGACAAAATCCAACCTAACCAAGCAATCATTTTCCTCGAATCATGTTGAACATATCCATTTTGACAATGGTTTTTTTTTACTCGTCAAATTGGTGGATCCTTGACTAGTCAAATGAGACAATAATATTTGGGCAACCCAAAAGAAATTGAAACAATTTTATTATAAAATGAATGACCAAAATAATAAGAATAATACTTATGCAAATAATTATTTTCTTACTTTATTGATTACTTTCCATTCATTCATTCATTCACTCATTCATTTACCTAACTAATAAAATAATACTAATTAATTCATAAATTTATATCTATGACCTACCTTGCCTTACCTTACCATACCCCTATGTGTTACAATGTGTGCTATATGTTCAAAATTAGAATTGAACCTTGATTTCCATGGTTGAATGCCAATGTTTTTGGCAACCAACATCACATGTTTTTGTAACATGATGTGTCAAATAATAAATATAACATGTTTCTTCCAAATCATTTTATAAGTCTAACTTTTGATATGCATGTTTTTTTTGAATTTTTATTATTTGCCTTCTTACTTACCTACCACTTACCAACCACCTTCCTACCTATTAGTAATTAAACATTTAAAACAAAAATTCATCAAGGAAAAATACTTCCTCATGATTTCATTTGAATTTTAACTTCATTTGAATTTTATTTAATTTTGATTTTATGTTTCATCTTAATTTCATTTAACTTCTATATTTAAAGATATATTTTATATTCATTACCTTCATGCAACTTATTTAGTTTCTTACAAATTCCCTGCCTTTCTTTGATTTACATCATACCTATGTAAAACCTATCTTCCTACCTATCCAAAACTCAAAAAAATACATGCAATTGATTTGAAATTGTATAGGTATACCTTCCTATTTACCAACTTACAATACACCTACCCATTAAGTATTTGCATACTGGGGTCTATTCAAGCTTGGCGTACCAAAAAAAGGAAAAAAGACCCTAGAACTTTCTTAGGGCTACTTTTTACAAATTACATTTTCATGAAACAAATGTAAGTGAGAAAAATTGAATAGTTGAAAATAAGATAATTCATGTGGTGGTGGTGATTTTTCACATGCATACATAATTGTGTATGAATATTTTAGTTTATAAACAAAAACATAGAAACGCCAAAATGAACTTCTAAAATCAATTAAACATGGTTTTTAACATGATTATTTCTTGCGCATGTGACCTCCATCTAATAATAAAAATTCAAAACCAACTGAATTTAAGTAACTATGCAAATGATTGAATAAAATAATCATTTCCCTTACAACGCATTATTTTAGAATTTGAAGACTTTGAAATTTTTGTCTAATTTATTTTTTCATCAAATTGACCTTATGAATACGTAATTGCAGAAAGAGAAACATATCTTTCTTGTATTTTTAAAAAAAATCTGTTGCATTATTTTATGCATTATTTATAGCACTTTTTAAAAAAAAATGTAATTATGATAGTTAAGGATTCAAAATGACTTTTATACAACATCCAATGATTATTAGAGTTTTTAAAAAGCTTGTTCTTTCAATCTTTCAATTTTAGGATCACAACAATAAACCATAGTTTCAATATATTAAAACATTACAAAAACCTAAACTTGTTATTTTTAGTCTTGTCCAACCTTGAATGAACCCATTTACTACTAGGTTCTTACTTACTTACCTACCTAGTTATATAAATATTTATAACCTAATTTGTCTTACTTTATGTATATTTTATTTTTTAGAGTTTACAATCAAGTTTTTCTTTAAATTAATTTCCTAAAATTATATTAATAATTTATTTACTTACCTACCCATTCTACCCTACATTAACCCACTCTAATAGTTAATTAACATGTACCTTACATGGATCAACATAGTTAACTGGTTGTATACCCTTCCATGTTATACCTATCTACCTATTTTACTTGCTATAATATGTAAGGAAAAATAACAATAACTTATCAATTTACCTATCCACGTTATCTATCTAGTAGTTACCTTATCACACCTAACCCTTATTAGATCTTTCCAAATAATTAATGAATAAACTCTATATTTATTTATTTATTTACCTAGCTTCCCGTAACCTAATCTAACTTACTTAACTAATTACCCAACTTTACTGGGATTGACTTAATTCTATTTATCCTCCCTAGCTATCTAATTCTCCTTCCCTATTTATACATAGCTACCTACTGCATTTGATTCAATAATTAATACAAAAAATGTTTTATTTATTTACCTAGACACATTATCTAAATATTACTTACCTTACCCTACTAAAGTTTAGTTTTAAACCTATTCAATTAATTATTGCATAAGATATTATTTATTTATTTATTTACATACCTTACATTACTTTGACAAGGCTAATAATGACTTATCCTACCTGACAAACTAGTTATCCTTTTAAACTCTACGTAACTACTTACTTTACTTGTAGGAATAATCAATGAAATTAATTAATTAATTAATTAATTATTGACCTATTCCCCTTGCCTCAGTAATAATTACCCTACCTTAATTAAGTATAATAAACGTACCCAAATAATTAAAATATAAAATTATAATAATCTATTTATTTACCTATGTACGTACCTTACTTACCACCTGCTTATGTAATTATTTTTTTCCAAATTTTGTAATTGCATAACTCCTTTGACTACATGTTGTTTTGATTACATGTTTCATTTTATTACACCCATGCCTTTTTTTATTAGAGATTTCCATTTTGATTAAATGTCAGATTGACCAAATAGCTAGAAAGATCATTTTAGTCAATTAAGTTAGTCCAAAAACACATGTCACTTCAATTACTAGGGGCCTTCCAAACATGTTAATCAAATTGAACAACTTGAAACTCCATGAATTCTTATAGTGCACTTTGCCAACTTGCAAAGTTGAGGTTGTTATTTTGTTAATTTGCCAAATCGGCTTTACCCGTTGCCAAATCCACTTTACCAAATTGTCAAGTCAATAGCGCCCAATTGTTAAGTCCATGTTGTTAAATTCGTATTGCCAAGTTGTTGACTGCACATCCTTAAAGGAATGTTGCCATGTCCAAAATAATGTTGTATGGGTATATAAATTAACCATATATACCCCGATTTGATAAGCTATGCATTAGGGTATATTATTTATCCTACCATATTTTTTCAAACTCAATATACCTTATCAAATGCATACTCAAAGGCATATGAATTTGTAAAAAATAGCTAGGTCATAAGCTTGGATATGTCCACATTTTGTTTGCAATGCCTATGATTATGATGAATTTGTGCAAATTATAGTGACTAACAATTGAATTTTTTTAAAAATATTTTATTATACATTATGGTAATTACCTTGGAAAATAATCTTACCAAATGATTTTGGAATATGTCATTACAAGGGCATTTTTTATTCTCACTTTAAAATATTTCATAGCTATGTAAATTAAAACCTTATGCTTACCCAATTACCCAATATTAGGTATGGTTTGTAAAATTAAGATTGAACATTTGAACTTGTTAATATCTTGTTCAATGTGAAAAAGAGAGGAAAACAAGACACTTTTACTACATAATAGAAATAAGATAATAACTCCTTGAGAAATGATATGTAGGAAAGATTTGAAGGGATTTTTTATATACTAAAAAGAAAAAGAAATAAACATTATTCAATGAAAAGTGTATTGTCTTTGTAATAGGGAAAAAAAAATCTTCCTCCACTTCTTGTGCATGTTGAAAAAATTTCTACTGATGGTTTGTACGATTATTGTTGAAACGTGACAAATGCAAATTGTAACATGAGCATGAACATCACTTGTATCTCCATGTACACCCTTGTTCTTGTATACTTTTTTCGTAATCTAGGTTTCTGATATTCTTGACCACCCCCTTTTTATACAAAAATAGAATTGTTTTTTGAATTGCAAAGTCTTTTTTGAAAAATCCCTTGTGTTGGTTTTACAAATATGTAATTTCCCATCACTACCGAGAAAGATGGGTATAATTCACTAACCCATTTCACTACAATGTTTTTAAAGTGAAATGGGTTCACCAACTACTATTTTAGCCAATTGCAATTTCACCATTGGTGAAATCATTGATGCTTAATTCATTAAGATTCATTTTTTTGTTATTCAAATTATTTACAAATCAGTAAAAAACGATATATAATTAGTGAATGTAAGTATTTATTAAACATGTGTATTTATTAGTTTATTAAGAGGTTTGGTACTCCTACAACTTTAAAATCATATTATAGTTTGTATTACATTTATTTTCATGAATGAAAAACCTTTCCAAGAAATAGATGAAATTTTTATTCAAAATAAAACCTTTATACAATTTACAACACCAAAAAAATTATATGTGTAAAAATACATAATTAAATTATTTCCATATATAGTTAAAATTAGATGATAAAATCATTTACCCTTAATTCAAAATAACTCATTCTAGAGTTCATTTTTCTGTTATCCAAATTAATGTCAACATATATTTAAATAAATATTTTAAGTTACCATTTATATTATATGTTTTATATTTATGAAATTTTTTGGTCATACAATTAGTTTTTAAAAGTTATAATTTCTATTAAATGTCATTTTATAAAATTAAAAAACCTTTAAAAAATGAAATTCTATTATTCATAATAGAACTGAATAAAAATTATGATATTGAGAAAAAATGTGTGTATAAAATAATAATTATTTACATGATGTTTAAAGTATTATAAATCACTATCAAATAGTTTCATATCATATAATATTATGTGTTTGAATAAATTAAATATTACACATTAGGGTAACTATTAAATAATTATATTAACATAAAAAAAGTTATACAATTTATATTGATTAAACATATGTTTAAAATGCGAAGGGATATAATATTCATATTATGTATATGATCATCAACAATCAACTAGTTTTTGAAACAAAAAATCAATGTTGTTTTTTAGTAGGCTTATTCACAATTTACGTTATTTAAAATAATTTTTTTCCATCAAAACATATTGTTGAAATGGATTAAATGAAAAAAATTCAAATGCATTTTCAGTCAAATTACTTAATGTTTCTTTTCTTAAAAAACTTATCTGTGTAAAAATCTTGAAATATATAGAGAATGAATTTTATTTTTTTTCATTTGGAGAAAGTTTGAGAAAGATAATAATGATTAAAGAAAATAAATCTTGAAGAAACCTATGTTGAAATGTTGGAAATTGCAAGTTTCAATTGTATTTAATCATATTAAGTAGTCAATTTTTCTTTAAAGTATTAAAGATGTGCACATCTTGGAAATTTTAATGTTTTTCATTTGGGCAAATTGTGAAAAAGATAATAACAATTTCAAAAAGAAACAATTTTCTAGACATTATTGTTGAAATGTATGAAATTGCATGCTTCAAATGCATTTTCAATCAAATTAAACAATTATTTTTCCTTGAAAATATGAACAATGTGTAAATCTTGGAAAAATATTCTCAATTGAAGGTTTTTTTTCTGTCATTTGCACATAGTATGAAAAAAAAAAAAACCGATTGAAGTTGATTTTTTAAAAAAAATGCAATAAATAACGTAATAAATATAAATTTATTCATCACCCCACCTATATCATGTCAAATGAGGTGATTGGATGGCGAAGGAAATAGGTTTTCACCTTTTGATCCAAGGTTCAAATTTCGTTAAAACTTTCATGTGGTCAACAATGTATGTTGCTCATATAGTCAACATTGTATGTTGACTATATGTACATAAAATGATTTTTTAATATAAGAATAATAATTCGAAATAATATTAATTAAATAATTAATTCAAAAAATAAATTTAAATAATAAATGTCATGTGGCAATTTCTAATTTGATTAATTCCAAGTGAATTCACTTGTTCGTACAACCCATCACCAATCACCAAGAAACGTGGTGAATTCATTAGATTTTTAATCTAATGAATTATTGATGATATCATCTAAATGATTAATGAAACTCCTAATGCACTAGGGATGGAACTTTATTAGTGCACATTGACATAGAAAGTTGGATTTTAACTTTCTATTTTTTATTATTGTACTTTTCTTTCGAAGGTAATTTTGGGTTGTTTTTTGCAATTGTTTTATTGCAAGAGATGTTTAAGGCCCACAAGACCCATGACCAATTTCATCATCCAATTATCAGTTTGTTTTGGGTTTTGTTGGATAAACCCCAACTTAGTTAGCAAATGAGTGGCTAGTGAAGTTTAAAGCCTTTGAGTAATCTTGGAGGAAAAGATTGTTGCCCATGACTACCTACCTATCTACTTGCTCATGAGGATTTACTAACCTAACTATGACTATTTATTTATTACTTGCTCATAATTACCAACCTACCTTGCAATAACTTCATTCATATACATATTGCATTTTCTAAGTTTGTCTATATGCACTTCCAAGCTACATTCTACCTCCTCCATCACTTCACTTCACTTCCAAAGGAACACATGCACCTTCACTTCATTTTCAAGTATGTCTAACTTGAAGTTCATCATCACTTTTTTTGGGTGTTTTTTCAAGCCTTTGTGCCAAACTTTAAAACAACCTAAAGTCTCCTCTTTGGCTTGCCCTTGTGTAAGTCATATGAGTTTCAAAGAACATTTAATGCTACCTAGTAAGCACCCTTCCATCGTAGGTTCAATTAAAGGTAAGCTTGTGGTGACCTTTTTGTGTTTTTAAAACTTCAAAGGTCATTGTTTTGTGTCTGTTTTCTTTGTTGCAAGTGTGGTGGCAACTCCTCAAAACTTGTCGTCGTCATTTTTTGTTTTTTTTTAATAAATTTATGTTGCATGAGTGGCATCAAGTTTCAAGCTTGTTATCATGTGTTTTGTGTTTTTTTATGTTTTTTTATGAGACAAGGGCAATCTAATGCTTTAAGCTAGTCAACATTCTATCTAGTTTTTGTTGTCGTACAATGTTGATAATAAGCTCCAAGGTCATTATTGTTGTAATTTTTTTTGGTTTATTTGCTACAAGCGCCATGACAACACATTGTGAATTCAACATCATCGAGGCTTTCTATTTGGTTGTGCTACAAGGGTAACAATGAGTTTCAAGCTTGTTATCATTTTTTTTTTGTTTTTCTTAGAAGCATGGTTATAATTAGCTCTAAACTAATCATTATATCATATTTTGTTTATAATGTGTTATAAATGTGATGGCAAGTTTTAAGCTTCACATTCCTATGTTTTTCATTTTTGGTTGTTTTATTGTTGTGAGCACAACATTAACAAGCTCTAAGCTCATCATCATTAATACTCCTAAGTGAAAAACACTTTGGGAGTTGTAGTTCTATAAAAGTCTTAAATTTTTAAAACAAAAGTTTAAATGACATATGATGTCCAAATTAGACCCTCAATATGCCATTGGAAATGTTGTGAAAAATAATTGTCAAAAGTGGGTTCACGTTTTTCATTTGGAGTTATGAAATAAAAGTTATTGCCAAAAAATTAGTCATGAGTCAATTTGGCAATTTAACACCCAACCATTAAAGGTAAAAAAAAAGGATTAAATCACCTTTTAATTGAACATGTGATATGAAATTGGAAAGTCTTTTCAAACGTTACAACTTTCCTTTGAATGTTTTTCAATTAAAACTTGTATGTAAGGATCATGAATTCATAAAGTCGTGAGATTAATAACTTGCCAAAATCAAGAATTTTCTAATCCACCTTTTGGGAGTTTAGGATTCTCAGATATTCTTACCATTTTGAGGCACCCCCTAATCCCATAGTATATAGTATAGGAAAAAAAATGGTGGTTCCTCTCCAAGTCTAAGTTGTGGTGTGTTTTATGAAAATTTTCGTTCACCCATCGTTCATATAGTCACCATTTCAATTCCAACTTCGACTAATTATTATTATTATTATTTTTGCATTCTAAATTAAATATGGGAATTAACATTATTTCACCCCACATGCTATAACCTAAATAAATTCCATGGATTTGAAAATGGAAACATAAATAAATCTAGGCCTCAACTAGCAAATATGTTCCCTTGTGTGTATCACTAATAAGCGTCAATAAATACCAAATTCTTTAAAATGTACCAAAATCTTGTCACCATGTTCAATCTTTTTTACTCAGTCATGTTTATCATGTAAAGACACATTTTTGGAAGATTATGATGGAATCTAAAATTCTAGTGGTCTAAAATATGGTAGTTATGAAATATTTCACTTTTTTTTTCATTATTTTTTATGGGGATCAAAATATTGGGTAAAAAAGGACTACATTAAGGACTAGGTTCTTTTCATCCCAGGTGATGCACCTTAATATATCATTTGTGAATTTTCAATGGATGAATATTACATGAACTTTCCATTCACAAGTTTTTGTGGATAAAATTTCAAGGATGAATGACAAATTTCCGTGAATGATGAAATTCACTTGATGAAATAAATTTTAGATCAATGAAATGTCATTAAAAGTTTTATGTCATTGATGGAATGTAATTCATTCACAATTTGATTTCATCTTTTATGATTAATCCAATTTTTGTGGATGATGAAATTCACTTGATGAAATGAAGTTTAGATCCATGAAATCTCATTAAAGGTTATATGTTAGTGATGAAATATAATTCATTCAAAATTTGATTTCATCCATAGGGATTCATCCAAATTTTATGGATGATGAAATTCACTTGATGAAATAAAGTTCAGCTGCATGAAATGTCATTAAAAATTTTATATCATTGATGAAAAGTAACCCATTCATAGTTTGATTTCATCCATTAATATTCATCTCCATCGAGAACGATATCGGATGTCAAACCTCCTCCATATTGAGGACTTTTCACAATATGTCCTGCAAGAGTCTTGAAGTGTTAGATCACAGTCTATCACAATCAACTCCCTCAAGCTGGTCAGGAGCTCCAAAGAGCGAGGCAAGGTTCGAAGACATCTACAGCCACTGAAATCTAGTCTTCGCAGTTTAGGCAGAGCACCTTCATCCACTTCTGGAAATTCCACAAGCGTCGACCACCCATATAGTTCAAATTTTATCAGAGCTGGAAAAGCACCACAACATGTGAAGGACCTTGGAAGATATTCCAAACCTTTGATGCCGCCTAAATAAAGTTTTTGAAGTTGTATGAGCCCATATGGCATCTCAGCTGGGATGGTTTTGAGGTTCCGCAATAACGCTAGAATCTTAAGCTTTGTAAGTCCACATATATCGTGAGGCACCTCCACCGCTAGACCATTTTCTCCAGAAATGGTAAGTTCTCTGAGAAGAACCAACCCACATATGTCTTCCAACGAAGCTCCAATGGTTGGATATACATCACCCAAAGATTCTGCTCTTGCCATGCCTGATGATGTATGTTCAGCCCATGTCAACTTGTCACAACGTGTTGTGTATAATATTTGCAATGATGTGAGGCCAACCACTCCAGAAGGGAGATAATTCAACATCCGGCAAGAAAAGAGATTTAGACATTTCAGCGCATGTAGTTTCCCTACTGCGTCTGGTAAACTCTGTAGATTACCACAATAAGAGAGGTTAAGATAAACCAAATCCTTAAGATCACCAAGTTCCTCAGGTAGATTCGAAAACTCTCCTCCCCTTAGATCCAGAACCCTCAGTTTTCGAAAATTGCTCAAGAAACTCTCTGGTACAAACCGTATTGGATTTCCACCAAGTAGTAGAGACACCAATTCAGGTGCATCAAAACTCCCAGGAAGTGTCTTCAACTTGTTCATCCTCAATGATAGTCTCAGAGCTTTGGATATTGCTTTCCACTCTCGGGGGATTTCTTCCAAATTTTGACCTGCTCGATAAAGATAAAGCTCTTTTGCAGGGGGTGTGCCACTGTCATTTTCCAGTATGTAGAAAGCCAAATCTCTCATCACATCATGTAACTTGAACGTCAGAAAATCGTTTTCACATGAGACCTCTGAATTTGACTCAATGAATGATCGCCTCCACAACTTATCTAACAAGGAAAATGCATCCGCTCTTGCATCATCTCCACCATTTCCAGGAACCAACCCCTCCCCTATCCAATCACACAAAATCTCAGGGAAAAAAATCTCACAATCTTCAGGACATGCTGCAAAGTAAAGAAAACAGTCCTTCAAGCGCCAATCATCCTCCAACAGAAGATCATAGCCAAGCTTCAAACGCTCATACAACCCCTCTTCAACAGTCCTCTCTTGCATGCGCGATTCCTTTAGCTTCTTCAATAGTGGCTCCCATTGAAGTTCAGGTGAGGTCTTTCCAAACATTGCTCTGCCTATAACCTTCAGAGCTAATGGAAGACCTCGACACTCCTCAGCCATGGACTGTGCCAATGCCTTTAATTCAC
>Ga0116227_10012364_pt1 | contig 13919 bp, 10 predicted proteins | sample S1TSphgellanicum_FD_89693 | JGI IMG/M metagenome (GOLD analysis project Ga0116227, IMG submission 89693) | Host-associated microbial communities from peat moss isolated from Minnesota, USA - S1T2_Fb - Sphagnum magellanicum MG | ecosystem: Host-associated > Plants > Peat moss > Unclassified... | reverse complement strand
GTTCATGATTTCTACCGGACGCTCGATGCCGTGTTCTACCGCACGGGCGAGTTCGCCGAGCCCTATGGGCGCGTGGTGTTCGAGGCCATGGCCAGCGGCCTGCCTGTCGTGGCGGCAGCGGGCGGAGGTTACGCCGAATTCATCGAGGATGGCCGTAGCGGCTTCCTGTTCCGCACGCAGGAGCAGGCCTACGATCTGCTGGTGCGCCTGGCGGCCGACCGCGCGCTGCGCGAGCGGGTCGGGCACGCGGCCCGGCTGCGCGCTTTGGAGCTGCATGGCGATGACGCGACCGAGCGGATGCTGCGGTTCTACCTGTCCTGAGGCTGCAGGGCCGCGGTGTTCAGCGCGGGGCGGTCAGCAGCGTCGAGGTGCGCTGGAAGGCGGCCGCGCCGGCCACATTGCCGAGTCCCTCGACGTCGCGGTTGTAGACCAGGCCCGCGCGGTAGGCGGCAGCGCCCGAGAAGAACCCCGTGATGTTGCCATTGGGGCCGCATCCGGAGATCGACGCACCATAGATAGCGCCGTACTGGTTGCTGATGTTGACCTGGGTGTTGCCGAAGCGGGTATCGATCGAGGCCTGCACGCTGCCCGAGGTGAAGTTCGCCGTGAGCGAGCCGCCGAGCAATTGGCCGACCTGGCTGACGCCATCCAGGGTGGCGGTCGGGGCTGTTCCCCCGATGAGCGCGTAAGAGGCGCTGCCCGTGACCGGCATCTGGGCTGCCGGCGTCGGGGTGCCGACGATGTAGTGCACCTGGTCGAGCATGACCGAGCCCGAACCGTAGTAGTTGCCGCCGGACGCCTGGCCCTGCACCCAGCGGCCCCAGCCGATGAAGTCCCCGTCGGTGATCTTGCCGATCGAGCCGAACTCGGCGGTCTGCGTGCCGGCCTGGCGGACGTAGCTGTACATGCCGCCCTCGAAGCCGGTCAGCCTTTCGCCGTTGAATTTGTGGTCACCCGGGTCGGGAACGAACTCGATGGTGTCGTTGTCGTTGGGCGAGTAGAAGCTGCCGCCGTAGTAGGACGGCATGTAGAAGCCCGAGGAACTGGCGCCATACGTGTAGCTGGACGCCAGCCCGGTGACACCGATGTTCTGCGGCGTGGCCGACTGCGAACTCTGGGAGAAGATCGCCGCGCCGCCAAAATTTCCATGGGCGTCGCTGGAGGCGTTGTAGCTCAGGCCGGCCTGTGCCGCGTTGGGGCCGCTCAGGAAGCCGGTGAATGAACCCGTGCCGCAGGCGGCATAGCCCCAGGTGCAGGCGTCGCTGGACACCGACAGGGTGCCCGAGAACCCGGAGCCCGTGCCGATGCCGCTGCCGCGCAGGTTGTAGCTGGTGGTGGAGGGACTCGCCAAGGCCGTTGGCTGCTGCAGGCCCGGAGACGACGGGAATTGCACGTCGAGGCTCACATTGGCGTAGTTGCCCACACCGAGGAAGTCGACCGTGAGCGTGCTGGTGGGTAGCAAAGTGCCGATGGCACCGGTGGACGAGAACACCGGGCTTGCACGGGTGAGCGCATAGTTGCCGCGCTGGCCGGCCAGCGCGGCGACCGCCGTGGTGGGAGCGGGCATGCCCGCGACGAAGGCCGAGGCGCCCACCGACAGGGTATTGCCGCCTTCCGTCCAGGTGCTGCCGCTCCAGGTGCCCAGCAGCAGGTAGTCGCCCGTCGCCAGGGAGCCCGAGCTGCTGATGATCGACGCGGTGCCGTTGCGCGCGCCCTGGGCCGCGTTGCCGGCGGCCAGGTAGCCGTCCGGATCGCCGTTCGCCGTCAGCACGAAGCTGCCATTGGTGTAGAGGCGCTGGTCGGCACCCTCGCCCGTCAGTCCGGAACTGGTCAGCGCGACGCCGGTCAACACCTGGGCCGTGGGCTGGGTCGGCGGATTCGTCCGGGGAGGCGGCAAGGGGACGATCGAACTCCTGCCCTGCGCATTGACCTGGTTGCCAGCCACCTCAGGGCCCTGGCGGGGTGCGGGGATGGGCAGGCTGGCGCGCGCATTGGTGCGGGTGGCAAGCTCATCGTTGCTGAAGACCCGCGCGGACTCGCCCGCCGTCAGGCCGACGCAGCCGGCCTTGGTGCAGACCTCGATCTCGTCCTGTTCGGTGGAGACCGAGAGCGTGCCGTCCGCGTTGTACGCCAGGCTGAAGGCCGAGCCCCGGATGCCGATCGTGGCAGTCGTCGTCGTGACCTTGAAGTTGGCGTGGTTGCGCTTGCCGATCAGCCCGGTGATGCTGCGCATGCCTCCCCGCAGCAGGTCGACCAGGAAGCTGTCCTGCCTGGCGTCGTTCCTGTCGGCGTAGCTGGTGATGTTGAACTGCGAGTCGGGCTGCAGGGCGACCAGTCCGCCGTCGGAGAACCGGATCTGGGCGCGGCCGGTGGGGCCGGTGACGATGGCGTCGCCGCTTTCGATGTTGCCGCCCTTGGCCAGTGCGGTGGTGGCTGCGTTGCGCCGAAGGGTGACATCGCCCGTGGTGAACTGGGCGATGCCCGCCGCGGCGTGGCCCTGCAGGGGATAGATGGCTGCGAGGGCCATCAGCAGCATGGCATTCTTGAGCGGGAAAGGGGAAATCATGGCATGTCCCTTGGCGGATGGGTAAGACGGGGGAGGGCGGCGGTGTGCATGGCGTCAGAACTCCCGGCGCGCGGTCACGGACAGCACGCGTTTGTCGTAGTCGGCGATCGGCACGTTGGAGTGGACCCGCGTGAAGGCCAGTTGCGGCGTCACGCGCCACGATCTGGCGGGCACCCAGGTCAGGCCCAGGTTCAGATTGGTCTGCCTGTCGTGGCGGGTGGTCAGGAACAGCGGGTCCTGGTCCCCGAAGCGGCGATCCTCGTAGCCCAGGGTGGCGAAGGCGGCCAGTTGCTCGCTGAACGGGCGTTGCAGCCCGGCGCGCAAGCCCGTCAGCTTGTGACCCAGGAAATCCACGTTGGCGGCCCGCGTCTTTTCCTGGCCCGCATACAGCCCGCCGTAGAGCAGCGTGCCGGTGCGCAGCAGATGGGCGTAGGAGATGCCGAGCACGTTGCGATCCACATCGCGCGCGCTCTGCTGCGGATAGGACAGCCGCGACAGCTGCACATAGGCGCCAAACTGCCGGAAGCCGTCGAACCGGTAGGTCCATTCCCCCACCACGCCGGCCTGGTTGCGCAAGCGGCTGTGGTCGATGCCATAGCTGCCGGACTGGGCCACCAGGCTGTATTCGTTGCGCTCGTGCCGGTAGGCGGCGCCCGCGCTGAGATTGACCTTGTCGGTATCGAACTGGCTGGCGCTGCCGCTGTTGGCGCGGTAGTCGCCGGTGACAGTGCCGATCAGCGACCAGCGCGGATCGATCACGTAGCGGCCCGACAATCCGCCGCCCACCGTGGCGTAGCTCGCGCTGGTCTTGATGCCCGAGGGGTTCAGCGCCAGCGGCAGGTTGCCGAACACCGGCACGGCCACGTTGCTGATGCCCGGCCCGCTGTTGGCGTTGGAGTCGTGGCCCAGGCCGAATTCGACATAGCCCTTGACGGAGGAGCGGCCCGCCTCCTCGACGCGGTCGATCGCCAGGAGGAACTGGTCGATGGTCTGCGCGGCCTGGACAGGCACGCCCTGCTCCTTGGTCTGCTGCAGCAGGGCGCGCGCCGCGCGGGTGTCGCCCACCGCGAACAGTGCGCGCCCGAGCTCTGCCCGCGCCCGGGCGTTGTCGGGCTGGACCGACAGCACGCGCTCGAGCGCCAGGATGGCGCGTGTGTACTGGCCGCACTCGTTGGCGGCGATGCCAAGCACGGTGTCGAAGTCGGGGTCGCCCGCGCGGACGGCTTCCTGCGCGGCCAGCAGGTCAAAGGCTTGCTGGGCCTCGCCACGTTGGGTGAGGCCCAGGGCCTCGCGAACCAGCGCATCCGCCTGCGCATGCGCGCCCAGGGGTATCAACAGGACGGCCAGCAGGACCCCGGGCAGAAGGCCCGTCAGTCTTGGGTGTGGGGTCTTTTTCATGGGGAACGATGGTACCGGCTGGTCCCTGGCGGCCAGCCGCATAAAGATGTGAAATTTTTACTAAACAGGCAGGCAAGACCCAAGCCAGGCGCCGCGATTACTTCCAAAGTTTTATTCGGTCCTGGCTAGGGAAACCACGGGGCGCGGCGAGGAGTGTTTCTATCCAAAATATCAATCAATGCTTATATATGAATGAAAGGTTGCTGATGGAGCCAATGCTTGCCGCGGACAAGGACGCGGAATCCCTGCGCGTGTTCGAGTTGGCCGCCGAGTTGTTTGGCGTGCTGGCGACACCGCTGCGCCTGCGCATCCTCAGCGCCCTGTGTGATGGGGAGCGATCAGTCTCGCAATTGCTCGAGCAGATCCGCACCACGCAGCCCAATCTTTCGCAGCACCTGAACGTGCTCTACCGCACGGGCGTGCTGGCCCGGCGCAAGGAGGGGACCCAGGTGCTGTACCGGGTGCAGAGCGAAAAGGCGGTGGCGCTGTGCCGCGCCGTGTGCACGCAGATCGCCATCGAGATCGACGAGCCCCTGCAACTGCCGCCGGCCGAGCGCCTGGTCGGGCGTGCCGCGGCCTGAGGAGATCGCTCCCCTATGCAACTCCCCATCCTGGGCGGCGCCATCCGGCGCGCGCCGGAGAATTTCCTCGGCCGCGACGAGATTCGCGCGGTGCAGGCCGGACGCCGCGGCTTCCTGGGCGCCGCGCTCGCTGTCGCGGCCGGTGCCGCGGCAGCGCAGGCAGATCCCACGCCGCGGTCCGGCGGGGATGCCAACATCCTGACGCTGCCCGAGCACAGCCGGGCCCTGGGCCAGCCGGTGGCCGCGCGCGGCTATGGCGTGCCGAGCGTCTGGGAGAAGAACCTGCAGCGACGCGAGAGCCCGGGTCTCACGCGCGTGAGCCAGGCCAGCGTGAGTTTCTGCCCCCTGCAAGGCCTGATCGCCATCATCACGCCCAACGGCCTGCATTTCGAGCGGCACCACCAGGGCTGGTGGGACATCGACCCGAGCCGGCACCGCTTCATGGTCAATGGCTCGGACGAGCGCATGCTCAAGCGGTCCATGGTCTTCACCATGGACGAGTTGATGCGCCTGCCCAGCGTGAGCCGCATCCACTTCATCGAATGCGGCGCCAATACCGGCATGGAGTGGGGCAATGTGGCCGTGCCGACCGTGCAGTACACGCATGGCATGCTCAGCTGCTGCGAGTTCACGGGCGTGCCGCTGCGCACGATCCTTGAAATGTGTGGCGCCGACTTCCAGCGCGGCCGGTTCGTGCTGGCCGAAGGCGCCGACGGTTCCTCGATGACGCGCACCATTCCGATGAGCCTGGTGATGAGTGGCGAGGTGCTCGTCGCCTATGGGCAGAACGGCGAGATGCTGCGCCCCGAGAACGGCTACCCGCTGCGCCTGGTGGTGCCGGGCGTGCAGGGGGTGAGCTGGGTCAAATACCTGCGACGCATCGAACTGGGCGACATGCCCTATGGCACCAAGGACGAGACGGTCCACTACATCGACCTCATGCCCGACGGCCAGCATCGCCAGTACACCAGCATTCAGGAAGTCAAGAGCGTGGTCACCTCGCCCAGTGGCGGCCAGATGCTGCTGGACAAGGGCTTCTACAACATCACCGGCCTGGCCTGGAGCGGCCGCGGCAAGGTGCGCCGCGTCGATGTGTCGGCGGATGGCGGCCGCAACTGGCAGCAGGCGCGGCTGGAGACGCCGGTGTTGTCCAAGTGCCTGACCCGCTTCAACGCCGACTGGGCGTGGGACGGCAAGCCGGCCCTGCTGATGAGCCGCGCGACGGACGAAACGGGCCAGATCCAGCCCACCTATGCCGAACTGCGCAAGGTGCGCGGCTCGCGCAGCATCTACCACAACAACGCCATCCAGACCTGGCTGGTGGAGGAGAGCGGGGAGGTCCGGAATGTGCAGCTGTCATAGCGCCTTCCTCTTTGGCAGACGCGCCGTGGGCGCCGCCTGCGTCGCGGTCGGGGTGCTGGGGGCGCAGCCGTCGCCCGCCCAGGTGACCCGCTTCGAGGGCATCGGCCGCACCGCCACGCCCGCCGAAGTCAAGGCCTGGGACATCGACGTGCGGCCCGACTTCAAGGGCCTGCCGCCGGGCCAGGGCAGCGTGCGGCGCGGCGAGCAAGTCTGGGAGGCGCAGTGCGCAAGCTGCCACGGCAGTTTCGGCGAAAGCAACGACGTCTTCATGCCCCTGGTGGGCAACACCACGGCGGAGGACATCAGGACCGGCCATGTGGCCAGCCTGCGGCCCGGCGCCAACGCGCCGGTGCGCACCACGCTCATGAAGGTGTCGCAGCTGTCCACGCTGTGGGACTACATCAACCGCGCCATGCCCTGGACCGCGCCCAAGTCCCTGCCCGCCGACGATGTCTATGCGGTGACGGCCTACCTGCTCAGCCTGGGCAATGTGGTGCCCGATGACTTCACCCTCAGCGACCGGAACATCCGCGACGTCCAGGCCCGGCTGCCCAATCGCAAGGGCACGACCACGGCCCATGCGCTGTGGCCCGGGACCGAACTGGGCGGCACGGCCCGTCCCGACGTGCAGGGGGCGGCCTGCATGAGCCGCTGCCAGGCCGAAGTCCGGGTGGCAAGCTTCATCCCGGAGTACGCCCGCAACGCCCATGGCAACCTGGCGGAACAGTCGCGCAACCTGGGGCCGACGCGTGGCATGGATACCGCCGTGGCTTCAGCGGGGACCACGGTGAAAGCCGGGGCAGCGCCAGCGCAGATGGCTATGAGCCATGAAGCGGCGGGCGGCGTCAAGGCCTCCGACGCGATGCCTGTGCTGCAAAAGAACGTCTGCGTCGCCTGCCATGCGCTGGACAGCCGGCTGGTGGGGCCGTCGTTCCGCGAGATCGCGGCGCGCTACAAGGAGCGCGCCGACGCGGCGTCCTATCTGGCCGGCAAGATCCGGAGCGGCGGCCAGGGCCTCTGGGGCGCCATCCCGATGCCCGCGCAATCCATCAGCGCGGCCGACGCGCAGGTGGCGGCGCAGTGGCTGGCGCAGGGGGCCAGGCCATGAGCGTCGCCCGGCCACCCCGCAAGCGCAGCGCAGCCCGCCAGGGGGCACTCCAGTGAGCCCGTGCCGGCCGTGCTGCCGCGCATCGAGTGGCTTCAGGGTAAGGCCCATGCGCCGCACGCGGCGGATTGCCTAGAATCCCCCCAGTTTTGATCGAAAGGAATCCCAAGATGGAACGTCGCGAATTCATGCAAAAAGGCTCCGGCGCCACGGTGCTGGGGCTGGCGGTGGCCGCCGGCCTCATGCCGGCGGCGGCCGGCGCCCAGAACGCGCCGGGCTGGAACAAGACCGCGTTCGAAACCAAGTCGCTCAATGATGCCGTCAAGGCGCTGGGCGGCAATGCGCCGGTCGAAAGCAAGGACCTGATTCTTCAGGCGCCCGAGATCGCCGAGAACGGCAGCGTGGTGCGCATCGGCGCGCAAAGCAACATCCCGGGCACCACGCAGATCGCCTTCGTGATCGAGAAGAACCCCAGCGCGCTGGCCGCCGCGTTCGACATTCCGGCTGGCACGGACGCCAATGTCTCCACCAACGTGAAGATGGGCCAGTCCTCCAACGTCTATGCCGTGGCCAAGGCCGGTGACAAATATTTCTATGCGGCCAAGGAAGTCAAGGTCACCCTTGGCGGCTGCGGCGGCTAGCACTACCTTGCGGGACAGACCGAAGCGCGAGCGCCGCTCTGTCCTCCACTGAATAAAGGAGATTGATAGATGTCCGATCCAATGCGAATCCGTGCCCAGGCCCAGGGCGACAAGGTGACCGTGCGCGTGCTGGTCAGCCACGAAATGGAAAGCGGCCAGCGCCGCGATGCGGCCGGCAAGATCATTCCGGCCTGGTTCATCCAGAGCATCAGCGCGGTGTATGACGGCAAGACCGTGATGAGCGCCCAGTGGGGCCCCGCCGTGTCCAAGAACCCCTTCCTGCAGTTCAGCTTCAAGGGCGGCAAGGCCGGCGACAAGATCAGCATCAGCTGGGTCGACAACCACGGCGACAAGCGGACTGACGAGGCCGTCATTTCCTGACGGATGCGCAGGCATCCCGCGGCCAGGCGGCACGCGCAGACACACAACAAGCATGAGGAGAACACGATGAAATGGAGCCTGTGGGGGCTGGTCCTGCTGGGCGCCTTGCCCATGGCGGCGACGGCCCAGAAAAGCACCGCCGAGGGGATTGCCGAGTACCGCGCCATGCTGGCCGACGGCAACCCCGCCGAGTTGTTCGAGGCGCGCGGCGAGGATCTCTGGAAGCAGGCCCGAGGCCCGAAGAAGGCCAGCCTGCAGGCCTGCGACCTGGGCAAGGGCCCGGGCGTCGTGAAGGGCGCCTTTGTGGAACTGCCGCGCTTCTTCCCCGACACCCAGCGTGTGCAGGACCTGGAGTCGCGTCTCTTGACCTGCATGGAAACCCTGCAGGGCATCAGCGCCGCCGAGACCGCGAAGACGCCTTTCGGCCAGGGCGAGCAGAAAACCCTGGAGGGCCTGGTGGCCTGGATCTCCGCGGAGTCGCGCGATATGAGGTTCAACCTGCCGCAGTCCCATCCGCAGGAGAAACTGGCCTACGAGGTTGGCAAGCGCCTGTTCTACCTGCGCGGCGGTCCCTATGATTTCGCCTGTGCCTCCTGCCACGGCGAGGACGGCAAGCGTGTACGCCTGCAGGACCTGCCCAACCTGACGAAAAACCCGGGCGCCGGCAACGGCTTCGGCGCCTGGCCGGCCTACCGTGTGTCCAGTGGCGAACTCTGGAGCATGCAGCGGCGCCTGAACGACTGCTACCGCCAGCAGCGTTTTCCGTACCCGGGTTTCGCCTCGGACGCGACGATTGCGCTGGGTGTCTACATGGGTGTGAATGGCAAGGACGGCGCCTCCATCGCGCCGGCTCTCAAGCGTTGAATGGCGGGAAGCATGGACATGATGACAACCAAAAGACAGGCGGGCCTCCTGGCATTCAGCGCGCTGCTGGCGGGCTGCGCCGCGGGTCCGTCGACCCGGCAGGTCGATGAAGCCACGCAACAGGTGCTGAAATCCTCCTTCCGCGAGCAGGGCATCGCCAGGCTTGATCGCCTGGCGCCGGATGCGTCGAACCAGGCCTGCTCCGAGGCCCAGGGTCGTCCGTTGGACGAGAAACTGGCCAAGTCCATCGAGGCCGAGAACCTGGCCACGGTGAAGATGCCTGGCGACGGCAAGTTCATCGGCGATTGGCGCGAAGGCGAAAAGATCGCGCAGAACGGCCGCGGCATGACCTGGAGCGACAAGCCGGGCGAGGCCAACGGCGGCAGCTGCTACAACTGCCACCAGATCAGCAAGGCCGAACTCTCGTTCGGCTCGATCGGCCCCAGCCTCTACAACTACGGCAAGCTGCGCGGCGTGAGCGACCCGGCCTCGCCCGACAGCAAGCCCATCGTGGACTACACCTGGGGCAAGCTCTGGAACGCCAAGGCCTACAACGCCTGCTCCGACATGCCGCGCTTCGGCCACGCCGGGATCCTCAACGAGGCCCAGCTGCGGGACCTGATGGCACTGCTGCTGGACCCGAAGTCGCCCGTCAACAGCCAGTGACGCCAGTGTGTTTTTGTGCCCGTGGCGCAGGCAGCTTGCGCAGTGGTCGCTACTGAAATGATAGCAACTCAAGGCTGCTGCCCATGAACCTGTCCCGCCGCGAATTCGCCAGCGTGCTGGCCGCCGCGCTGGCCAGCGGCTTCCCGCTGGCGCGCGGGGCCGGCGCGCAGCAGGCTGCCGATCCGTACGACGTGCCCAGGTCCGGCAATGTGCACCTGCTGCACATGACGGATTGCCATGCGCAGCTGATGCCGATCCATTTCCGCGAGCCTTCCGTGAACCTGGGTGTCGGTGCCATGCAGGGACAATGGCCCCACCTGGTCGGCGCGCGCCTGCTGCAGGCCGCCGGTTTCAAGGCGGGCACGCCCGAAGCCCACGCATTCACCTGCCTGGACTTCGAGCGCGCGGCGGCGCGGTACGGCAAGGTAGGCGGCTTCGCGCACCTGGCCACGCTGGTCAGGCGCCTGCGGGCCTCGCGACCCGGCGCCTTGCTGCTGGATGGTGGCGACACCTGGCAGGGCAGCGCCACCGCCCTGTGGACCCAGGGGCAGGACATGGTCGAGGCCTGCAAGCTGCTGGGCGTGGACGTGATGACGGCGCACTGGGAGTTCACCTACGGCGAGGAGCGCGTCACGCAGCTGGTGCAGAAGGACCTGGCCGGCAGGATCGATTTCCTGGCGCAGAACGTCAAGACCAGCGACTTCGGCGATCCCGTGTTCAAGCCCTACGTGATGCGCGAGATGAACGGCGTGCCGGTGGCCATCATCGGCCAGGCCTTTCCCTACACACCGATCGCCAACCCCTCCTGGCAGATGCCGAACTGGACCTTCGGCATCCAGGAGAAGGAGTTGCAGGAAGTGGTGCGGGAGGTCCGCGCCAAGGGCGCGCACGCCGTGGTGCTGCTCAGCCACAACGGCATGGATGTGGACCTGAAGCTGGCCTCGCGCGTGAGCGGCATCGACGCCATCCTGGGCGGCCACACCCATGACGGCGTGCCGGTGCCGGTGATCGTGAAGAACCCCGGCGGTCAGACCATCGTCACCAACGCAGGCAGCAACGGCAAGTTCCTGGGCGTGCTCGACCTGGAGATCAAGGATAAGCAGGTCGCGGCATTCCGCTATCGGCTTCTGCCCGTGTTCGCCGACCTGCTGCCGGCCGACCCCGCCATGGCGGCGCTGATCGACAAGCTGCGCGCACCCTACAAGGCCAGACTGGAAGAAACGCTGGCCACGACCGAGGACACGCTGTACCGCCGCGGCAACTTCAACGGCAGCTTCGACCAGCTCATCCTCGATGCACTGATGGAGGTGCGCGGCGCCCAGATCGGCTTCTCGCCCGGCTTTCGCTGGGGCACCTCGCTGCTGCCGGGGCAGGCGATCACGCGCGAGCATCTGATGGACCAGACGGCCATTACCTATCCCTGGACCACGCTCACCGACATGACGGGCCAGACCATCAAGACCATTCTCGAGGACGTGGCCGACAACCTGTTCAACCCCGACCCTTACTACCAGCAGGGCGGCGACATGGTCCGTGTCGGCGGGCTCACCTACGTCTGCGACCCGCGCGCCGCCATGGGGGCGCGCATCCAGGACATGCGGCTGGCCGGCCGGCCGCTGCAGGCGGACAGGACCTACAAGGTGGCCGGCTGGGCGCCGGTGAACGAGGCCAGCAGGAATGCCGGACCGCCCGTGTGGGAGGTGGTGGAAACCTGGCTCAAGGCGCATCCCAGTGTCAAGCCACGGACACTGAACAACCCGGTCCTCGTCGGCATGGACGGCAACCCCGGGCTGGCCTGAGGTTCACGGAGAACACGCGGAACTTCCGGCCGTTTCACGGAACTGACAAAGACCTGTGCCAGATTCGGTGGCACAATCATGCCTGTACTTAGGCCCTTCCCAGCCACAGTCGCATCCGCCAACCGGTTCAGCCGTGTCGCGGAAGGTTTGTCCAACCAGCTAATGTTCCCTGAAGGGGAACGGAGGTCAGCGGAATATGAGTGATCAAGCTCCGGCGGCTGCGTCCGTCTATCAAGCCTATCAAGGCAATTCGTATCTCTTCGGAGGCAACGCGCCTTACGTCGAGGAGATGTACGAGAACTACCTGGCCAATCCCGGCAGCGTGCCCGACAACTGGCGCGACTACTTCGACGCCCTCCAGCACGTGCCCGCCGTGGACGGCAGCAATGCCCGGGACGTGCCGCACCTGCCCGTCGTCAATGCCTTCGCCGAGCGCGCCAAGCAGGGCCAGACCAAGGTCGTGGTCGCCAGCGCCGATGCGGAGATGGGCCGCAAGCGCACCGCCGTGCAGCAGCTCATTGCCGCCTACCGCAACGTCGGCGCCCGCTGGGCCGACCTGGATCCGCTCAAGCGCACCGAGCGCCAGAGCTTTCCGGAGCTGGAGCCCTCGTTCTACGGCTTCAAGGACGCGGACCAGGAAATTGTCTTCAACACCAGCAACACCTTCTTCGGCAAGGACATCATGTCCCTGCGCGATCTGCTGAATGCCCTGCGCGAGACCTACTGCGGCACCATCGGTGCCGAGTACATGTACATCACCGACCAGAACCAGAAGCGCTGGTGGCAGCAGAAGCTCGAGAGCGTGCGCAGCAAGCCCAGCTGCACGGCCGAGCAGAAGAAGCACATTCTCGACCGCCTGACCGCCGCCGAAGGCCTGGAGCGCTTCCTTCACACCAAGTACGTGGGCCAGAAGCGTTTCTCGCTCGAGGGCGGCGAGAGCTTCATCGCCTCCATGGACGAGCTCATCCAGCGCGCGGGCGTGCAAGGCGTGCAGGAGATCGTGATCGGCATGGCCCACCGCGGCCGCCTGAACGTGCTGGTCAACTCCCTGGGCAAGATGCCCGCCGATCTGTTCGCCGAGTTCGACCACACCGCGCCCGAGGAACTGCCCAGCGGCGACGTCAAATACCACCAGGGCTTCAGTTCCGACGTCACCACGGCCGGCGGCCCGGTGCACCTGAGCCTGGCGTTCAATCCCTCGCACCTGGAGATCGTGAACCCCGTGGTGGAAGGCTCCGTGCGCGCCCGCATGGACCGCCGCGCCGACCCGCATGGCAAGCAGGTGCTGCCGGTGCTGGTGCATGGCGACGCCGCCTTCGCGGGCCAGGGCGTTGTGATGGAGACGCTGGCGCTGGCCGAAACCCGTGGCTACTTCACGGGCGGCACGGTGCATATCGTGATCAACAACCAGATCGGCTTCACCACTTCCGATCCGCGCGACTCGCGCTCCACGCTGTACTGCTCGGACGTCGTCAAGATGATCGAGGCGCCGGTGCTGCACGTGAACGGGGACGACCCGGAAGCCGTGGTGCTGGCCACGCAGCTGGCGCTCGATTTCCGCATGGAGTTCCAGAAGGACGTGGTGGTCGACATCATCTGCTTCCGCAAGCTGGGCCACAACGAGCAGGACACGCCCTCGCTGACCCAGCCGCTGATGTACAAGAAGATCGCCGCCCACCCGGGCACGCGCAAGCTGTACGCCGACAAGCTCGCCGCCCAGGGGCTGGGCGCCACGCTGGGCGACGACATGGTCAAGGCCTACCGCGCGGCGATGGACGCGGGCAAGCACACGGTGGACCCGGTGCTGACCAACTTCAAGAGCAAGTACGCGGTCGACTGGAGCCCCTACCTGGGCAAGAAGTGGACGGACGCCGGCGACACGGCCATTCCGCTGGCCGAGTGGAAGCGCCTGGCCGAGAAGGTGACGTCGATCCCCGCCAGCATCACGCCGCACCAGCTCGTGAAAAAGGTCTACGACGACCGCGCCGCGATGGGCCGGGGCGATGCCAATGTGGACTGGGGCATGGGTGAAACCATGGCCTACGCGTCGCTGGTGGCCAGCGGCTACCCGGTGCGTCTGTCCGGCGAGGATTGCGGCCGGGGTACCTTCACCCACCGCCATGCCGTGATCCATGACCAGAACCGCGAGAAGTTCGATGTCGGCACCTACACGCCGCTGCAGAACGTGGCCGACAACCAGGCCCCGTTCGTGGTGATCGACTCCATCCTCTCGGAGGAGGCAGTGCTCGGCTTCGAGTACGGCTATGCGTCCAACGACCCCAACACGCTGGTGATCTGGGAAGCCCAGTTCGGCGACTTCGCCAACGGCGCACAGGTGGTGATCGACCAGTTCATCGCCTCGGGCGAGGTGAAGTGGGGCCGCGTCAACGGCATCACGCTGCTGCTGCCGCACGGCTACGAGGGCCAGGGGCCTGAGCATTCCTCGGCCCGCCTGGAGCGGTTCCTCGAGCTCGGCGCCGACCACAACATCCAGGTCGTGCATCCGACCACCCCGGCGCAATACTTCCACTTGCTGAGGCGCCAGGTGCTCAAGCG
>Ga0116227_10012362_pt1 | contig 13923 bp, 8 predicted proteins | sample S1TSphgellanicum_FD_89693 | JGI IMG/M metagenome (GOLD analysis project Ga0116227, IMG submission 89693) | Host-associated microbial communities from peat moss isolated from Minnesota, USA - S1T2_Fb - Sphagnum magellanicum MG | ecosystem: Host-associated > Plants > Peat moss > Unclassified... | reverse complement strand
AATATAAAATATATATATATATATATATATATATATATATATATATATATATATATATATATATATATTGGCATTTGATTTTTTGGGTTTTGACCTACCATAATATGGAAAAACATTGTGAAAATCTTTCATAATAATGACACGGTTGAAGTTCAACATGGGACCCCTAAAAAATAGTACAATATGACAACAATCTTGGCCTTCCCATATGACAAATGCGATCTTCTTCCTATTTGTATTTGGCATTTATATACCAGCACACATGATTTTCCTAGGGTGTTGTCACCATCTCATGTAACTAGCTATCATTAGTGATGTGTCACCACCACCATGTCTAGCCATCACTATAGTTACCCCCATATATGAATTGTGTAGCCACCACCTTAGTTAGTTATCACTCTACCTCTAGGTATGAAATGTACACCCTTTGCCATAGTTAGCTTTAGATGTTAGCTATCTCCTTAGTTATCACTTTCTAGGTATGAGACTGTGTAGCCATAGTTAGCTACCATAGTTAACCAACTAGTTTTCTACCTACCCCTTTTTCTACTCCTCCGAGGCTACTCCTTGTTGCTCTCCCCTCTCCTCCAAAGCATGACATTTTTAGATATAAATAGCCCCCACTGTATTCCTTTGGAAGCATTCTACTAACAATCCCCTTTTGCGGGGTGAAACATGTTTGGAGCTTCCCACGTGATGTAATGAGGTATTTTTTCATGCTTTTGGCTCTTGTTATTTCATTGAATTTCTTCCATTCTTTCCATCATCCTCTTTGTGTTCTTTGTCTATCATTTTTTTTCTTTTTGCACATGATGCATTTTCCATTGTTCACATCTCAAGATTTTTTTTATTGCACATGATGGGTTGATGTTACATTTGTACACTTCCATGTGTTTATGTTAATCATTGTCCTCATTGCAAACCCCTATCCTAGTTCTTTTTGTTCATCATTCTAAATTCCACTTGTGAACATCTCATTTCTTTCATGTCTTTTTTGCATATTTTTGCATTGTTTTCCTTATGTATCCTTCCCCATACTCTCTTCATCACTCCTACACTTCATTCATGCCACTTCCCTTCTTCATCTTCCTTCTTTAAACTCATTTCCAACCTTCAACAACTTCATATGTTTGGCCCCCTCGAAATTTTCAAAAAATTTGTGAATTTTTTTCTTTCATTTGTCATGTTGTTTCATTTCGCCACATGCCACATCCTGAAGTTTTTAATCCCAAACCCCTCTTGGAACCCACCTCAAGTCCCATAACCTTTTAATCAAATTTTACAAGAGGTTAGGAATTTGGTTTCTTTTCATATCACTCGTACTATACCTTCATCTTTTCAATTTTGTCTACAAGGTCCCCTTAAAAAGGCTCTTGGAACCCTCACTTCTAATGAGTCAATCATCATCAAACCTACAGATAAAACCTTCGGGTTGGCGATAATGACAAAAGATTGGTACAAGGGAGAAGCCTTATGCCAACTTCAACATCAAAATGTTTATTGCCTTGTTTTGTCCATCCCTTGGGAAGTCATTTTTGGAAACCTTTCAAAATTATTGATAAATGCTTTCTTTTCCAAGTGCATCACTCTCCAAGAAAAAGAATTCTTACTCCATCACCCTCCCAAAGGCTTTCAAGCCTATTTGTTTTATCTCATCCCCAAAGTCCATAAACCTAACCTTTGTGGCCATCCCATTTGTTCTTACAATGCCAATGTGTTTGAACATGCTTCCAAATAACTACATTATGAACTTTTGCCTATTCTTTTGTCTCAAGCCTCTTATTTAAAATATTGTTCTACACTTCTCTATGAACTTTCCTATACAAAATTCCCATTTGATGCCATTCTATTTTCTTTTGATGCAGAATCCTTATACCTTAACATTCCCAATGATGATGGCCTTTGTCACCTTTGTGTGATGATTCAAGGAAAACTCAATTCCCCTTCAAGAGAGGATTTCATTTTTAAATCTCTAAATGAAATGGTCTTGAAAAAACATTTTCAATTTGCAAATTATTCTTATTTTCAAGCTCGGGGTACAACCATGGGTTTTTTGGAGTTGTGTATGCATGTTTGTTTTTGTATATCCTTGAAAATGACTTGGCCAATGTTAACCCTACATGGTCTCATTATTATAAGCGTTACATTGATGATGGTTGTGGTATTTGGGAGGGACTTGTAATAAGTTTTAAACTTTGGCTTGAACATTACAATTCATTAAGCTCGACAATCAATATCCAATGGAAGATTTCCACTTCTAATATTGATTTTTTAGACATTTTCTTTAATGAAAGTCCTTGTTTTTCCTCCACAGGTATTTTGGAAAGCTTATCAAAAGAAACTTAACAAATATCAATACCTTCCTTGTTCCTTTTGCCATCCTCAGCACCAAAAACAAACATTTAATGTAGGGGAATTAAAAAGTTACATGCTTAGGGAAAGTTCACCTTTGGGCTTCATAAAATTATGACAAATGTTTTATGAACGTGCTTATTGGCTTGAGGTTATCCTTGATATTTCCTTTTGGCATGTTTTTCTTTCGTCTCTTATTCCCAAAGAGACAATCTCCTACATGCAATCCATGGCCGCCATAAAGATTCTCAAGTCTATCTTGTTATGAAACTTGAGTTTTCTCCCTATACGTAGTCATTGCATTAAGGAAATGTTTTGAAACAAAAGTTGTATTCAATCATTTCTAATAATCTTGAGTTTTCTACAATTTTATGTAAGCCCATGATTTGTTAAATGAAAGGTAAGAATCTTTGATCCCTTTTAGTAAAAACTAAATTCCAATATCCTTGATCTTTACACAAGTTGTTGGAATTTTTTTGCTTATTAATTACCATCCAATTCCATCAATTCATACATAAACCATAGTTATATATTAAAATACAATATTTAGTATTGATTTTTCAAGCTATTGTTTTATTTAAGTCCTTTTTTGGAATATTCCATGAAATTACCTTAAGGCCCCCCTAAAACCTAAACCCTATTTTTTTTTTTCTAAAACCTAAAACTTTGGTTTATCTTTAACCTTTTTTTAAAAAAACCTAAAATTTTGGTTCTTCTTTAACCTTAATCTAATTTCCAATTTCTTAAAACCAAAACTTTGGTTTTTGTTCAACCCTAAATCTTGAACCCTAATCCAATTTCCAATTTCTTAAAACTAAAACTCTAATTTTTGTTCAACCCTAAATCTTAAACCCTAATCCAATTTCCAATTTTTTAAGACTAAAACTCTAGTTTTTGTTCATCCTTAAATCTTAAACCCTAATCAAATTTTTAAATCCTACAACTTTGGTTTTTCTTGAACCCTATCAAATTTCTAAAAACTAGAACTTTAATTTCTCTTCAACCTTAATCTTTAAACCTTAATCCAATTGCTAAAACCAAAAACTTGGGTTCTTTTTTAACCTTAAACCTTAAAACCTAATCCAATTTCTAAAACCTAAACCTTTAGGTTTTCTTTAACACTAATTTTTTCTTATACCCTTCACCTGAAAACCTTAAATTTGTCAAGGTACAAGGGTTCATTCTTTTTTTACATCTTCTAACTTTGATCTTCTAGCCATTGGTTCCTTCCAATATCTTTTGACATGGGTAGGTGCATTCCAAGTGTTTTTGGACATGAATTGGTGCAAAAAAGACAAGAAATAACTCTTAGATGTTCACAAGTGGAATTTATTTATAAATGCACACAATAGCAATGTATATTTATCTTTTTTGTATGATGTTGAACATAAAAAATGGGGAAAAAATGATATTTTGAAAAGTTATAATGTGTTTCATCAAGATTCATCACATATTTTACTTGTGATTCAAATGTTATTTTGAATCACTGGGTTTTCATTTTAGGTACATTCATTAATGCAAGTTTAAATAGTTTGTTTTTTGGCATTTGTAAACTACATGTGTTACATATGATGATAGTTTATTTTAAACACAAATTTTGTGTTTTGATAATAATTAACAATCCATTGAGTTTAGGAAGTACATGTAATGTGTTTTCTATGAGTTCATATGGAATTTTGTAACATGTACTTTATATGAGATGAAATGTTCAACTTTAACAACACATGCATATGTTGTAATTATGTGTCAATGTTATCCATTATCAATATGTTTTTTTTTAAATTTCTGTTTTAAATTGCAAATATAGCACATTTTCATTTTTAAATTACCATGTTTCATGTAATTGTTAAAGTTATGATGGCACAACATGTTGTTTTTGTAATCTATATTTGGAAAAAATTGTTGTTGTTGTTCATTTTGTATGTTTTTTTTAATTTGTTATTTCTAGATTTAGAATTTCTTTTAAATTTGTGTATTGATTGGCATGCTTTACATTTTATTATATATATATATATATATGGGTGTTTATCCATAACACCTTTCTATATTTATTAATGTTTTTTTGTATGTTTATATTTCTTACGAATCCTTGCATGTTTTAATTCAATTTGATGTTTAAAATCTTTTTTTGGTGTAATGTGCATGTCTTTTGGCAATTTAGTTTATTTACATCTCCATGTTTTTGGTGAGAATAATGGATATGTTGCCCATCTTGATTATATATATTTACAAATATCTACAAATAACACAAACAATCTTCTAAGTGCCTATTGAAAATTTGAATGTTTTATTTAATAATATTAACATGTGTGTGTGTGTGTGTGTGTGTGTCTTTGTCCCATCCATCTTGCTCCATGTCTTGATTACTATAGATAAATAATTTTACTTCTATCAATTGCAAACTTAATCCATGTCTTTTGTTTCACATATTTTTTCAATATTGAACATGACATTCAACAACAATTAAGTCTCTAGAATTTACATTGCTTCCACCTATTGTTTTTTTTGTTGTTGTTTATGATTTGAATAATGTCAAATGTAGGTTGGTCATCATTGTTAATTTTTGTTTTCTTTTGTTAGTTATAATGAACATAATCATGGCGTGAATTTATGAATTGTTTGTAATTTTTGTTGAAATTCAAGTATTTTATACTTATCCAATTTAAATATGAAAACATTGTACACCAATTTTCCAACCATGTACCAATTCATTCTTTATAAGAATCCATGTATTTTTGGACACTAAATTTTAAGATTTGGAGCTTGTGCATAATTTTCATACTTTCCTAAATGTGGATAGTTAACAATGCCACTGACTGAAACAATTTCTTCCACATTGTTCATGTTGTTCCAAATGTTATTATAAAACCATGTTTGAACTAAAGGTCATTGCCAATTTGTTTAATTTTTTGGAGCATGAATGTGTATTTTGTAATCTTTGTAGTAATAATCTATTGAAAATTGATTTTTTTAACATCCTTTTTGTAATCTTTGAAGTGTTCATCTATTGAAAATTAGTCTTTTTGACATCCTTTTTTGAATTACTCACCATTTGTGTTTATCATGTTATGAACACAAAACAAAACAAAAAAATGCATTGTGTAAACACATACATGCACATCTTTTATAACTTTACATTTAAATCATTTTTTAAAAATAAAATAAAATATATTTATTTGATGTTTTCAGTATATGTGATAATTTGTATATTCAAAATTAAAATTTTATTGTAAATTTTTTAATACTGAGAAAATTAATCATGATTTATATTTTAAAAATTCATCACTGATTTGTTTTTTAAAAAAATTTGGGTTCTTTGGTTGATTTCTTTTATTTGCTCCTATATATATGTAAATAACAACATCCAATGAGACAATTTTTTTTCTTCAAATTGTTGATGTTGAAAAAATGGAAAAAATATGTTTAAAAAAATAATATAGCAAAAATTATTTATTTAATTCTTTTTTTATGTTTGAATTGTGTAATAAAAAAAAAGTAAAGTAGCACAAAGACGTAGAAAGTTGAAAGTGAAAATAAGAATGAACACATAATAATGTCATATAATATTTCTTTGTGCCTTTTATGCTTTGAACACAAAAGACGTTCGTTCATATTGGATACTTTTGAAAAAAATTGGATCAATCAAATTCCATTAGGCAAAGTTGATTTATCAAGGATCAATTGTGTGCAAATAAGGAGGATTTATTACATGTTCCACATTGCATTGTATCATTAATTACCTTTTCATGGAACATGTGTTATTTAATTAGGCTTCATGTGGATATGTTAACATTGCTCAAGAGATTGTTAACAAAAGAACAAATGCTAATACAAAAGGTAAGAATGGAAAGATGTCTTTGTATTTAGCATGCAAAAAAACCACGATGGAGTTGTTTTGATATTATTCATGTTATTCAATCCCCTTTTTATTACTCCCTAATTTGTTTTTTGGTTTCATAGATCATGCATTGTGTAAATTGTAATGATTTCAATTACTACTAATACAATTGTGTTGCATGGATATCTCCATTTTCATTATAATGACCATGAAAATTTGTCATGTGGACTACAATGTTTTTTCATTAAAGACCAAGGTTTTGAGACATGGCATTTCAATTTGAATCTTGTTTCAAGAATTGGCAAAACATTTAACCTTAAAATTGTTGTTTTGGAGACATCTTTTCTTTTGATGAATAGTTCATTGACTTGTTGGATATTGAGTTTTGTTCATTTTCAGGGTCTAACTAGAATTGAATAGAAAGGACATGGGTGTTTAGCAAACCAATCAAGGCAAGTCATAAACACTCATTAAACTTTTTTGGACCCTTTTATTTTGTGCTTGATATTTGGTAAGTTTGTACTTCAAATTTACTCTTTGCACTTGATGCACTCTTCCTTTCCCTTCACATGTGCTTATAACTTTGTTGTTTGATCATTCATGCATTTATTGCTATTATTCATGTTTTTGTAAGTTTTGAAAGGTTGAAGGAATAATAAGCATTATGTATGACATATTTGATGATGGATTGCATGTATGCAATTGGCACCAAAACAACATATTAACACACATTAAAACTACTATCATGATATAGATGTTCAAGATTTTTTATTTTTTATTTATAATGGTGAAGGAACCAAACGAGTAGTTAGTCTAGGTGTAAGATCATCAACAACCTTGCAAAATCATGAATAATAGCAACAATTTTTATTTTATTTTACATTCAATTTTTTTCATTAAATTTTTTCAAGTTCTATTTACATGTTTATCATTCTTTCACATATTGAGATCTATGGCATAGGATCTTAAGCTTAAAAGATTGTTGAATTTTCAACAAATTATCTAGAGTTGGATTGGAGACAAGGATAAAAATGTGGATGTTTGATCCATGAAATAACATCCAAAAATTAGTTGTCTAGTTAGCATGGCTATAATTAAACTAAGGACTTCAACTATTTGTGGTCACATTTCTTTTGTCAAGAGTGCATTTACAATGTAATCAATGCACAAAATAAGTGGTCCATATGTCAAGAGAAAATTAGTCTTAAGGATTTACACCATGTGTACATGTTCAATTTAATATCAAATGTAAATTTACATTTTCATATATTAAGCGATTACTTTGTGAATAAAATTTGATCTATGTGATAAATGTAGATTTTACTTTCAAGATACTTCTATGTTTTTGTGTAAGTTCTTTCACATTGTTTTATAATTTCCTAAATATGCATTTTTCTTTGGATGCTTGGTATTGCAAAGTTATACTTGAAGTTCACAAATTTTTGGGGTTATGTTAATAACTTTTAGTTGACCTTGTTAACATGAAACTTGACAAATGTATATTTGATTAGATGTTGTATTGTTACTATTTGGCAAATGCATTCAAGAGGCATGAATTTATATCATCGACCTTTTGAGTCATTTGAAAGCATATAGAATTAGGATATGTTGAGTGAGATTTTTTTAATCCGGTAGAAATGCAATGTTATGAATGTGATTAATTTTGTATGGAAGTTGTGATTATGTAAGGGTGGCAGAAAATTTGCAAGAGTGATTTTTGCATACTAGGCACATCTTGAACCTTCTCTAGCCATAAACCCTAACATGATTCAAGAATTAATTTGAATTTTCTAGATGTACTAAGATGTAATATGATGTTTCTAAACACAATTATGTTCATAAATTGTATGTTTCTTCTAATTATTTTCCTAGTTGATATGTAAGTTGAAAAACCAAATGTTATATATGATGAAAAAAAAACCATTCTTTGTTGAATAATTGCTAAAATTCAAGCTTTCAAGAAGAAAATTTGGTCTTCTTGCCTTCATCAATGTTGTTGAGGATGACGATCTAGAATCTTGGGTGGTTTTTGTTGTTTGAAATTATTCAAGGACTATTTGCCTACATCATCAATGTTGTTGACGATGATGATATGAGTGTTAAATAACTTTTATTTTGAATAACTTAAATGACTTGGTTTGAACTACATTTATTAATGTTGACAATGGCAATTTAAGTATTGGGTATTAATAGCTTTTGGTCTTTTTATTATATATATGTTAATTTAGTGAGTAGGAAAAGAATAGTGAAAGTGTTTGATAATATCTTCTTGCGTGAAGATTTGCAATAGAGAAATGCTTGGGTAGTCAATTCAAATGAATGAACTGTCCCTCTTGTAATTGTCAAGAGGAGTTATTTAATGGCAAGACATTTGAGATGGTAGAATGGATATATTATTTCCATGCCTTTGAAAAGATTAACAATGATTGGTCATCTATTTTACCATTGACATGTTTTATGAAAACAAACATGGACAAAACAAGTATGATTACTTGGCCATTCAGAATCCTTTGGTTTCCTCAACACCAAAAATGAGGAGATTATAGTTGACACAAATGAGGATTTGCAAAAGAAAATCAAATCAAAATTTATAGTTGTGGAATTAAGAGTTGTGATAAAGGATATCTACCACCCATTTTTTGTGATTGTCATAAAATTGACAATGTTTTGATGGTAGAGCAATATTTGTATAAGTTGATAGTTGACCCTTGCATTAGCTTTTTACAATGAGATTTTTAATGTTATTGAATATTATATTAAATAAATTGCCTTGGATATGAAAGCCACTTGAAATGATAATTTTGTTTGCTAATATTTGTAGTAGCTGAAAGTGATTTGTATAGTTGAACCTATGCCTTAATGTCATTTACATATATTGTTGAAAGATTAAATACATATCTTGGTGATTCATACATCCCAATAATTAGTTAGGATAGACTTTGTGTAATTACATTCTTCATAATTTAAAAATTTATAGGAAAATTTGCATGAGTTGGAGGTTGGAAAAAGGTTGGTAATCCAAAGCTTTTGTTGTTTCAAGCTTTACGAATATAAAATACCACAAATATTAACTTTACAAAGTTACACAATACCATCACAAAATAACAACCCAAAAAACTAGGCTCAAGCAATTTGCATTTTATATATGATACAATGTATAATTTTCAACATACTATATATTGGGAAATGAAATTAAATAATTTGTACCAAACATTTTCTGATAATAAGAACCATATATACTTGAACAATTTTCTTCAATTTTTTTTCATAAATAACATCCATTGGATATTAATCAAAATACATGCTTCAATTATTGACATACTTTGCACAATCTACAGTTCAAATGCATTAATGATAAAAAATATTGGATGATACCATACAATAATTAACTAATATAATTAATGTCAAAATTTTATTATCATGTAAATGTGATGTAATCAATGATCATAATCTCGTAAGACATTGGTCAATTTCATTTTCTTTTGTAGTTTTGGGTCCTTCATCAAGTTGAATTTTTTGGTGTTTTTTTCTATAACATTAGAAATTTGAATGGCCTAGTTACAAGCTATCTGGGTCTTCTAAATTTTGAAAATTAATTTTTTTTTTCAATAATTTTAATATTTATTTTATTATACTTTTAATTTTGTTTTCCTTCATGTCTTTTTAATTACATAATTCAAAATTGTTAAAACCAAATCCTAACCATACACAAAACTGAACACCAAATTTTAGAATGCATTATAACTTTATTTTGCAAAAACATGAATCCAATGAAAATTGTATTTTAAAATAAAAAATGAAATGAAATCCTAAAAACTTCACTGCCATGCCACAAAATGCAATGACATCAAAACAATAAAACATTTAGTTATTTGAATGTCGTGCCAAAAATTGCAATGACATCAAAACAACAAAATGAATCGTCCAAAAAACATTGTGAATCTATGTCATATGCAACACCATATGTCAATGTATGCTAAATGAAGAACTCTAAAGGAATATGTAAACTATGGATCAAATGTCTATTATTATGAATATATGTCAATGTATGCCAAATAAAAAATTCAAAATGGATTTGTAAACTATGAATCAAGTGTGTATAAACTAAAATAGACACCAAGTTTGAACCACAAAGTTAATGTACATTAAATGAAAAAAACAAGCTCCAAATTTGAATGAGAAATTCCAAGTCTAAAGTTCCAAGTGTAAATCATAAGCTCCAAGTTTGAAGCCCTAATCTAAATCACAAGTTCTAATTATTCAAAAAAATCAAATTAGTGTACACAAACTATAACAAAATAAAATACCCACATCTCATAGATCAAATATCATTAATAACCAAAAAAAACCTTCTGTGTTGCATCTACTGCTAAACTAATAACATGCTTTGAATTAATTCAACCAAATTGATTGTTATTAAGCAATTATGGAAATGGTTGAAAACATTCCCATAGTAGTGTTGACATTTGAGACTTCAAATGGTTGTCAACCTCGAATAGCCTTTAAATAATGTTTGTGCTTAGGAAGCTCCAAATCAAATGGTTCATTCTAAAGATTATTTAATTTGTTTGTCCATCCTAGAAAATTTCTTGAACATTGGTACCATCCATAGCAAGTCTTTCTAGACAAAGACCAATAGTAAGAGTTATTTTTGAACCAAGAATAGTAGTAACAACATTAGTAGATCTCTTTGCACACGAAAAATAAAACCAAAAGCAAGAAAAAAAATAAATACCAAAAGGAAAAAAATCAAGAAAAGAAAAATAATTATGCGTACCTTGTCTTCTCAAAAGCCTCCTTTTCTCCACTAAAAGCTTTGTCATATTGAAGGAGATGATTGCCTTTCAATTCTTTGGTAATAGTGCATTGCGGAACTTTGTTTTTAAGGTGCTTGTCAATTTGATTGCACCTACAAAGATAAGAAAATAAAATTGAAATTGAAATCCATAACTAAAAGCTCAAGCTAAAAAGGAGTACTAAATGACTGAATACAAAAAAAAAAATGGCAGAAACTCCAAATGAAATGAAATAATGAAAAAGGTGAGGAATTAACTTCCCATATGATATTGGGTTTCGGTGACTAGTCACTTCCATGCCATCTCCTCATGGCGCAACACTTTCTTCCATTTGAAAAATGCTAACACCTTTTATCATTTTATTTGACAACAATTTTTAGTAAGATGATCAGCAATTAACCTTAGTTGGTTGTGGCTAACCAGAGGGGTAGTAAACCATACATCTTGATTCCTTCTCCACTTAGGTTTGGGGCATAAAAATAATGGGTGGGAACCAAAATTGTCACTGGGCCAACAATAGGATGCCACTAGGCAAGTTCTTTGTATGTTGTAGTGACATCATCGATAAGACATTCCAAAAGAAAATGATACCAATTTGCAAAACATCTTGTAACACTAATGCACCAATTATTTGATACACTTCAACAATGTTTCAAAACCAACCTAGTAGACAATTTCAACAAAATAAATTTCAAAGTTCACATTTTAGAGTTCAAAGCACCTTGTGATTAAAAATTCCTCATGCAGAAGTACCCAAACTCCAAGTTCAAACCATTTGGAAATGTTGGTTGATAGATTACTTATGCCAACATCTTTCAATCTTCTTGAATGGAAAGAACATTAAACTTTTTTATAGTCTTCCCAAGACCAACATTAGAGGCATGTAATGTAACTTCATCATTTACAAACTTCACCTGATTATGCCTTGCATTAGTATAAATGTTGAAACCAATTATTGGAGCTCTACATTAATTTTAACAACATGTTGATTTTTTCCTTCGCGTCATCAATCTACCAAAACTTCTAATGAAAGATTGGATGTTGCCATATAACAAAACATAATAAAAAATACAAACAACATAAGAACATAATAAGAAAATTGGATTAAGCTATGGGATGAAACAACAATTTTTTTTGAAAAGAATATAAGAAGATGAAACAACATAAGTATGTATATCTAAACAATATAAGATAAAATAATATAATTATTTTGACCTAGTTAGAGGGTACATAGTATTATCCTTTTTTGCAACTTGCAACATAAACAAAACCAACACATCAACAAGTTCTTTGTTGATCCCTTCGTTCTCAGAAAGATAGATACTATATATTTATGTGTGTCATAACTTTGAAGTTTCTTCCATTCATCAAATGCATTCTTGGCCCAAAGCTTAACATGTTTGTTGGCTCCATAACCCCCCTTATTATTATGTTTTTGAGCTCTCTTTCATCAATTTTGTTTCAAATCTCCATTTTGAATTTTTTTTAAAATAAAGATCTTTTTTTACATTATGTTTTCATCTTAGATGTTATGATACTTGAATGTGTGGTGGTAAAAAGTTATAAGGATATTCTCTAACTCCATTAAAAGCAAAAAGTCCATAACCATGATATATTTGGACTATAACATTAACTGTACTTTACATTGCAAAGTCCACCTTTGATTGAATATTGATGTTTTTTGAATAATTTTTTTAAATTTGGGAGGATTACAATATAATTTTGAATTTATCATCTCATTTTGGTTATGTTTCCCAAATGCATTTGAATTACATGCAACTAGATTTGACTAACCCAAAAAATTTAAAATTGTGATGTCAAAAAAAATCCATTGTAATGTGCTTTCTCCTCGCCATACAATGATTGAAGAAGGAAAAATGTTAGTTGTAATTGAACAATAAAACACAAAAGAAAACCTACACAAAAAAAAGAAGTAATAAGATACAAATGGAAAAGACAAAAAATGCAACTATTAAAAAATCAAATAAAAAGAAATAAAAGTTGCAAAAGGGGGCTACCATTTTGGTAGAAGAGAAAAATGTCAAAGGAATGTGTTCCATTGAAAGAATGCAACAACCAAAAAACAAGAATTGTAAGATACATCTTATATATAAATTCACTTAGTCTGTTTGTGACGTGATGTTCTGCTGCATAAGACGTTCTGCTGCAGAACTGGCGGCAGTTGGGAAAAACAACTACTCCCTTTTGCAATATTCTTCTGCCATGCCTTGATGGGTCTTGCTGCTTCTTCCTCCTCTGCAATTTTTCTGTAATGGGTCTTGCTGTTATTTTTCCTTCTGCAGTTTTTCCTAGCTACAGAACAATTACCAATCATGAGTTTCAATTCTGTAGAAATCACATTGGAAGGCATAGATCACAACAGCCTTAACATAACAATAAAAGATGACTAGACATGAATTATTCAGGAGGATCTCCAGAATCTCAAGGCTTGGCAAGTTGACATTGTAAATTCCCAGTGGTTTGCCTTCTTTGTTCCTGACCACTTTCCAGATTTTACAAACTCTGCTTTATCAAATTAACTTCACAACATGATTTGCAGAGTCTAATACAACTGATAGAAGAAGTCCTCCTATAGTAAGAGTGGCCATAGATTCTGAAGTGAGTCAATCTTACAACAACACCATGGAGGCCTTAATCCAAAAATTTACAACTACAGAAGCCATCTGCTAATCAGTCAATAGGATCTCCTATGTGTCCTATGGCACTCTAAGTCATAGAGCCCTTTGCACACTTTAGTCTGCAGAAACTTTGCCAGTATCTCTAAGTGTTTGCTGCTTGGAGCAACAGTGAGGAGCACAAGAATTGCAGAGAACCAAAAAAACCAATGTCTGCATATGGCACTGGCCAAGATCAGCAACAACACTAATGATGGTCTCAGAGTTGAGACCATGAACACACCCATATCTCCTCCCACTT
>Ga0116227_10012361_pt1 | contig 13926 bp, 18 predicted proteins | sample S1TSphgellanicum_FD_89693 | JGI IMG/M metagenome (GOLD analysis project Ga0116227, IMG submission 89693) | Host-associated microbial communities from peat moss isolated from Minnesota, USA - S1T2_Fb - Sphagnum magellanicum MG | ecosystem: Host-associated > Plants > Peat moss > Unclassified... | reverse complement strand
TTGAACTGTTCCCAAAACTCCGCTGACAACTCCCTTGGCAATATCATAACCCAATCAATAAATCGATACAGGTTGCGGATATCCTGTTCCAGCCAGCCTAAGTCATACAATCGACGAATCAGACTAAATTTCCAAGTTTTGCGTTCTTGGGGTTTTTGGCTTGTTTGTTGTGTTTTTAAATGTGCCATCACCACCGTTGCAAATGGATTGTCACTTGCTTCTAGTTCCTGCCAACGGTTTTCGTAGTCCAACAGCTTAACTATGGCCAATTAAACCATATCTTGTAGCTGTAAAACTAGCCATTGATTGAATAGCATCCATTTGGTCCTGTTGGCGTTTACCAGATGCAATTTTTGTCAAACGTTGGGCTTCGTCAACCAGAAACACAATTAATTTTCTTTGCTTCATAATGTGTTCTACATCTGCTCGTAAATCTGCCAAATTTGGCTTCACCTTTACAGTCTGTAGTTGAGAGGCGCTACCATAAACTCGACGACTACCAGTTCTGACTTTGTAATCGGCAAATGGTTCAGCGATAGCATAAATCCCAATTATGTTGATGCATACTTTATGCGAGGCTATGTATATAGTGAAATAGGAAACAAGCGGGCAGCGATAAGAGACTACAATCAAGTAATTAAGATCGACCCCGAATATGCTGATGCTTACGTCAAACGGGGTTATATTCATAATGAAAAAGGGGATAAAAAATCAGCAATTGCTGATTTTGATAAAGCAATAAGTATTTTTTGTAAAGAATCAATGACAGAGGAAGTCCGAACACTTCAAAGTATAGTCCAAACTCTTCAGGAAGAACTTAAAAATACTCCTTGGTGGCAAACGCGAGTGTTTTAATGACCTGTGGTTGGAAAATTTGTCTACTGATAATTTTCAGGCTACAGCAGTGATGTTTGTCTCCATGATTCTTTTAGTAGGTTATTTGATGATACTCAATCTGTGAAGCACCACTGTCAATGAAGCTGCACTCTTAGGTTTTTAAGTTTGCTTTGAGACTATCAGGTATACCAATACCATAATTTGAATTTTGTCTTGCTCCTAATAGTTTATTCCTGAATTCAGATAACATTAATTGCTCTCGGTAATCCCCGTTAAGGCTTACCGCTCCGTTAACGGCGGGTTTCGCCATCCGTTAGGCTATCACCCTTACACAGCAAGCATTACCGCCATTGCGTTAATCGCTCGTTAACGAGGTAGTTGAGTTGAATGGTAAAAGGGTCTCTGCCTACAATCTTCGCCCCCTCTGACTGCAAAAGGATTCTTGCCTTTCTGGGTGTCGTGGGCATCAACGGTCTTCCGTGCTGATTGATAACTAGTAAGAGCATGTTTTTTTGTTTGAACTATTAATTAAGTTCTACCCTCATGGGTGGTTTCCTTCACAAGAGCACCAGACGCTGACGCTACGAGCGTCGCTACCGCAACGCTTACGCGAACGCGAACGTCAATGTTTTCCCCGGTTTCAAACTGGTAACACTTCCCCTGTCCCGCAGGGATGTTTAATCGCCCGCCGCATTGTCCGGAACTAGGAAACGGGTTGCTAACCCTACATCCCGGAGTGCCTATAAATTCGGGGGAAATGTAGTAATCCTTGCGTAACGGATTACTCAGACTAATGACACCTACCTCTAATTTCTTAGAAGCCCACACTGACCCGTTCGCGCAGCGTCTCCGCGCTTGTGAAGAGCAGTGTGTGGAGTTGTCACAGAAGCTTAAATCAAAGTTTCAGTTGGCTGGTGCAAATAAACCTACACCCTACACCCCATACCCTGTCTTTGGTCATTTAGTTTCCACAACCGCAACTGCGGACATTCCAGGGGTAATTCGAGATTCATAACCCCGAATACTCTCAGGATCAAGCACAATCTTCACGGGAATTTGCTGCATATTATTACTATTCGTGGAATTACCCGTAGCACGATCTTGTGGTCGGAGGGCAATGCTAACAGAAGTGGGGGCAAGACTCTCGATTTTGCCTTGGAAATGCCGACTGGGGAAAGCTGCAATTTCAATGTCTACCTTTTGCCCTGGCTGTATCTTTTCTAACTGAGTTTCTCTAAAGTTGGCAATAATCCAAGGATGTGGCTGTACTATTGTGAGGAGGGTTTGCCCTGGTTGCACAAGCTGCCCTATTTGGACGTTTTTGCTACCAACTTTTCCAGAAACTAGGGCAGTAATGTTGGTGTAAGATAGCTGGAGTTCGGCTTTTTTGACATCCGCCTGCTTTTGGGCGATCGCCGCCAGCGCGACTTTGTACTGTTGCTGGTTTATCTCGCTTTGCTGGTTCATAGCTTGTGCCTGTAGAACTCTATTTTTGTTAGCAGCTTGTTTTGCTTGGGTATTGTTTACCGGAACTGGCTCTGGTTCAGGAGCATTAATTGCTAAACTACCGAGCTTTTTCTGTGCCAATACTGCTTGCTGCTTGGCTAATTCGAGTGATGCTTTCGCCTGCGTCAGAGATACTAGAGAGTTGCGGGGGTCAAGCTTTACCAATATATCTGGTGGAAATACCACTTGGTTTTCATTGACTGCAACGTTGGTGACTATTCCCGATATGCTGGAAGTGACGGGCTGAATATCTGCACTGACATAAGCGTTATCAGTTTTTTGATATTTTTGGGCATACTGCTGGGTATAGTGCCACCAACGGTAAGCGTAAATTCCGCAGGCGATCGCTCCTGCACCTAACAATACTCCTAATACCAATTTGGGTAGCAGACGGCCAAGAGTTGGCGGAGGTTTGGGGATATCACTGTTTGAACCTGTGGGAGTGATATCTATCACCCCTTGCTCCAAAACCGGAGTTTTTTGTTTCTGCCATTCTGCGGCTTGCTTAGTCTGTTGTGAAGAATTTAGGCGTTTCATGAGCGACCTTCATCTAGGCAACGATTGTGGATTTTTCGGAAAATCGATAATTAGCTTGATTTTTGTGTTTGTGTTCTCCAGAGTAATCAATAGGCATAGGATAAAAATGATCGCCCCTGTTAGCCGCGATTCGTATTGACCCCTATTTTCATTCAACTATAAGATACTCCACTAATTTTTGCCCACAGTCATTAATTTTTTTTGAGCCTTAAAATAAAAGACGTAAAGCATCTTACTTTTGACGACTGTAACTCTATTGTAATAAGAATTAACATTTATACTGAGCCAGAATGAACCTGAGTTTGTCTAAAAAGGTTGACATTGTCAAGTGCTTTAAAGAATTATCTTAGGAACACAGGATAGTCGCTTGAGAGGAAACTATGCAAACAGTTGTTCTCGTTCTCATTGAGGTACTGATTGTTATTGGACTGTCACGGCTAGTGGGGCTTGCCTTCCGGCAGATTAAGCAACCACTGGTAATTGGTGAGATTGTAGCTGGGATTATGCTTGGACCATCACTGTTTGGTTTAGTTGCTCCCGGATTAGCCGCTAGCTTGTTTCCACCTGAAACACTTCCCTTCTTAAATGTGCTGTCTCAGGTAGGGCTGATATTTTTCATGTTTCTCATTGGGCTAGAGTTAAATCCCAAATACCTCGCCGGCAACATAGAAATAGCAATTTTGACTTCGCACGTTAGTATTTTGGTGCCGTTTTCTTTGGGAACGCTACTAGCGTTACTCCTTTATCCTTTGGTTTCTAATGCTAGCGTCTCTTTTACCGCCTTTGCCTTATTTTTGGGGGCGGCGATGTCGATTACTGCCTTCCCAGTATTGGCGCGAATTATTACCGAAAATAACCTGCATCGAACCCGATTGGGGACTTTGGCTTTAACTTGTGCAGCCGTAGATGATGTCACAGCTTGGTGTATCCTTGCAGTGGCGATCGCAGTCGCACATACTGGTAGCTTCAGCAGGGCTATCCCCACGATTGTCTATTCCCTGCTATACATCGCCTTTATGATGACGGTGGGACGTTGGTTTCTGCAACGCCTTGCCACTCAATATCTTCGTACAGGACGCCTCAACCAATCTGTCCTAGCTTTGATTTACATGCTGGTGGTTGCTTCTGCACTGATCACCGAACTCATTGGCATTCACTTGATATTTGGAGCGTTTTTGCTGGGAACAGTAATGCCCAAAAATGCAGGTTTGGTGAGGGAGTTGGCGATCAAAACCGAAGATTTTGTGCTGATATTTCTCCTACCAGTTTTTTTTGCATACAGTGGTCTACGGACACAAATTGGCTTGCTTAACCAACCCAAATTGTGGTTACTATGCTTAGCTGTGCTAGTAGTGGCAATCGCAGGTAAATATATTGGTACGTATGTAGCAGCTCGCGTCAGTGGCATCAATCAGCGGGAAGCTTCGGCGCTTGGTTGGTTAATGAATACTCGTGGCTTGACCGAGCTGATAGTGCTAAACATTGGTCTTAGCTTAGGAGTCATCTCACCCTTACTGTTTACCATGTTGGTGATTATGGCTTTAGTAACGACATTTATGACCTCGCCACTCCTAGAGTGGACATATCCGAAACAGCAGATCAGGTTAGATGTCGTGGAGTCGGAACCTGAAGAACAAACAGCTACAGATTCTACTGCCAACAAGAACAACCTTTACAATCATGTCTACCGGATTTTGGTTCCAGTGGCTAATATCAGTACCCATAAAGGTTTGGTGCAGTTAGCAACTGCGATCGCTGTCAACTCCCGACAGCCCGCCGCTGTTCATCCCCTCAGCCTGATTGAATTCGAGGAAGACTATGTTTTTGACAGTACCCCATTAGAAGCTGATCGATTAATCATGGAACGCCTCCAGCAGCTAGAAGAATTGACTTCACGTCTGGAACCCGAAGCACTACGCTCTTACGTGCATCCTATCGTTCGCATATCGAATAATGTTGCACGCACAACAGCAGAAATTGCCGTACTCGAGCAAGCTGATTTGATTATAGTGGGATGGCACCGTCCAGCTTTTAGTAAGAATCGATTAGGTGGACGAGTTGGTCAAATTCTCTCCACCGCGCCAGTAGATGTGGCAGTGTTTATTGATCGAGGAGAAGAGCGCTTAGAAAGCTTGTTGGTTCCTTACTCTGCAAACATTCATGATGATTTGGCACTCATACTTGCTCTCAGGTTACTAGTAAATCATGCTACCTGTAAGTTGCAAATTTTACAGGTGGTGACGGACGATCAGGTCAAAAATGAACTAAGTTATGAACTGCGCAGCATGATGGAGCAATTGCCTCAAAATGTACGCGATCGCATTGAAATCAAAATTCTCGAAGCCATAGAGCCGATTGAAGTCGTAGTATCAGCCTCAGAAACTGTTGATCTGACTATTGCCGGCGCTAGTCGCGCTTGGGGTATTGAGCGTCAAACCTTAGGACGATATACAGATGAACTAGCCATTCATTGTCGCTCCTCACTGCTCATCACTCGCCGCCACAGTCAACTTACCTCTCACTTAGCCTCGGTGCTTGCTGACGTTCGCACTCAGGAGTTGGGAGTTAATAATCAATGTTAGTGGGGAGTGGGGAGTGGTTACTAAAATACCCAACACCCAACACCCAACACCCAACACCCAACAAATCACTATGCATCACTTCAACTTCAAATCTTTAGCCTTTTATGGCGTAACAATAGCTTCAGTCCTGCTGTTGTTTAAAGTTGTAACTGCTTACGGCGAGAGCAATCTCAAGGCACCTCCCGCCATTAACGGTCGCTATCGCCTCGTATTTAGTGAAAATTTGCCCATCTGTGAAAAATCAGATGTTCTAATTTTAGACATTCAGCAATCAGGAATTTACTTGAATGGATTTTTATTACCAGCAGACGCTAAAACATCAGAAACAGACAACCATCTTACAGGTAGACTAACTAATCAACAGTTGAGTTTAGCTGGAAAAGTTCTCCAAACCACTATTTGTAATAGTACAGGTTCTCAAACACAAGCAAATACTCGTCCCCAGAATAATTCTTTTAACTTAGTCAAATTGCAAATCCAACTAGTTGATAAAACACATTTTATTGGTCAAATGAATTTAATTGGTAATCCCAGAGGTATTGCATTTACCGCAACACAGCAAAAAAACGCAAATTCAGAAAAATTAAACAGCCATTGAAATAGGGTGATCCCAGTTTTGCAAAAAATGTCAGTAGTGTGAGCATCTTGCTCACGTGGACTACAAGCGAGCTTTCCGGCTAGCACTACAAATTTACGCTCATCGGGATGCACCCTTGAAATATGGCTAATTGCTAACAGGTAAAAGTAAGGAGTGAGGAACATGAACAAGCGATTAAGTAATAGACAATTTTTCCACTGTTACAAGCAACTGTCTTGGATGATATTGTTAAGCTTTTGTGCAGCAATGACTCTCGAAACTGTCAGCAGTGCTGCTCAGCCAGTGACAACAAAAAGCAATTTACATCGCTTACCAACTACACAAAGATTTCAAACTGCTAGCAGTCCAGCCAAGCCATTAGCAAGGCTAGAGAATTGGCGCTTTTCCCCAGAGGCTTTGCAACTAGAAATGACTCTCTCAGCAGCCTCGCATCCCCACTATTTCTATCTTGCCCAACCCTCTCGCATTGTTGTAGATTTGCCAGCTACCAAGCTAGGTCATGTTCCTACCAGACAAAATTACTCTGGAAAAATTCAAAGCATTCGCGTTTCCCAATTAAAAATGGGTGTAACTCGCATTGTGATGGATTTAGCACCAGGGACTTTTGTAGATCCAAAACAGGTACAACTACAACCTATTTCCTCACGCAATCCAAATCATTGGGTGTTACGTCCTTTGATTGCCAGTTACCATAGCCCTTTACCATGGGGAAACTATCCGCGTAGACAGGATCATTCACCGTCAGCAACTCTTGCCCCACAACCTCCTAGTAACCAACCATTGAGTAGGGGTACTTATAATACCCCACAGCCTACCAGTAACCAACCATTGAGTACGGGCATCCATAATACCCCACAACCACCTAACGATTTACCTTCGGATACAAGTATCTATAATGGTCCACAATCACCAAATTTCAGTGTCCCGCCGCCATTGACAAACTTACCCCCAACTAACTCTAATAATCAACAATTGCCGATTATCAGTGTACCGCCCCTATCTCGTAACAACCCTTCTCAATCGTCTAGTAGTTCTCTTCTTCCCCCAGCTAACTTCCCAAATCAGCCAGGAAATGCTAGCAGTACTCCTCCTGTGTCTACGCCAAATTTTCCAGTTCCAAATGTCCCCAACTATCCACCGGATTCTCCCAATTCTAATGTGATTAACTTTGGTCAACCCCTTCCTAATCGCATGCGCTATTAGGAAGTGGGGAACTCGGGGCCCCCTTTGGGGATTAGGGGCAATGGGGAACTCGGGGCCCCCTCTGGGGATTTTTTCAAGGGTAGGTTTTTTGGCAGAGTGAAAATAGTTAAGAAAATTGTCAACTATTTAACGTGGTTTGGTCGTTTTCGGATTTAAGCATGGGCTGAAATAGGCAAAAAATGACCAAATACAAAATACCTACCTTTGTAAGCTCTGGGGATTAGGGGTAATGGGGAATAAAAATTTATAAGGGAAATGCTGAAACCCTCTGAGGAGCTTTCTTCGTAGCCATGTACTCCGTACTTCAGGCAGAGGATGAAAGCTAGCTGAGTCCTTTAGGACTCCGTGACGGTTTCTTTTCTAAACTACGCACGAATTCTCTTAATACATCACTTTGCGCCCTACCAGTTCGCTCAGAATAATTTTGCAGTATTTCTTTTTCTTCTGGTGTTACCCGAAAAGTAATATAAAGATTCGGTTTAGCCATTGACATCGTACCTCTTGACTAGGTACGATAATAACATCTGATAGCGAAGCGTTAGCGAGTCTTCGAGCGTCACTATTGAATTCTGAAAATATGGCGTTGTGCTGAGAAGTGCTTTTAGCAGCCTTTGGCACGTAAAATTTTCGCTATCATTGGGACTGCCTGGAAGGCTGTGCAAAAAAATCATTTTCACACAAGCTTGATATCCACATAATGGTCAATTTGTAAAGTGCGTAAGTTCTATTTATAACTCCTAACTCATAAGAACAAGTTGAGTATGAGGGGTAGCGCCTGCCGTCAAGGCTTCAAATGTACACTCATTAAGATGCTCCCCTCACCTCCCTTAGAATCTTTGCGTTTCCTGCGACGGAGCAATGGCTCCTGGTTGATTAATAAAGAAGTTTTGAGCAGCCTCGTTCTGATAAATACATCTAATATCAGGCTTGTCACCGTTCAAGTCACCCGTATAGCCAAAAGTGTTTAGACGATTCTTACATTCTCTTTCCTGTTCTGAGTTCACGAGCTTTCGTTGCTCTAAAATTGCCCAGTTATTCTGACGCAGGACGCATCCAGGACGCATATTCGGCTGCGCAACGTAAACATTGAAAGGGTTGAAAGTTACAAAAAGTCTGGCGTCCATCACCACAGCACTGGCTCCATATTGCACGCAAATTTCTGGATTCGGTGCTTTGGTGTCAATATATTCACGGGAAGCCACATTGGATGGGGTAAAGGTGGCTGTAGAACTAAAAGCAATACCAATCCCAATTCCCAAAATCAACACCCCCCCCAAAATTGCCAAGGTGGTGAAATTAAACCGGGGGGATTGAAAAGCAGAAGGTTTAGAAGTATTAGTAGTATCTGATCTACCAGTAGATTTACGTCTCATTGTCGCTTGCTCAACTTCACTCTTGTTTGGGAGGGAGTGGTTTTCACAGCTCTCCCCCTTTCAGTATGACGATTCTTGAGTGTATTTGTCTGCAACTTTAATCTTTTGGTCATGAGTTGCCGATGTGGAGAATACTGCGGACTTCCACCAAAATAGGGGCAATGATTCCCTCTGATCTAGCTTTTTCCGTACTTACAGCGTAGACGCAAAGCGGCTTGCCGAAGGCATCGCGATCGGCAATGTCTGGTCTAAGTAGTTCAGTAAAGTTTGGGATGGTGCGATCATCTCTACTTCGGGTAAAAAGCGTTTCCCTTCGACCGTTTTGATCCCAAAAGCCTGTTTAACTTTTCCAATAGTCGTGAATTGACTGTACGGCATATCTTGATTCTCGATTTTTGATTCTAGAATACCTGAGTTTGACGTCAGCCCCTAACAGGCGCTCTTTGCACCCGTTAAGCTGTACATTTAAAATGCTGAACTGCCTATCATAGAATATGCACCCTTTGTGGAATTTTTCTAATGACCAAGACACCTGTTAAAATCAACACACTTAAAGAGTATTTAAATTTTGATGACGGCACGGACAAACGTTATGAACTTGAAGAAGGAGCGTTGGTAGAAATGCCTCCAGGTACCGGGAAGCATGAACAGATTATTACACTCCTTCTCGTTCGGTTTTTTTTAGAAAAAGAAAGGTTAGGATTACAATTGGAACCACGCCCCAATGGTACAGAGGTGCTAACTAAAAAACAACCCAGAAGACCTGATTTGTGTGTCATGACCGTGGAGCAGGCACAAAGTATTGAAAAAACCTCTGCTATTCTTCGCACAGCACCACCATTAATTGTTGAGGTTGTTAGTCCCGAATCTGTTGACCGGGATTATAATGAAAAGTTATCTGAATATGCTGACATTGGAGTTGGTGAATATTGGATTGTCGATCCACTTTTAAATAAGGTAACTATCTGTCTGCTGGATCAGGGAGTGTATCAGCAAGCTGTCTACACCAAAGATCAACGGATTATGTCAAGGTTGTTCCCTGAATTAGAACTCACTGCAAATCAAGCTTTGTCTATTTAACTATTCCATATGCCCATATTTTCCACTACTTCAAAATGTCAGTGGGGAATTGCGGTGGGAGCAATGCGATTTTGTGGGATGAGTCCAAAAATGGGCGATCGCTACCACCCGGCTCTCAGTACTATAAAATATTTGTTACACATTCTCTAATTGCAAATACTTAAAATCTTTCGGAGGAATTTGTATTGATAATGATAATCATAAATTTCTGTACATTAAAATATTGATTTTCGCGCCTAGATTTCACTGTCATAAAAAAGGTAGGATTCCCAAGTAACAATATTTTTGGTGTTTGGGAGATCCAACCTTTATGAAAAAAAACATATATGCAAATCTAGATTTAACCAAATCATTGTCCGATTTTCAAGAAAATGTTACGAAACTTCTAGAAATAGCTGATATCAAGGAATGGGATGGACGAATTATTAAATCTCGTGAACAACAAATTCGAGAAGCGGCGCTGATTTTAGCTGGTCAATGTATTGCTATTTTACTGTATAATCTTTCTCAATCTCAAGAAGCACGCTTATTCAGCCATGGCTCAAACTCAAGGATGGTGGCAAATAAAAACACGAAGGCATGGTTATAGAAGACGACAAATCTTAACAGTTGGAAATGTTTTAGTGACTCTGATTTTACCATACGTCGTTACCAAAAATGAAAAAACAAAGAATAAAAAGAAATCACCACTTCAAGGATTTTGTCCATTCCTAGAATGGTTAGGACTATCATCTGGTTTAACTCCATTAGTTTGGTCAACTATTGCTCAATATGGTGACATTGCCAGTTCTTTTGAAGCTGCATGTACAATCTTAACAGATTGGGGAATTAATATTAGTCTCAAACGGATAGAACGTCTAACATATAAATTTGGTAAAATTGGAATTAATTTGCGTCTCTCAAAAATCTTGAATTATCAATTGGGGAATTTACCTAATGTTAATATTCTTAAAGACCAGCGAGTTGTGATTGCGGTAGACGGTGGCAGGACTAAAATTCGGATTAATAAAGAAATTGATAAGAATCCAAAAACCAACCGCTACGGTTTTTCTGGTGAATGGGTTGAGCCAAAGTTACTTACAATTTATATCGTGAATGAAGAGGGTAAAAAAGTTAAAACCAATGATATTCCTATTACTAATGATGGGACTTATCAAGGGTATCAAGAGTTTTTAAAGATTCTAGAGATGCACGCTTGTTAGCTTAGGAATTAGTCAGGTAAAGCAAGTTTTATTAATTGCCGACGGTGAGACCAGTCCCAATACTGCTCGGTTAAGGAAATCAGGTAGGCTGAAACCCTTGAAATAGCGTTGTCAGCTAACTTATCTCGTAGATTTTTCAATAACAATCTTTTTGCCAGTTCTTGACAGTTCGCCTCTGGGTGGTTACTAGGATGACAATTTCGTAGTATTTCCTCTGCATCTTCTTCAATGTATTGCCACACATTTCGACCTATATGCTGAGTTGTTTCTTCCTGTTCTTGATCAATTAACTTATCTAGTCCAGTTAGAGTTTGATCCGTGAATTGAGAAAGATAGTTAGGATTTAAATTGTTTTGAACACGTAGGCTTTTAACAGTTTTATTAATCCGCTGTAGTAACAAAATCAGCGATGTCCCCCACCGCTTATCTCTAATTACTGGCTTACTTTTTTGGCATTCACCTAATAGAGAAAGACTATTAAAAATATTGGACTTTGGACAAAAAAATAGTAATTTCTTGGGTGAGAACAGGTCTCGATGCAAAAGGCATTGAGATCGCGGTATCACCCGGTTTATAGTGCTGACTACTAATTTGGCAATGTAGCTGTCGTTGCAAAGTGTAGTGTACAGCAGAGTCAGAGTTATCGTCAGCACGAATGTGGATAACTGGCTGGGTGACATATTCGTTGCATAGAGTAGCACCAGCGATCGCTACCCCCAAAACCAGAGTGCCAAGAATCGCAGGCGATTTCCAAAAAGGTCTGTCAGCCTGCACGGAAATAGACTTGTCGTATCTGCTCATAATTGCTAATTCTTGCGCTTTTGCTTTCTACTGATGTATCGATTTCAGTGCTAGGATTATGCAAAAAATAGGCAGTCCGATCATCGCCTTTGGCACAAGCAACAAAAAATGATGCCCCAAAAGCAGTCTGTATCAAATAGAGTCAGTATTACTGATGGAAAATCGCCTTGAGATTACGCGCCCCATGCAGTATCCTTAAAATTTCAATGGTTTCGCCTAAAATGCGATAAAAAATCAGATAATTGCCTTCAATGAGACACAACAACCCTGGAACCAGGTCGTCACGGCGGACACTGGCTTTGGGCGTCTCCGCCAGAAGTTGACATTTTTTGTCTATTTTCTCGAAAAGTCGGTCAGCGGCATCGATATTATTCTGAGCGATGTAGCTCCAGATCTCCAGCAGATCTTCGTCAGCCAGACGGGTACGGATAACGGAAAAACTCATTATCGTTACTGTTTTCGGCTAGCCAACCTGCGACGTCCTTCCGCTTTCAGGTCTTCTATCGACATCGAGGAAAAAACTTTCTGGTCGGCTTGCTCAATGCCCCGGTTAATTTCTTCGCGTAAATAAGCATTATAATCTAGCAACAAATGTAAGGCCGTATGAATAACGTCCTCTTCCGACGCATACACGCCACTGGCAACATTGGCTCTGATGAGTTCTTCCAGTTCAGGGGGTAAAGACACTTGCATCAATTGGATTTGTCTCCCATCGAGAATATAAGTCATTGTTACCGAAAAATCCCCTGCATGACAACGTTTTCCCCTTGATCTTTTAGAAAGGTCTCTTTTTTTCGTAAAGGGCAGCGTGTCAAAGTGACTTTTGAATGAGTGATTTTTGAATTAAGCGAACGCGAGTGCGTCTCCGGAGGAGCGCTGCTGCGTTTGCGTTAGCGAAGCGGTAGCGGGTACTCCCGCGTCAGCATTAGCGAGTCTTCTCCCAAGGGGAGACGCCAGAGGCGAACGAGCGTCAGCGCAGATCGCAGTGGAGAAGGCGAAAGCGGACCTCGCCGTCTGTCTCAAAATTCTCGACGGCGGCTTGGAGGGAAAATCGTTCTTGCTCGGCGACTATAGAAAACCCCGCCTGTGTTCCAGTATTTTGGTACACATATACTCTGTTACCACCATCGGCTACACCCTCAACACATCCTCGTAGGGTGATCGCCCTAACGCTTCGACGACGGCTGCTCTGACGCCGATATAATAGAGAAACAGAAAGTCTTGAAGATCTTGATATTTCCTTGTACGCCGATTAATCGACAATCTGAATTTCTATGAACCTTGAACAAGCCGTTCTCGAAAACTTACGAAAACTTCCTTTAGAAAAACAACAAGAAGTCTTAGACTTCAGCCAATTTCTAACCCAGAGGACTCTGCCAAAAATTGAAGAAATGACCCCCCATGAAAAAGCAGAAGATTGGCTGAAATTTCTCGAAAGTCAACCCAAGGATACCCCTGGATTACCCGATGAAGCCTTAAGCCGTGAAACTATCTATGACTAATGGCTAACTATCTATTTGATACCAATATTTTACTGAGGCCGAGTGACCCAATTTCCGCCAATTATGCCTTAGCAAGAGATTCCACCTATTTCTTAATAAGCTGATGCGCAGCTAGATTGTATAAGAGAAAAACGTAAAATTATTGTAGTGCAGGCAAGATGCCCGCACTACAATATACAAATTAAATGCGCAACAGCTTAGACCAAGGACATAAAGGCTGCTTTACCTCACAAATTCTCATTGAGTTTTGGGTCGTTGCCACGCGTCCTACTGAGGTTAATGGGTTAGGCTAGACTCCTGAAAGAACTAAAAATCAAATCAATCAATTTCTGACCAGATTCACCCTTAAAGAAGAAACCACTATTTTCCAGATTCCAAAAAACCTACCCTTGAAAGGTTCCCCACTCCCCTGCTATGTTTGTTCGCCCTGCCACACCAACTGACGTACCCGCAGTTCTACCAATGGTTACCAAAATTTGTGCATTGCACGAATCTTGGGACTCTGCTAAATACGGTTTTCTTCCCCACCCCGAACAGCGTTATGAACGATGGTTGAAGCGTCTGGCTACTGGCGAACGCAGTGTGTTTCTGGTAGCCGAAGATGAAGCACAACTGGTAGGATTTTTGGTAGCGACAGTTGAGAGTGAAATACCAATCTACCGTCTACAGGAATTCGCTTTTATTCACGATCTCTGGGTTGAACCG
>Ga0116227_10012358_pt1 | contig 13928 bp, 13 predicted proteins | sample S1TSphgellanicum_FD_89693 | JGI IMG/M metagenome (GOLD analysis project Ga0116227, IMG submission 89693) | Host-associated microbial communities from peat moss isolated from Minnesota, USA - S1T2_Fb - Sphagnum magellanicum MG | ecosystem: Host-associated > Plants > Peat moss > Unclassified... | reverse complement strand
GCACAGCTGATGAGCTGGAGTTTGTTCTCTGGTTGTAGGGGAATGCAAGGTATCCCGATTTCAAACATAAGAAGACATGGGAGGGACTGTGGCTGGGTGACAATTTGAACCCTCCATGGGTAGAAGCAGAGCTAGCTGCAATGGCACCAGGGACTGTGCAATTGAGCATTTTTTCATGGAATGGTAGGCTTGCAAGATATGTGAAGGCTGGACAGTATGAGAACACAATGAGGCTTTTTCAACAAATGAAACAAGAAGGGATGAGCCCTGATAAGTTCACTTTTGTTTGAGTGCTCAATACATGTGCTAATTTACCAGCACTTGAAGAGGGCAGATCCATCCACATGTAGATCATACAGAGTGGCTGTGACTCGGATATCTATGTGTGTAACAGCCTTATTGACATGTATGCCAAATGTGGGAGTCTTGAGGATGCTTGGAGTGTGTTCAACACGATGCGCTCACATGATGTGCTTACGTGGAATTCCCTCATTTTGGGACATGTCAGATGTGGGCAAGGGCTGAAGGCATTGGCATTGTTTCAACAGATGCAACAGGGAGGGATGCAGCCAGACCCTGTTACGTTTGTGGGGGTGGTCAATGCATGTGCCAGTATAGCTGCACTTGAAGATGGCAAGTGAGTTCATGAACAGATCATTCAAAGAGGCTTTGAGTCCATTATGTTTGTGGGTAATAGCCTTGTTGACACATATGCCAAATGTGCGAGTATAGAAGACGCTTTGAGAGTTTTTAACAGGATGTCCACATGCAATGTGGTTGCTTGGAGTGCCATCATTTTGGGACATGTAAAATGTGGTCAGGGGCATAAGGCTTTGGAATTGTCTAGCCAAATGCAACAGGAAGGGGCGGAGCCAAAGCCTGTCACTTTTGTGGGAATTCTGAATGCATGTGCCAGTATAGAGGCACTTAACGAAGGCAAGGATGTTCATGAACAGATCATTCAAAGTGGTTGGGAGTCTAATGTATCTGTGGGTAGTAGCCTTGTTGACATGTATGCTAAATGTGGGAGCACAGATGAGGCTTGGAGAGTTTTTAACAGCATGCCCAAACGTGATGTGGTTGCTTGGAATGCCATGATTCTGGGCTTTGCAAAGTGTGGACAAGGGCAGAAGGCACTGCAACTCTCTTGCCAAATGCAATATGAAGGGGTGCTCCCAGTACCTCTCACCTTTGTGGGGATGCTCAATGCATGTGCTAGTGTAGCAGCACTTGAAGAGGGAAGGCACATTCATGGAGCAATTATTCAAAGTGGTTATGAATCTGATGTCTTTGTGGGTAGCAGCCTTAATGATATGTATGCCAAATGTGGTAGCGTAGAGGATGCTTGGAGAGTGTTCAACAGGATGCCCAGATGCAACATGGTTGCTTGGACTGCCATGCTTGGAGCCTATGCCATGCATGGGCATGCTAATGAGGCTCTTGCACATTTCAAATGAATGTGTGAACAAGGTGTAGAGATAGATGACATAACTTTTCTTTCTCTTTTATCAGCTTGTCGGCATGCAGGCGTAGTGGATGAAGGCCTGTGCTACTTCCAATTCATGAATTCAGTTTATGGTATCTCTCCAACAAATGAGCACTATGCCTGTGTGGTTGATCTTCTTGGTCATGTTGGCCGTCTGCATGATGCAGAGGTTCTGATCAAGACAATGCCCTGTGAACCAAATGCTACTGTGTGGATGGCCTTACTTGGTGCTTGCAGAATTCATGGTAATATGGAGATGGGAGAATGCATTGCAAGAAGAGTACTTGAATCGGATCCAGGAAATTCTGCAGGCTATGTGCTGCTATTGAATATCTATGCTGCTGCTGGCAACTGGGATCTCAGTGCAACTGTTCAAAAACTGAGGTTGGAAAGAGGTGTCAGGAGACAGCAAGGCCACACCTGGATTGAGGTGAATAATGAGGTGCATACATTTGTAGTAGATGACCAAGAACATCCTCAAATAAATGAAATCCATGCTGAACTGAAGAGATTATCTGTACAGATGAAGGATGCTGGGTATGTCCCACACATCACATTTATGCTACATGATGTAGAGGAAGAAGAAAAGTTGTTTCATTTGTGTCACCACAGTAAGAAGCTGGCCATTGCATATGGGCTTATCAGCACACCTCCTGGTACTCCAATTCGCATTTTCAAGAATCTGCATGTATGTGGTGATTGCCACAGTGCTGCCAAGTTTATTGCAAAGCTAGTTGGGAGAGCAATCATAATAAGGGATGTCAACCAATTCATCACTTTGAGAATGGTCCGTGTTCCCGTAAAGATTATTGGTGATGTCAAGTTTAGTCTCAGCAGCACCCGGTGAGTCATTTTTTCCCAGAATGTCATGACAGTTCTGTTAACACTTCAACAGAAACTCCGGTATTATATTCTGCCAATATGTGCCAGAACTTTTCAAGTGCAAGTTGATATCTGTGTACATTGTTCATTCATGGGTCTGGGGCCAATCAGTGCACCAGACTATCATGAAACCCATCATGGATTTGGCCAATAGCATCAAAGATTGGTACCTGTTTGGAGTTTGAGGGCTAAATGTTGGATTAAACCCCCAAAAAAAGGTTGGAAAATATCATATGATATGTGGTGACATAATTGTTAAGATTTTGCCACATCAAAAACCAAGCCCTTGTTAATTTTTCAACTTTGTGAAAGATTGTTGAACAAGAGTGATTTCACAACTTTAACTTGCAATGGGCGAAGTCATTTTGCATTCAAGTCCAAAAACAACCAAACTCAAATCATAAACCCAAATCATAAAACTTAAGTAGTTCTCTTACTATAGATAACAAAACAGTGCGGTAGTAAATCTGAAAAATTACAAGATACCAAGGACATGAAAATTGTCAAAACATGTATGCTACAATCACAACAAGTGTCAGAGGGTTTAATGTTAAAATATTTAGCACCTACTGAACACCTAGATAGTGATGTGCACTCCAACACTAACACTAGAGTTAGCTAGCTCTAGGATCATGTATTCACACATAACATCTATTTTAACAGGACAAAGCTGAGAAGGCAAGAGAATAGGACACCAATGAGCTAGAAAGGAACATGAAAAGAACAATGACAATGTTCAAACTTGTTTTCTGCCCATGCAACAAGGGAGAAAGGGTGGAAAGGAGAGGAAACCACTGTTTGTGGGGAGGGTGGTGTGTGTTTAGTGGTGTTGCTTTATAAAAGGTTTAGTGACTAGATTTTAATGAAACAAAAACCCACCTATCATCATAGATTTGTTTGCTCATTTCCATCTTGTGCATTAGTCTTTTGAATGGAAGTGTTTGTTTTTAAAAAAAAGGAAAATTTCAATGTTGGGTTTGAAATCTTTTGGTTATAACATGGATATTGGACATGTTTCAATTATGGTATGTGCATTGATAGGGGTTACATTACTTGAAGACCAAGGTGTGGGATGATTGGTGATGAATTTTTTGTAAGGTAATGACCCCCCAAACTTTGGGAGGCCATATCTTGGGCATCTTAACCACTTCAAACAATTTAAAAAATAATATACACACCTAGAAAGAATTTACAATTCATCTTTGTAACCCTAAGCTAACAAACCTAAATTTAGATCATGAATATCTTTTGGGGATTTAAGTGTTCTAACATCAATTTATGTACGCTATACCAAAACCAATAATTTTTTTTCACCCTTGTTGGATAAGTGAGTATATATCCAAGTTGATAACTAACAAATATGCAGTTGATTCTAATGCCTACACAACATTTGTTACTAAATAAGTGACTTCTCTGATTAGTTATAAGACAATAATACAACACAAAAATTCTCTTTAATGTAAGGTGCCCTCTATAGAAATACACCAAGAAGAAAATTATGGTTATATTTTTATGAAAATAAAATAAAAAACTATTAGGGAATTGACATCTAAAATCTAAAACAAATATTGGATCTTCAATCTTCAATCAATTGTGGGATACGTTTGATTTTTTTCCTATTCAAAATGAAAGGATTACCCTTATGGTTGGTGGTGTTGCCCACCCTATGCTTTGGAGGTTAGCCCATCTTTTATATGAGCTTGAAATTCATGATAAACTTGGTGGATCGAAGGAGTTTTAAGGTCGTACACAAGCTACGTGTATGACTTTCATACACCACTTATTGGAATTCTACTACCACATGATTAATCTATGGTTAGGTTAATATTAGGTGATGGCTATTGGGTGAACCCTATGATGACATTTAGCTAGGTTTAACCATTGGCAATAACATGATACTTGAAAGAAATTCTATTGCATCATAATAAATGTTATAGATCATCACAAGTATTTGAAGGAACATTTAACACTACAAAGTAAACTAATGGATATTGGAAGCATGATAGGGAAGCCAACAAGAAAGTGAATTCCATTTGCCAAATGAAATGACATGAAGCTCTAAAATAATTTGAATGTAGTAAAATACTAGGACTTGGTCAAAGATTGCCTAGTGCTCTACAAGGACAAGTTTTTTGTGTTGGGTTTGGATGTGTTCAATGTCATTATTTTATAATGTTTAAGTTACAAAAAAATTCCTTATTAGTTTTTTGAAGCCTTTCCCAACACCTTATAGGGTGACCTTTTTTCTTCAAGATTGCTAATTCCCATGACTTTTTCCTTCGTTTTTCTTTCATTTTGCCTTTAAGAACCATAAAAGCACTTTGCGTTTGTCTTTCACAAATTTTCTTGTTTTGTTTTTGTGTGGTTCCTAGGTCTTTCAATGAAGCATCAAAAGGTGGTATTGCACCTTGATTTCTCCTTTTTCTATTTGCATTTTTCATTCTCCCCTTGGGTAATAAATCTTTTATTCAATCCCATGTAATGAACAAGATCTTTTGGAAGCTTCAAGGATATCTTTGGAAAAAACCAAATGATAGTTAGGATCCTTCCCTAGGATTCCAATGGATGGGAAGTTCAACTAAATTAAATTGGGATTATTCATCTTTAGATTGAAGTATGTAATAAATTTACTACAATATTTGTTTTAAATAAGGATAGAAATACAATTTAATGGTATGAGGTGTGAGAGTGTGATAAGAAACTCTTTGCAACATTATAATTGGTGGCATATGTTTTGGGTTGCCTTTTCAAAAATTTCAAATCACAACACTTATGTTTCCCAAATATGAAATGTGTGTGTAACTGGGTTTTTAATTGTATTTAAACAACACTTAGACTTGGTTGTCGTTACATGTTAAATCAACGTTAGCAAATCCATAGTTTGTAATTTATTTACACCAAAAATGACAATTAACATTAAAATCTATGTGTCATCTAATGTGACATTTGGTGTTATCTTGGTGCTTGGCTAATGGTAGGTTGATGGTAGGTTATTAGAAATATTTAATATTTAAAAAAATTTGTAGCAACATTTACAATGTTTCATACCACCCCCAAAAAGGTTATGTAACCTTGATTTTGTTCTCTACACACAATTCTTGTCCTTGACACAAAATTCTTGTTTTATGTTCCCTTGTTGTTCCTTATTAGGTTCTTATATATTCCTTATCAAACATTAATTATTTTATTATTTGCACCATTTCCTGCCTATGTTGACTTTAACATTTATGTGTTATTACCCACTTGCTTTTCTTTCTTTTGCCATCTCCACTTCCACTTTAAAGTTCCACATTTTCATCATTATTGTCACACATAATTCTTTGTTATCATAACTTGTTGTTATTGCCACAAACCACGGACTATTTTGAGACACATGGTGGTTATGACAAGGACATCAAATATTTAGAGGAAAATAAGTTTCTTGAATTAGGTGAAGGCACTCTATGCCCCCCAAAAATTGCAGTCACAAACACAAAAAAATTGCATTTGGTTTTTGTTGGTACATATGAACATCACATCTTAAATTTCTTTTGTTCATTTCATTAGCTTTAACTTCAACTATTTTATTTAAAAAGAAAATCCAACCAACATTTACAAACTTGAACATATGAAATATATTTTTGTTGAATAAATGCATCACAGAGTATGGAAATTTGCAAATATACTTCAAAACTAAGGTTATGGGTGGAGTTTTGTAGTCAATTTTTTTGTGGTGAGTGATCTTCATATACACCTATTGAATTTGGGACCATTTAGAAGTTGAAATTTTTTGGTTGAAAATCTATTAAAAAAAATGTGTTTGTTGGCATTTTTGAACAATAAAAATATAAAAAAATCTTATTTTTGGGGGAAAACCATTAATTTAAGAAAAGTGAGGAGATTTCATTGGTGGGCATTTTTTTTTTTTTTTCATTTTTTTTTGGCTTGGTAATGTGTTATGAACCACAAACATGAGGCCCCATGGCCGTTGAAAAAATGGACGTTGTATATTTTATGCACATTGATTTTATCCAATCCTCTTCATCTTACCATTGGATTGAATTTAACTAAATGATTCAAAATGAATTTTGAGTTCCAAAATTTTATCATGCACATTTTAAAGTTTTTTTTTCTTATGTTTAAGATTTTGAAAAGATGCCATGAAGATTTTAGCTTAACACATACCTATCATGCTTGTTATACTTTTTTTGGGTGAAAAGTAGTGAAAATGGTTCACTCGTAGTGTGATTTCACCCAATCCTTATCAATTTTGCAAAGAAACAATATGAACATGAATATACCTAGTTCTTGAATCTTTATCAATTATATCAATGTTATGAGCACACCATTTCTTGAACCCATATCAATTTTGAATAAAATCAAAGTTCAATGTTTAAAAGTTCAATGTGTTTACAAAAGTTCAATAATTAATTTAGAGAAAAAAATTCATAAAATCTTGGATTCTTTTCAACCAATCACCCATAGTCAACATCCAATGATGACATAACTAATCCACAAATAAATAAAAAGAAAGGTAATAAGCAAATTGTAAACTCAAACTTTGAATCCATACTAGAGGTATTGGTGAGGAGACCTCAACAAACCAATTGGGAACATGAAAAAAATTAGCTCTCATCCAAGGTAAGAAGGAAGAACACAAAGCAAGATTGGTGGAAGTGGATGGTTGATGCAAATTTGAAACAACAATGTCCAAATAGAGGCAAATTTTGTCATGAATGTAGGTTGTTCAAATCATGCGAGAATTTCTCCAACATGCAAGGATTATAAGTGGGGGTCACTTGCAAGTAAAAAATGTCTACATGGTTAGCATTAGACATAATCAAGATTATTAGACCATGAATATCCAAGACATAACTAAGTAGTGTGCATCTTTTTCAAAATTTTGGATGATGATTGTATGAAATGATTTTGGATTTCCTTGGCAAAAGGTCCATATTGTAGCCACACATGTAAGATTTGATGAATGATGGAGATGACATTTACAAACCAATTAGGAAAACCCCATAGGAGCCCATTGAAATTAATGACAACTTTGCAACTTTAGAATCAAGATTAAGGAATGAAAATTTGAATCCACAATACCAGTTTTGTGCATATGGTGTTGACAAGACATGAATGTATGAAGAACTTTAGACCACACCATTTCTAGTTTAACATGTTAACTTGCCATAAGCTTCCCCACCATTGCAAACCCCACCTATGAAACTGAGGACTGTTACAAAGAACATTGTCCCATTGGGATCCCAACATAATATAATCCCCAAATTCCCAAATCAATCAATAAAATAGGTTACAAAAAAGGACAATAGTTGTTCGATGTGTCAAGAATATGAGGGTGAAAAATTTAGTATTATTTAGTTCACAAGACAATGGTTAAAACTATAGAATTACTTGATCACATGCACACCAACAACATACTAATGGAAGAAAATCGAGCTTTAACCCAAGAAACTATGCTTGAAAAAAATAATGAATATTTCAAGGAGAGAGAGAAGAACATCAACCAAATAAAATAAATATGGTGAAAGCTATTACCAATTTGACACAAGTGACAAACATGGTATTTTTGTGGATTACCAACAACAATGACAACATCAAGGTTCTAATCCAAGTTCTTAAAACTAAAGATGATGAAATTGGAAATGATGTTGCAATAAATGACTAAAAGTAAAAAGTTGTCACATCATTGGGTGATGTAAATGACTTGAAACAAACCTAAAACATGGCAAATTTTTATTTATTTATTTATTTTTAATGTCACTGTTAGTAAGATGAGGTTGAAGATCAAAGTCTAAACTTGATTCATGTAAAACCCTTATATTTGCCAAGATAATGAATAAATTCCCTTCATAGAACATCTTCAAACCTGTTTTCTCCTTCCATGTTCTATTGATTTATTGGCTCATCTTGCATAATGTTGAAACTTGGTTGATAAATCTTCTTTATGAAAACCACTTGCTTTTAGCTCAATGATGTGTAGGAAATATTCAATACTCATTTCATCCTTGATCCCCAATAGGTTAAATGAAAGAAGCAACAACATGTAAAAATGTCAAGTATCAAAACCACATTCAATTTTGATTGCACCTAGGTAGGCCGCACCATTTTTTGAAATCTTCCATGACAATGTGCATCTTTGGTCCCATTAGCCATGAAATCAATTTCCTTAAAAACACATTCACTGCAGCAACGAATTCATGTAAGACCAAGGATACAATGGAAATTGATGGATTCATGGAAACATATTTCATATCTAGAAACAAATCCTAGATAATGGAATTGAAAATATGATGCACCAACTAAAACAATAACATACAACCCATAATGAAAATGACTTAATCTTGTGCTACATCCATGTTTTGATGCAATGCGAAATGAACAGCTAATAAAGAAACTTATTTAGATCGAATTTTGGGAAAGAAAAATTTGAATATGATGTAATTCAATAGTACAACATTGAAACAACATGTTTTAACACATTAGTGGCAACAACAATTCACAAAAGTTACTGCAAACAAACATTTTGAAATTCAACACAAAAAGTAAGATAGAAAAACAAAAAAATTGTAAAGCGAAACAAAGAAAAATGAAAGCTTACTTGAAATGAAAGTTGCTTGAAATGCCACAAACCCAAAAAAAAGTTGACATTGAAAACCTAAACCTACACAACACAATGTTATAAGGAGAATATGTCAATGACAACCTACATAACAATGCAACAACAAGACACCACGAAGAAGACATTGACAATGAAATGCAAAGCGAAAAATTGAGAATTCAAGTTTGCGAATGAATGAGCAAAAATATTGAAAATAAATAAGCACAAAATAAAAGAAAAGTGAGAATACACCAAGAGGCAAAGAGATGATAGATGCAATTGAGTGATTGTGTTCAAGAAAAGGTGATGGTGGTTGTGAAATCTTCGTGATGGAACATGAGGGACAATGTCTCATTGATTTTGAAGGAAAAAAAAGATACCACCACATTAAATTATGATTCCATGTTTGAATCATCAATTCTATAGGTAGGTTAATTTTAGGGAAAGAGGTGGGGTGGTGTTGTTGCGGGAATCTAGACACTAGTGCTACTTAGTACTATGATTATCTAGTGTTCCATAACATTTTATAAATGGCTAGTTCAATGTTAAGCAAGCTAACACTAAAGGTGGTAACACTAAGTGTGAAGGTAGTTTTAGTATGCTTTGTGCCATTGAACACATGTTGGATTGTAATTTTACAAAGTATACGTATTTTTTAACCATACCCATAATTAGGGATTTTTTTTGTGAAGAAATTTTGCCATTTGGCAACAAAAAAAAAGGGTTGCATCTTGTATAAATAATTTGTTTTGGAAAAAGGCCTTTTGTGGAGGGAAAAAAGAGTGTTGAATTTGCCATATTTAGACCATAGGTTCTTGTATGTCTCCATGGTTTGGAAAAAAATTAGTCTTGTCGATGATCTTCTTGTGGATAATTACTAAATCCACCTACTTAACAAAACTAAAAAAAAATGAAACCCATGCCATAACCATCTTGTACACAATTTTCTTAAAAGTTGATTTATATTTTTATTGAATTTCCAATGAAAAGAGAATTATTCAAAATTTGATCTCTTGGACCATAAGTTTAAAAATTATGAAACCACCTTGATGCACCTATGATGAGCATGAGCTTTCCCCAATTTCCTTACAATTAAATTGTTGAAGTTTTATTGAATTTTTAGTGAAAAAAATCTTGATAATTCAGTAACTCCAACATTGCAAGTTTAACCAAGGAATTTAGGCATGGAAAATTTTCATCATTTGGTGTCTTTTAAAAAAAACAAATCGTTGACATATTCCCTTTAAAAAATACAAACCCAATAAAAATTCTTTGAAATTTCCATGTTCTTACACATTGTTCAAGCAAGTAGCCAAACTATAAAAGGATTTTAACAAATACTTTCATAGTTGGTCTACAACCAAAAGTGGCCAAATCTCCTTATGGATGATCACCTACTTAGTAGTAAGAAAACGAAAGAAAAGGTTGTTTAACAAAATTTCAAATTTAATAAAATCTTGAGTTTGACTTTGGACTTGGTCCTTCACATTCTTAAATCTTGATTTTTGATGAATTTAAATAAATAAATCCAGACGGAGTCAAATTCTATTTACCACACTCAACCCAATATTGAAAATTTTATAAGCATCAACATTGTACAACCAATCAAAATTGATGATTCCAAATTACAAATATACCTACTTGCAACATTATTGAAAAATGAAATTTGTATCAAGGTTTCATTTGAATTTTGCAATATTGAAAATTTGACAAATGTTTCCAAAAAAATTAGCAAAAGTTGTTGAATTTACACTAGAACAAAAAACTTTCCAAAGCTTTCCCAAAATTTTGTCAAAAAAATGAGGAATTGTTTTTTGGAAACATACACTGAAAATTTGTATGATTAAAAAGAAAAATAATACTTGGATACACAAAGAAGTAAACCTACAAGAAAAAAGGTTTAGAAACAAGTTATTTTTTTAGTTTAGATTCTAACAAGAGACCAATTCTTAGTTTTAACAAAAAATCAAAAAATTTAATTTTCAAGTTATGCAACATAAAATGCTAGAACTGGAAATTGGCTTGAAAATTGGACCTAAAATTGGCTTGGGCATAGAAAACAAAGGTTTCCAATTTCCACGAGTGTTGGGCGGATATCACCTTTTCGTGATATCCACCAAATAAAAAATATTATGTCAAAATTATTTATAATTAGATATTTAAAAAATTAAATTAAAATATTTGGGTCGAATACCATATTTTTAGGTTTTTTTTATTGAACTAGGATATCAATCTATTGGATTTTTGTTATTATTTACCAATTGGATATCAGTTTCAGATATTAACAATTATTTGGAGTTCACATATTTTGTAAAAAAATGTCATTAAGACTAAAAGAAAAAGGAAAATATCAAAATGAAGAAAAAAGATATTAAAAAATTGTTTACATGTCCACAATTTCATTTCTATCAATATCCTTCAAATTGTTGTAATTCCTCTTCTATCTGTGATTTTTATTTCAATATTCTAAAAAGTTAAAATATTTGTCATTTTTTTCCATTACATTTTTTTTTCACAATTTTTTTATAGAGATAAGGAAAAAAATTTAATCAAAAGTAAAGTTTACAAAATGCTTGAAAAAAAATCTTAACATCATAAAACAATTTCAAATATATGATTGAGTTCATGATTATTAATCCAATCATAAAAGACAAAAATGGCTAATAGCCCTAAAGTCATTATGGATGAGTTGTTTAGAATAATAGTCATTTAAGACATGATGTGGCACATTTCATCCATCAATCATAAGAAACATATGTGAAATCATTTGTGATAGTGTAAACATTGTTCAATAATTTTTTATTATTACAAATTCAACCTAAAAACTTGCTTAACATTATTGTAAGAAAATTTAAAATTTATTATTTACAATATAATAAATAAGATATATATTTATTTCAATTATTTTTAATTTCATTATTTTAAATCCTATCAATTGTACACATGTGTCACCACTTAAAGTAGGTTTTAAAAAAAAATTAAATGGTTAAAATTATGTACATAAAGTTCGCCTAGGTAATCACCTAACCTAGGTAGTCTAGGTAGGTACAAAATATTCTATCAATATTCCAAAGTTGACCATAACAAATACACATGTGAAATTTTTTCCTTGGACCCCAAATATGGAGTTCAATTCCTTTACCACCAAGCCATCCCACTTCTTGTGTAAATAATCTAATGTTTATTTTATTTAGACCATATTCCATTTAAACATTACATAAAACCTCAAATTTGATAATTCATGTCTTATTGATAATTTGTCCAAATGAAAATGAAAATGAAAATAAAAATAAATATATATATATTCATAAAGTTAGTTTCATAATGTATACAATTACATAATATGTTTTTAAAAAATCATTTCAAAAAAATATTTGAATTTTGTTATTGAATAAATTTCAATGACCATTATTTGGAAAAAAATAAATTCAAACACATGATTTGTAAATGGAAAAACCTTTGTGACTAATACAATAATGAATGAAATCTATCATGGATGCCATATGAATAAAACTTGCAATGAAAAAATGATGCCATTCTTCTTATTAACATGTCATCTACTAGTGAAATGCATCACTAATATATGACTAGAATTTTTTTCACACATGATTCGAAGTAATATCCTATGATTGTACTCAATAATGTGGTCATTTAGAAGATTTAGTCATTTATTTCATAGTTGCAAAATAATAGAAATCCTTCTTGTGTGAAGTTTAAATTGTGTGCATGTAAGCATTTACAAAACTTGTAAATAAAATCATGAGCACTCACTTTTCACTCCTTTCATATCCAAAAATGATCATGATAAACTAAAAATAAAAAATTATAAATGATCTTTTGTAGTGTGTACAGTGAAAATCTTTAAAATCTCCTATAGTCTTGCAATATGCAAAAAACAGAAAAATAATTTTAAAACTTTATAATAGTTGTAAAAAGAACTTGAGAAACCAGGGGAAAATTAGAAAAAAAATACAAGAAATTGCAAATTCAAAAAAGAAGAAAATTTTTTTTTAAAGGGGGAAAATACCCCCCCCCCCAAGGAAAAAACCAACAAAAAAAAAAAAAAAAAAAAAAAAAAAAACAAAAAAAAAAAAAAAAAAAATTTTTTTTAAAAAGGAAAAAACACCCCCCCCCCCCAAAAAAAAAACCAAAAAAAAAAAAAAAAGCAGAAAAAATTCAAATTTAGAAAAATCAGAAATTATTTTTGAAAACAACACACACATAAAACATTCAAAACATGAAATGAACATAAAAATAAAAATAAAAATAAAAAAAGAATGGAAGCAAAAGAAACAAATATTGGGACATGTAATAAAACATTTTTTGAAAAAATAAATTTACAGAAAAAATAAAAAAACAGATCAAAAACAAAAGAGAAAAATGCCTTATAGTAATAAAAAATAACCAGACTTGATAAAAAAAGAGTTTTGTCTTTTTTTTTCAAACTTCAAAATTGCATCCAAACAAACCAGAAAACAGAAGTAAAGAAAAACCACTTTACTTTTATTAGAGTAAACATAAGAAACAGGAAAAAAAAGTTAAGAATTAAAAAAAAAATCAGAAAACACATAGAAATAGATAATAAATGAAACATATAGGAAAAAAAAAAAAAAACAGGAAATGTTTTTTAATTAAATTTTTTTAATGAAAAAATGAATAAAAATGAAATAAACAAAGGGAAATACAATTAAACAAAATTTTAAAAAAATTATTAAAGGAAGGAACATAATATAGAGCAAAAAAATAAAAATAAAAATTATAGTAATGATAAAAAAAACATATTTGAAAAAGAATGAAGTTGTCGTCTTTCTTCAAACTTTAAACCTAGACTCAAATTTAAAAAAAAAAAAAAAAAAAAAAAAAAAAAAAAAAAACAAAAAAAAAAAAAAAAAAAAAAAAAAAAAAAAAAAAAAAAAATAAAAAAAAAAGAAAAAAAAAAAAAAACAGGAAATGTTTTTTAAT
>Ga0116227_10012357_pt1 | contig 13929 bp, 9 predicted proteins | sample S1TSphgellanicum_FD_89693 | JGI IMG/M metagenome (GOLD analysis project Ga0116227, IMG submission 89693) | Host-associated microbial communities from peat moss isolated from Minnesota, USA - S1T2_Fb - Sphagnum magellanicum MG | ecosystem: Host-associated > Plants > Peat moss > Unclassified... | reverse complement strand
GAGATGGGCTTTCCAGCACCGGCGTCACCTATGATCATATCCAGTACGGGTCGCTGGGACCGTTCCCGGCGAATTCGGATAATCCGACGCTCGCTTTTGCCGACGACACTTATCATACCAAGGCCTGGGAACTCTTCGGTGAGTCGACGTTCGACATCACCCAGCATCTGACGCTCGACGGTGCGATCCGTTACAGCCGCAATGACATCACGGACCAAAACGAAGCTCCCGCGCAATTCACCCTCTATCCCGGCGAGCTACGCTCAGAGGCGTACTCCAAAGCGGAGCCGCGGATAACGCTGACGTATAAGTTTACTCCCTTGATCAACGTCTATGCGGATTGGGCTCTGGGCTCGCTGCCTGGCGGCTTCAACCCAACCGGCTCATCGACCACGGTGCATGCGATCTACCCGGACGCACCCGTGGCCGACATCTACAAGCAGGAATCGTCGCGCAACTATGAGATCGGCTTCAATTCGCAGTTCCTCGACAAGCGGGTCACTCTGAACGGCGCCGTCTATTACGATCTGCTGTTCAACCAGCAATATAACATCTACTACCCGGCTGCCAGCATCGAGACCATCGATAACATCGACAAGGTCAGGAACTATGGCGGCGAGTTGGCAATCGAGGTGATCCCTGCGCCGCATTGGAATGTCTCGCTCGGGTATGGGATCATCCATTCCAAAATCGTGGCCTTCGCCGCCGACCCGACCGCCATCGGCAACCGGCCGCCCTATGTTCCCGAATACAACCTTACCTTCGCCCTGCAACGTAATTTTCAGCTTACCGACACAATCAGCGGCTTTGCCCGGTTCGATGATAGCGTGAAAGGCACCGAATACTGGGAGGCGGATAACCTCGTCGGCGCCCGAAGCAACGTGATCAACGTCGCTAACGCCCGCGTGGGCATCGACTACGGGCACTTCAATGTGACCGCTTTTGTCAAGAACCTGGCTGATAACCGCTATAACCAGTCGAACGTGGTGCTGACCAACGACGTGCTGGCCACCTATCTGGCGCCACCTCGGGTCTATGGGATTGAGGTGACGGCGAAGTATTGAGGGGGGATTCTGCCAGATAGGAAGGAAGAATGTTCTTTTTTGAAAAAAAGAACCAAAAAACTTTTACAAATTTGGCTTCGGCCTCTCACGGAGAGGCACTGCCCAGGATTCAAAAGTTTTCCAGAAGGGGACTTACCTGATGTTCCATATCGGCTGGTTCCTAGGCAGCGGCTTCGGCATCCAAAGCTGGGGCGTTCCCGGTGCGGTAGCGAGCGACCATCAATGGATGCGGCCAGACCCGTATATCCGCATGGCCAAATTGCTGGAGGAAGCCTGCTTCGACTACATGATGTTCGAAGACAGTCTGATGGTGACCGATACTTATCAGAATTCGATGGAGTATCCGCTCAAGCATGGCGCCTCATCACCGAAGAACGACCCGCTGCCGCTGCTGCCCATTCTGGCGCGCGAAACGTCGCATATCGGCCTGATCGGCACGATTGCCACAACCTTCAGCCACCCGTTTTCCGCGGCAAGGCTGGGCGCCACGCTGGATCATCTGACGAATGGGCGCTTCGGCTTCAATCTGGTGACTGCCAGCAGCCACCGCTCGGCACAGAATTACGGACTCGAAAAACATGTCGAGCACGATAAGCGCTATACGATGGCAAGCGAATGGATGGATCTGGTTGGTCGGCTGTGGGACAGTTGGGAGCCGGGTGCATTGGTGGCGGACGAAGACACGGGGGTCTATGTCGATCACACCAAGGTGCATCTGGTGAATTTCGAAGGCGAATTCTACAAATGCCGCGGTCCGCTCAACACCCTGCCCGGGCCGCAACACCGGCCGGTGATCTGCCAGGCCGGCGGATCGGGCGCCGGGCGTGCCTTTGGCGCTACCCATGCGGACACGGTGATCGGTTCCAGCAATGGCATGGAGCCGATGCGGTCGTACCGACGCGACATGGACCGGCTGCTTGCCGAGCGAGGCCGCAAGCCGACGGATTGCAAAGTGCTGTTTCTGATATCGCCCGTGCTTGGGGATACGGAGGAAGAGGCGCAGGAAAAGCAGCGTGCGATTACCGCGCAGACTGAAGCGAGCCTGGAGCGTTCGCTGTTTGCCATGTCGTATTTTTCGGGAATGGATTTATCAAAATTCGATGTGGACGAGCCGTTGCCGGCGGATTTTGCCGCTCGCATCAATGGGCATCAGAGCACCATGTCGGATTACATGTCGGCCGGATCGACCTTGCGGCAGATGGCCAAGCACCGTGCCACCACCTCAGTAGAGCTGGTCGGCACGCCCGACAAGGTGGCGGCGCAGATGGACGAGATCACGCAGGAAATCAAGGGCGACGGATTTCTCGTGGCTAGCCCGGTGACGTTGCAATCGATTACCGAAATCGCGCGCGGCCTGGCCCCGGCACTGAAACGCCGCGGCGCTATACGCAGCGGCTATGAGCACACGACATTGCGCGAAAATCTTCTCGCATTCTAGCACGGGGGAGACATGATGTTCAGGCTTGCGTGGTTCGCCGGGCAGGGTGCTGCACCACCGGCGTGGAACAAGCCGTGGTCTGGCAATATCGGCAAGGATTGGGCGAAACCCGATCATCATATCGACCTGGCACGCGCGCTGGAGCGCGGCTGCTTCGATTATCTGATGATAGAAGACGGGTCTTTCATTACAGACAGCTACCAGGGCAAGCCGGATTACGCCTTGCGCAATGGCTGGGCGGTGCCGAAGAACGAGCCAATGTCGCTGGTTCCGCTCATCGGCCAGGCCACGGAGCACCTCGGAATCGTTGCGACCATCACGACCACTTTCTATCCGCCATATATGGCAGCGCGACTGGGTGCCACTCTGGATCATCTGACCGATGGCCGATTCGGCTTCAACCTGGTGACCGCGCATAACGACCGCACAGCACAGAATTTCGGCCTGGAGAAAATGCTCGACCATTCGCTGCGCTACCAAATGGCCGGGGAATGGGTGGAGGTTGTTGACCGGCTCTGGCACTCCTGGGACGAGGACGCCATCGTGGATGATCACGAGAACGGCATATTTATCGACCCGTCGAAAGTGCGGCCAATCGAGTTCGAAGGGCGTTTCTTCAAATGCCGCGGCCCGCTCAACACTGCACCCGGCCCGCAGCGCCGGCCGGTGCTATGCCAGGCCGGCGGGTCCGGGCCAGGCATGGATTTCGCGGCAAAAAATGCCGACACGATCATCGCTATCGTAACGGATGTGGCGGATGCCAAGCGTTACCGGCAGGAAATGGACGAGCGGCTCATCAGCCTCGGGCGGGATCCGAAGGACATCAAGATTTTCTATTCCGTATCCTTGGTGTTTGGCGAGATAGAGGAGGAGGCGCAGGAGAAGCGCCGCCGGCTCGATGCTAACGCGCAAGCCTCCATCGAGCACTGGCTGTTCGAAATGTCCTTCTCCAGCGCGATCGACTTCTCGAAATTCGACCTGGACCAGCCGCTGCCCAAACTGACGACAAATGCCTCCAAATCCCTCACGGCAAAACTTAATCTTGTCGAGGGTTTGACGTTGCGGCAGATTGCCAGCGCGCCGCACCTGAGCGGCATCCGCTTCACCGGCACACCGGCGACGGTGGCAGCCCAGATGGGCGAGGTGATGGAAGAGATTGGCGGCGACGGCTTTCTGATGTATGAGAGCACCACGAGGCGGATCGTGACGGAAATCACCGAAGGCCTATGCCCCGAGCTCCAACGCCGAGGTCTGATCCGCCAGACCTACTCCTACCGCACCTTGCGAGAAAACCTACGCTCATTCTAATATTTAAAATTTTTTTGCTTCTTTTTTTCAAAAAAGAAGTGCTTTCTTCCTTACTGGCAACAACCGAAGGAGACGCAAGATGCAACCCGCCGCAACCCACGAGCAGTTCCGCCACGCCATCCTGCCGGAGATGACTATCGACGAAGCTGCCCGGCAGGACTTTGTGAAATCCCTGAAATACTACCTGGCCACGGAAGTCAGCCCCGGCAATGCCATGGCGTTCGAGAACCGGGTGCGCCCGGCCTTCGAGGCGCGGGAGAGGCGGCCGCCGCGCGACCATCATGAAATCCGCCGCGCCATGCAGGCTGATCCGTATTTCAAGCTCTGGAGCTCCATGCAGCGCAGCAGCCAGGAGATGATGTGGGCATCGGTGATTACACCGGTTGAGCGGCAGCTAGATACATTGATCGCCAAGGCCAAATCGCTCCCGCCCGCCGGCGGCACGCTGACGCTGGACCCTGACCTGCCAATCCCCAGCTACCACGCGGCGGTGGATATTCACTGCATGCCCGGCGGCTATCATACCGAGTTCGCACCGGACGATGTCGCGGAGGGCGCGATTTACGACCGCGCGGTCTATATTTACACGATGGGCCGGATGAGCCCTTACAACGACGATATCGGTGCCAGCCAGGTCGCCTGGATCCGTCGGCAATTTCCCGATTTCAAGCCGAAGCGCATTCTGGACATGGGCTGCACCGTCGGGCATTCGACCATTCCTTATGCCGAGGCCTACCCCGATGCGGACATCTACGGCATCGACATTGGCGCACCGGTGCTCCGCTACGCCCACGCACGCGCGGAATCGCTCGGCTACAAGGTGCATTACTCGCAGCAGAATGCCGAGCACACGAATTTTCCGAACGGATTTTTTGACCTTATCGTCAGCCACATCATGGTGCATGAGACATCGAACACGGCGTTTCGCAAAATCATGGCCGAGTCCCAACGCCTGCTGACGGAAGGCGGCATCGTCGTGCATAGTGAAACGCCGCCTTACAAAGACCTCCCGGCGTTCGACGCTTTCATGCTGGACTGGGATACGCTGAACAATAACGAGCCCTACTGGGGCGCCTCGCACGAGCTCGACTTCAAGAAACTTGCGGCCGACGCCGGGTTCGATCCGGACAAGCAGTTTACCGCTCTTGCCCCCTCCGCGTTCGAGGAAGGCGAAGCCCGGCGCACGAAAGTTTTCCAGGGCGGTGACTTTGGCGGCGGCGGCGTGTGGTTCCTCTTCGGGTTCCGGAAATAGCTCATGGCTGAGACATCGCTGCGGCTGCCGCGCAAACCCAAGGGCGAGCGGCCGCAATATTTCCCCGACCCGGCGGTGGACAAGCTGATCAGCATCATTCTCTCGCTGGCCGGCGAAGTCGCCGTCATGCACGACCGCCATGATACGCTGGAACGTATCATGGCGGCACGTGGGCTGGTATCGCGGGACGATATTGAATCCTTCAGTGCCACCAGGGAGGTTTTGGCGGAGCGCGACCGGTGGCGCGAGGCGTTTCTGGCAGAGGTGTTGCGCGTGGTGCGGCAGGACCGTGAAATGCTGGAGCGGGAAACGCCACGGACGTATCAGTCGGTGGTGGAGTCTGTGGAGGTTTAGGCAAGGAAAGACTTCTTTTTTGAAAAAAGAAGCAAAAAACTTTTATCTATTGGGCTGAGCCGTAGGACTGGCGCGCGCGCAAATATCCAAATCCTCCCGCGACCGTAGCAGGCGTGTCCATGCAAGATAGATGGAAGTCTGGCAGAGCGCCGCTGCAACACTCGCTATAGACACCCACACGGGGCCGAAAATGCCGGTCTGCAACACGCATCCCCCCGCCGTCGAGGCCGCAAGCGCGAAGACAGCCGGCCAGCGCCACACGATCGCCTCGTCAATAGCGGAGGATTCTGCATCCTCGAACCGCCGGTGCACCTTCGGCACCAGATAAAGATCCGCCAGCACCAGACAGGTAAAGCATGTGGTGAACATGCCAATAAAATTCAGCGCGGCTGTCAGGTCGGAAAACACGTCAAAGAACAGCGCGACACCCACCGCCATGCCGAACACGAATACCATCAGGTGCCGGCTCACCTGAATGCTGGCGACCTGATCGACGAGATTCACGAAAGCCAAGGACCCGGTGTACATATTGGAAAGATTGATGCGCAGTTGCGTCGAAAACGCAAACAGGGTGCCCCAGCCACCGAGCATGGTAACAAAATACATGCCGGGGTTCGCATTGCCATAGTGTGTCGCGAACCACATGCCGAGCAGGCCGGCAAAAATGAAGCAAAAGCCCGGGTACAGAAGACCAAAGGCCGCAGAGGCCGCCAGCGCATGCGAACGCCGGACAACGCGCGCATAGTCAGCGAGCAGCAACCCTGTTGTAAATACTACGCTGTTCATCGTCCCGACCGCTGCGATGATACCAATTCCCACCGGCGGCGGGTTGGCCGGTACGTAGGTCAGCCAGTTCACGCCCAGCACCGGGTGGCTTGCGCAAATGATGATGGCAATGGTCAAAAGCAAGCCATAGAGCAGGAAGGTTGCAAACTGCAGCTTGGCCAGAATTTTCAGGCCGAACCAGACCAGCGGCACCATGACCATCGTCACTGCCGGCAGCACAATCCATTGCGGTACCCCTGGCAGCACCCCCTTGAGCGAGCTGCCCATGATGATGGCCTCCACGGCAAAATATACAAAACTGTTCATGCCGTAGATCAGGCTGAACAGCGATGCGCCGCGGAAGCCCAGCACCTGGCGCGCCAGCAAATTCGTCCCGAGCCCGCTTCTGATCGCATAGCGGGATACCGCGAAACTCACCAGACCAGCAACGACGAAGCCGTAGGCAATGGCAATCAGCGCCGTGCGGCTGCCATACCGGAGCACAATGATGGAGGTGACCTGCATGAAGAACAGCGCGGTCGCCACGCCCATGGATGCAAAAAACGGCATTGGCCAGGCGACCCGCGCGCTGTCCGGCACGGGGTCGGCCGCATAATCGTCATCCTGAACAGCGCCTGCCATGTTGCAATCCCCAAAGGCCAGCCATGGGGATTTCCATGCAACATGAAAGCCAGGACAGGCCGCGCCGCACTCAGGGTCAATCCGTGGTTCGCCCACAGACAAGCCTGCGCGGCGCGCCGAAACCCCGGCCTCAGGCGAAGGCAGAGATACCGGTCATGGCCCGCCCCAGGATCAGGGCATGCACATCATGTGTGCCCTCATAAGTGTTCACCGTCTCCAGATTCTGCGCATGGCGCATGACGTGATACTCTTCGGAAATGCCGTTGCCGCCGTGCATGTCTCGCGCGGCACGCGCGATGTCCAGCGCCTTGCCGCAGTTGTTGCGTTTAACGATCGAAACCATCTCCGGCGCCATGCGGCCCTGATCAAACAATTGCCCAACCCGCAAGCTTGCCTGCAAGCCAAGTGCGATCTCCGTCTGCATGTCGGCAAGCTTTTTCTGAATCAGTTGCGTCGCCGCAAGCGGCCGCCCGAACTGCTTACGGTCCAGCGTGTATTGGCGCGCACGGTGCATGCAATCCTCCGCCGCCCCCATCACCCCCCAGGAAATGCCGTAGCGCGCCCGGTTCAGGCAGCCAAACGGGCCTTTGAGCCCGCTGACATTCGGCAGCAGCGCGCTTTCCGGCACCTCAACGCCATCCATCACAATCTCGCCGGTGATCGACGCCCGCAGCGACAGCTTGCCGCCAATTTTTGGGGTCGAAAGCCCGCGCATCCCGCGCTCCAGAATAAACCCGCGGATGGCATCGCCGTGCGCGGCCGACTTCGCCCACACCACGAAAACATCAGCGATGGGCGCATTCGAAATCCAGGTTTTTGCGCCCGTCAGACGGTAGCCGTTCGCTGTCCGTTCAGCCCGCGTGCGCATACCGCCCGGATCGGAACCCGCATCCGGCTCAGTAAGCCCGAAGCACCCCACCAGCTCGCCGCTCGCCAGCCGCGGCAGCCAGGTTTTGCGCTGGGTCTCGTCGCCATAGGCATAAATCGGATACATCACCAGCGATGACTGCACGCTCATCATCGAACGGTAGCCGGAATCCACCCGCTCCACCTCGCGTGCCACCAGCCCGTAGGACACGTAACTGGCGCCGGCACAGCCGTACTCTTCGGGAATGGTCAGGCCCAGCAACCCCAGGGCACCCATGTCACGGAATATCGCGCGGTCCGTCGTCTCCTCGCGGTAGGCAGCAATCACCCGCGGCGCCAGCTTCTCCTGCGCAAAGGCACGGGCCGTATCGCGTATCGCCCGCTCATCCTCGCCGAGCTGATCATCCAGCAGAAACGGGTCGGACCAGTCGAAGACGATCTTCTCCGTGGTGACCGGCTGCTTTGCGGAGGCGCTCATGGGGTAAACTCCAGGAAGGAAGCAGTTCTTTTTTGAAAAAAAGAACCAAAAAACCTTTGCATGTTAGGCCGGGCTCAGGTCGGATAGATAGGGCAGGGCGGATAGGGCGCCGATGCGGCCGACGCATAGGCTGGCGGTGTGGATGCCCAGGCTGGCGGCCTCGTCTAGCGTCATGCCGGCGCACAGGCCAGCTACCAGGCCACCTATAAAACTGTCACCAGCCGCCGTTGTGTCAACCACCGCCACACGCCGTGCCGGCCGCAGCCGCTCACCCTTGTCATCCGCGATGAACACGCCCTGCGCGCCCAGCGTCACCAACACATGATGCACCCCGCGGCCACGCAACACCCGCGCGGCTGCGGCCGCGGAGCCAGGTCCATCGACATGGAGACCTGTCAGCAGCGACGCCTCCGTCTCATTCGGCACCAGATAATCAACCGCCCCCCAAAAATCCTCAGGCAATTCTGCCGCTGGCGCGGGATTCAACAGCACCGGCACGCCAGCCGCCCGCGCCCGGCCGGCCGCATGAACGATCGTGGGCACCGGAACCTCCATCTGCATGACCATCATGCGGGCAGCGCCGATCAGGCCAGCCGCGCCATCGATGTCCTGCGTGCCCAGCACCATGTTTGCGCCAGGTGCCAACACGATATGGTTCTCACCTGTGGTATCCACCATGATCATCGCAACACCCGTAGGGGTGCCGGCCGAGATGTGGACGTGGCTGATGTCCACCCCGTCACGCTGCAGCGTATCGCGCAATTGCGCGCCGAACCTATCGTCGCCGACCCGGCCCACCATCGCCGCGCGGGTCCCCAGCCGCGCAATAGCAACCGCCTGGTTGGCACCCTTGCCGCCCTCCGCCATCGCGAAGCCGAGCCCGAACATGGTCTCCCCCGCATGCGGCTGCCGTGGCACACGCATGACCAGATCCATGTTCAAACTGCCAACAACAACCGCCGTGCTCAGAGGCTTTCCCCTTTTTACGCAATTTGCTATCTCGATACCCGAAGAGTCCATAGAGACAGCGAAAGCCGTTCTTTTTTGAAAAAAAGAACCAAAAAACTTTTACGAATCTGGGCCCGCTATATGCGGAGAGGCCGAAGTCAAATGAACAAAAGTTTTTTCGTTCTTTCTTTAAAAAAGAACTGCTTTCTTCCTCTAAAACTTATAAGCGATATTCAACCCAGCCGTCAGCGGCAAGTTCGTCGCCACGCGCGTCAGCGAAGGAATGATCCAGCTAAACGAGGTCGTATTAATGCTCAGCTCCGCATGCTTGTTCGTCAGATTATCGATGAACAGGAATCCCGACCATCGCGGCCCGACCAGGCCCGCCCTGATACCGATCAGATCGTAAGGCTGCAATTTCTCATAGGTGTAGGAAATGTCGGTCGAGGTGCCGACATAGGAGTTTGATATCCGGCCGACGAACTCGTAATCGTCCGATACCGGGTGCCGGTAGGTCAGTGTCGTGCTTTCAGTGAATTTCGGAATGTTGAGGATCGGCGTGCCGGTAACCAGCGCCGGATCGGCCGCCGTCAGCGCCGCATTGACGCTGGTGAGTGCTGCATGCGTGTAGGCGCCACTAGCGGAGAGCGTAATGTCTGGCGTAAGGTGGCCGGTGATTTCCAGTTCCGGACCATAGGACTCGGCATTCCCTGCGTTCTGCGTCAGCGGATAGCCGCAGGTCTGGTTGATGAGTTGCTGCACATTCTGCCACTGTATGTAATAGACATCCGCATTCACGCTAAGCCTGCCGCCGAGCAGCCGCGCCTTTTCGCCGACTTCATAGTTCCAACTCGTATCAGGCCCGTACACCTCGTCGGTGACCTTGCAGCCGATGGAGGTGGGGATCGGCAGATTGACACCGCCTGGCCGGAAGCCCTTGGCGATTTCCGTATAGAGGGTAAGATCGGAATTTGGCTGATAGGCCAAGTTGAATTTCGGCGTGATACCGCTGGCCGAGGTGCTGTAAGACGCAATCGTTGGCGTGGCATTGCCCGACGACGTGCCGATGCCGCTTTCCGATTCATCCACATGCGTGCTGTAGGAGAAGTAGCGCAAGCCGGCAGTGAATTTCAGCACGTTCCACAGCTTGTAGGAGGCTTCGCCAAACGCGGCAAACTGGTCCACGTGGTAGGGGTTGTTCGCATCATAGATGATGCCCTGTGGATTGGCCGCGGTTCCGCCGTAGGAGAGATACGCATCTTCAGGTGCGGTATTGGTGTCGCGGTAGATCGATTCGAAGCGGCTATAGAACCCGCCGATCAGCCATGTGAGTGGCCCGTTGCCTGACGACGCCAGGCGCAGTTCCTGGCTGAACTGATCCGACAAATCCTCCTCAGTGAAACTGGAAGGTACGTAGCCGGCGGGCGGCAGGCCAAAGGAATTAAGCAGATTATAGATCGCCTCCGCCGCATCCTGGCTCTGCCGCTCGTCGCGGTCCCAGTAGGAGGTGGCGGATGTCAGGGTTGCAAAATCAAGGTCGTAACTCGCCGTCATGCTGAACAGCTTAAAACTATCCGAGAATGGTTCCGACGTATCGAACGGCTGGTAATGCGCGAGCGAGCTGGAGCCTGGCGGCATGTCGTACTCGTTGTAGCCGCCCATCGCGATCTTCTGGTACATAAAATTGGTCGTCACCGTCAGATCATCGATCGGCTTGACCAGCAGGCTCACGCGTGCCGATTGCTGAAGTTCCCAGTTGACGTTAGGGATTGTGGTCGAAGGTTCGGCTTTCACGTTGCCGCGCGTACAATCGAGATAGGGCGCGCAGGCGGCACTCGGGTTCGTCGGATAGGGAAACGGGTTATCGACGATGCGGTCGATCCAGCCGCTGATGTATTTTTCCTCGCCGACGATACGCAGCGCCACCTTGTCATTGACGATGGGGATGTTGACCATCACCTTACCGGTGGGGTTCACGCCGCCGCCGGCGGTGCCGGACAGCGTCGTATCGACCTGGCCATAAAATCGGCTGGGGTCAGGCTGATTGGTCAGCAGTTTGATCGTGCCACCCATCGAGCCCGAGCCGTAGAGCGTGCCCTGCGGGCCGCGCAGCACTTCGACACGGTTGAGGTCGAACAGGTCAGGGTCGATCACCACCTTGCCGTTCAGCGACGCCGCGGGCGGCGTCAGCGGGGTCTCATCAAGATAGAAACCAACGGTGGGTGATGAGCCGCCGGAGGATGACATGCCGCGCATTTCAAGCTCGGTCTGGCCCGGGCCGGAACTGCGCAGCGAAATGCCGGGCACAGTCTCGGCCACCTGCGTCACGGACGTAATGCCCGCCTGCTGCATTTGCCGGCCCGACAGGGCGGTAATGCTCAGCGGCGTATTTTGCACGGTAGAGGCCCGTTTTTCTGCCGTCACCACCAACTCTTCGACGGCGGGGCGCGGGTTGGATGACGGCGGCGCCGTTTTGACACTGACCGTCGCCGCATCCTGTGCCTGCGAAATGCCGGCCAGCGCCGTCGTGCACAGCAGGGTTAACGCCAACATGCCCGTATTGATCGACGTGTTTCTCAAAATCATATCGTATTCTCCGTCTTGCGGGCGAGCGCCGGCCGGCCTTGGATGAACCAGAGTGTGCGGGACTCCGCGCAGGCGCGTCAAGCCTGAAACGTTTCATTCAGCAGATTTCTTGTGCGCAGCTGATCACAAAGTATATGGACCGAATATGCCGAAACATTGGGCATATGCCGAAAGTTGCTGCCTATTGCTGTCGCTAAACGGGGACAAGGCCAGGTTTCCGCTAGTTACGTTCTGTTACATTGACTTAATTGACCATCGAACCGTTTCAACGTATCAGCCACGCACCGTGTTGGTCCGATGCCCCTTGCCTTGGCGCCGCCGAGGTTTCCGGCAAGTATCCCGTCAGCCCTGTATTGAAGGAACATGCTGTGACAACCCACGCCAACATCATTTTGAATACCGACAACTATAAGCATTGCCACTATGCTCTCTACCCCGAGGGCACCGAATATGTATCCAGCTATATCGAATCCCGCGGCGGCACCTATCCGGTAACCATGTTCGTCGGGCTGCAGGCCTTCATTCGTGAATATCTGATGAGGCCGATCACGCTCGCCGATATCGACGAGGCTGAATTCCATTGCCGCGAGATCGGCATGCCGTTCCGTAAAGAGAACTGGCTCGGTGTGCTCAACGACCATGGCGGTTTTCTGCCGGTCGAAATCGAAGCCGTCGCGGAAGGCACGGTTCTGCCGGCGCGCAACGTACTGGTGCAGACCATCAACACCGATCCGAAATACTTTTGGGCAACAAGCTTTTTCGAAACCGCGCTGCTGCGCGCCGTGTGGTATCCGACAACAATCGGCACCATCAGCTGGATGGCCAAGGCGGTGATCAAACAGGCGCTGCAGCGCACGTCGGACAATCCCGGTATCATCCGCCACATGCTGCACGACTATGGCGCGCGCGGCGTCAGCTCCGGCGAATCGGCTGCGCTTGGCGGCCTGGCGCACCTGGTCAATTTCAACCAGAGTGATACGGTGCCTGGTGTGATTGCTTCAAAAAAATACTATAATCACACAGCACCGGCACTTTCCGGCCCGAATTCGGAACATGCCTCCTTCACCGCCTGGGGCATCGATGGCGAGGCCGCCGCCATGCGCAACATGATCGAGCGCTACCGGCATTATGGCGTGGTTATCCTGCTCACCGATTCCTACAACCATGAGAATGCGGTAAAAAACATCATCGGCGGCGAGCTGAAGGAATTGATCAAGGCTGGGCCAGGCCTGATAGGCGTACGACCCGATTCCGGCGATCCTGTGCAAGTCACCGCCGACACCACCGAGTGGCTGATGGACAGTTTCGGTTATACAGTGAACAGCAAAGGCTACAAGGTTTTGCCGGACTACGTCCGCACCGTGCAGGGTGACGGCATAACGCTGAGCAGCCTGCGCGATATCTATATAGAAATGGAAAAACGCGGTCAGGCTGCCGATAACGCCGTCTTCGGCATGGGCGGCGGGCTGCTTCAGCACTGTAACCGTGACACGATGAATTTCGCCCAGAAGGCCAGTGCCATACGGATCAACGGCGCATGGGTGGATGTGTTCAAGAAACCCTCGGGCGCCGCCTTCAAGGCCAGCAAACGCGGCCGCCTCGCACTGCAATTCGCCGACGGCGATTATCGCACCGTAGTCCGCGACTCCATCCCCGCATCCGAAAACCTCCTCCAGCCAGTATTCCGTAACGGAAAACTCCTCAAACTATGGAATTTCTCCGATCTGATCGCCCGCAGCGAATTGCCTACGCCATCCCACTATACAGCTGATTTCCTGGCGCCGATGATGGCAAGGTAGTGCTATCCACGCTGGCAGAAACCAAAACATAGTATCACGGAGTTCAGCCTATGTCCGACTACGATCCGCAGGCACCGAACGCCAGGCGCTTCCCGCGCGTCATCACCATGGATGAAATCAGTGCCATGCCGCGCCTGCATTTCAACAGCGGCATCGAAACCTCCATCTTTCTCTCGCAGGAGCGCGACGATGCCCGGCATTTCCGCCAGGGCGTTTGCTGGCAGGAACCCGACCACCTGCCCTATAATTGGAATCAGACCAATTTTGACGAGACGCATTACTGCCTGAAGGGCAAGATCAGGCTTCGTGTGAAAGACGGCGCCGGCCGCGTCGTCTATCTGGAGGCGAAAGCCGGCGAACATATCTACCTGCCTGGCGGCTACGACTATACGCTCGAAGCGACCGGCGTAGAGACCGCGTTCTTCTGG
>Ga0116227_10012356_pt1 | contig 13930 bp, 9 predicted proteins | sample S1TSphgellanicum_FD_89693 | JGI IMG/M metagenome (GOLD analysis project Ga0116227, IMG submission 89693) | Host-associated microbial communities from peat moss isolated from Minnesota, USA - S1T2_Fb - Sphagnum magellanicum MG | ecosystem: Host-associated > Plants > Peat moss > Unclassified... | reverse complement strand
CCGCTCAGGCGAGAGGCGCAGGCCAAGCTGGAAGTCCGGCCGCGTCGCGGCCCGAATCCCCGCGATGATCTCGAAGAGCAGCCGCGCGCGCCCAGCCAGGGACCCGCCATAGCGATCCGTGCGCTGGTTGGTCTCCGGGCTCAGAAAGGCGCAGATGACATAGCCGTGCGCCCCATGGATTTCGACGCCGTCGAAACCGGCCTTCTCGGCCCGCACCGCGGCGGCGATGAAGTCGTCGCGGAGCTGTTCGACTTCGGCCAAGCTCATGGCCCGGGCGCCAAACTCAGCATTATCCGAAGGACCCCTGGGCGCCTCGCCGATGAGCTCGGCGGGGGCGCGAATACCGGCGTGATGGATCTGGACGGAGGACACGGCGCCGCCAGCCCTGATCGCCGAAGCTAGACGCGTCAGGCCCGGCAGATGGTCGTCGGAGAAAATCCCAAGCTGGCCGGGAAATCCCTGGCCGACGGCCTGGACATGGGCCGCGCAGGTCATCACCAGGCCAAAGCCGCCCACGGCCCGGTAAGTCAGCCAGTTGAACTCGTCATCCGAGAGACGTCCATCGGCGTGACTCTGGGAATTTGTGAGGGGCGCGAGCATGAAGCGGTTCTTCCAGGCGGGTCCCCGGGTCAGGGTCATGGGGGCGAAGAGATCGGTCATGCGCGGCTCCAAACCAGCTGGGGCGTGAGATAGGGGCCCGCCCCCCGCTTGACCATAGGGCGCGTCCCCGTCAATCACCCGCCATGACCTTCAAGACGCTGAGCTCCCACGGCTGCCATGGCGGCGTCCAGAGCTTCCACACCCACGACAGCCGGGCCACCCGCACGCCCATGCGGTTTGGCGTCTTCACGCCGCCGGGGGCCGGCCCCTTTCCCGTGCTCTGGTGCCTGGCGGGCCTGACCTGCACCGAAGAGACCTTCGCCATAAAGGCCGGGGCCCAGCGCGTGGCGGCGGAGTTGGGGCTGATGTTGATCACCCCCGATACGAGCCCGCGCGGCGAGGGCGTGGCGGACGATCCGGCCTATGATATGGGCCAGGCGGCGGGATTCTATCTGGACGCCACCCAGGCGCCCTGGGCGGCGCATTTCCAGATGCGCACCTGGCTGGAGACGGAGCTTCCGCCGATCATTGGGGCGAACTTCCCCGCCGACCTGGCGCGCCAGTCGATCACCGGCCATTCCATGGGTGGCCACGGCGCCCTTACCTTCGCCCTGCGTGAACCGGCCCGTTTCAAGTCGGTCTCCGCCTTCGCCCCCATCGTCTCGCCGCTGAACTGCCCTTGGGGCCATAAGGCGCTGACGGGTTATCTGGGCGCGGATCGCGCGGCGTGGCGGCCCTACGACGCCTGCGCCCTTCTTGAGGATGGAGCACGGATGGCGGAAATCCTTATTGATCAAGGCGAGGCCGATCCCTACCTGGTGGAGCAACTCAAGCCGGAACTCCTGCAGACCGCCTGCGCCAAGGCCGGCGTGCCGCTGACCCTGCGCCGGCACGCGGGCTATGATCACGGCTATTGGTTCATCCAGGGCGTTATCTCCGACCATCTCCAGTGGCACGCCGAGCGTTTGGGGGCCTGACGGCGCCCGCTCCAGGTCAGACATTGCCTCGGAGGCCCCAGCAGCCCATTTTGCAGTCTCCGTGACTCTCGTTCTCGCCCCCTCGCGCGCCAGCGCCGCGCCTGAAAGGCCGAACCTTTCGCGCATGACGCGAGGGGCGCTGATCGACGCCTTGATTGCCGCGGATATCGCCACGCCGTCCGCGGCGCGGATGCGGGCGGATCAGATCTGGGGCTGGGCGCACAAGCGGGGCGCCACCAGCTTCGAGGTCATGACCAATGTAGCCAAGGAGACCCGCGCCGGCCTCGCCGGGGCCTTCACCCTGGACCGCCCGCGGATCCTCGACCGCCAGCTTAGCACCGATGGCGTCATCAAGTGGCTCATCGGCTTTGGGCCCGGCATTGCGGCAGAGACGGTGTTCATCCCCGATGTGGGGCGCTCGGGCGCCCTGTGCGTCTCCAGCCAGGTGGGCTGCACGCTCAACTGCACCTTCTGCCACACCGGAACACAGGCCTTGGTGCGTAATCTGACCGCCGGAGAGATTTTCGCTCAGGTGCAGGTCGCCCGGGATGAGCTGAACGACTGGACCGCCGCGCCCGGCGAACGGCGCCTGACCAACATCGTCTTCATGGGCATGGGCGAGCCCCTCTATAATCTTGATGGCGTCGCTGACGCCATCGACATGATTTCCGACGACCAGGGCGTTGGTATCTCGCGTCGGCGGATCACCGTCTCCACCTCCGGCGTCGTTCCCAAGATGACCGAGCTGGGCGCACGCACCGGCGCCATGCTGGCCATATCGCTCCATGCCGTCACAGACGATCTGCGCGACGTGCTGGTGCCGATCAACCGCGCTTACCCTATTGCCGAACTGCTGAAAGCGATCCGCGCCTATCCAGGGCTGTCCAACGCCCGGCGGGTGACCTTTGAGTACGTCATGCTCAAGGGCGTGAACGACTCGCCGGCCGAGGCGCGGGCCCTGGTGCGGCTGCTGGCCGGCATTCCCGCCAAGATCAATCTGATCCCCTTCAATCCCTGGCCGGGCGCGCCCTATGAGTGCTCATCGGGCGCGACGATCAAGACCTTCGCCGATATCGTCAACCGCGCCGGCTACGCCTCGCCCATCCGCACGCCCCGCGGACGTGACATCCTGGCGGCCTGCGGTCAGCTGCGGTCGGAAAGTGAAAAGCTGCGCGCCAGCGCGCGCCGTAAGCTGGAGATCACGGGGGATTAGTTGGGCGTCAGGCACTCTCGGCGAAGGTTCATGAGCACCTTGGCCGTGTCATGCTTCACCGCGTCGCGCACGAGGGAAGGCGGGGCCAGAATATCCACGCCCACCTGATTTTCGTAGATGACCCGGGTCATCGAGCCACCATTGAGCGGAATGAGCTGCCATTCCCCCTTTTCCTCCTTGAGGTTTCCGCCCGCCTTTTGAAAGCGGATCAGGCGATAGGGGTCAAAGTCTTCGCGCACGACATTGTGGATCGTGGGAATGAAGAGATTGCCCCGAGTCACCGTCTCCCGGATCTCCGCGTTGTGGGCGGGATCGCTCTGCATGATGGTGCAGCTGGTCACCGTGACGATAAGCTTCGCGGCGCGGCTGCAGTCGCGCATCACCGTCCAGACAACCTTGGGCGTGGCGGGAATATCCACGGCGCCGTGGATGAGAACCGCGCCATTGGGCGCTGCAGCGACCTCCGAATAAGCCTTGCCCGCACGAAGTTCGCCGGCCGCTGAGTCAGGCACGGACCAGGCCAGAAGAGCGGGCGAGGCCAGCATGGCGAGAGCCAACGCGAATAACGATCGCAATTTCATCGCGGACTTAGCTCTCCAAGGGTTCGGCGTGCGACCGATCTGATGCAGGCGCCAAAAAGGGTGACGGAGCCTCATACGCACCGGGCCGCGAACTGGACGCGTCTTGGCTCCCATCAACCGGGCCTAATGAAGACTGCGGTCGCCATCAATCTCTAATCAGCCAGATGGGCCTTGGTGGCCTCCAGAGCCTCAACCAGCGACAGGCGCTGGAGTTCCACGCCAGGCGGCAGACACGTGAAGAGGCGGCTGGGGGCGGCGGCGTCCAGCATCACGAAGACCCCCCGGTCATCCTCGCGGCGGATCAGCCGCCCGAAGGCCTGGGCGATGCGCGCCCGGGTCTGGGCGTCGTCATAGGCCCCGCCGCCAAATCGACCCCGCCGGGCCTTGTGCAGGATGTCGGGACGGGGCCAGGGTACGCGGTCGAACACCAACAGCCGTAGCGCCCGCCCCGGCACATCCACGCCATCGCGGACGGCGTCGGTGCCGAGGAGACAGGAGTCCTCCTCGGCGCGGAACATATCCACCAGGGCGCCCACCTCCAGGGGATCCACGTGCTGAGCGAAGAGGGCCAGGCCCTGGTCGGCCAGGGGACCGGCGATCCGCTCGTGAACCGCGCGCAGGCGGCGGATGGCTGTGAAGAGGCCGAGCGCCCCGCCACCCGCGGCGAGGAACAGTTCGCGCATGGCCGCGGCGACTTGGCGGGGGTCATCCTTGCCGACGTCGGTCACCACCAGGGCCAGGGCCTGGGACGCATAGTCGAACGGCGAGGCCAGACGCAGGGTCTTGGGCCTGTCGGCCAGACGCGCCGCGCCCGTGCGCATCTCGGCGACGGCGAAGGGGTCCGGATGGTTGGGGTCGGCCAGGGTCGCGCTGGTCACCAGGACGCCGTGAGCCGGCGCGATCACCGCGGCGTGGAGGGGCTCGGTGGGGTCCACCCAATGGCGTCGGGCGGCGGCGTCCACCACCCGGCCATAGAGGATCGTCACGTCGAACCAGTCGACGAAGTCCGGATCATCCTCGGCATCCTCGTCGATGGCTGCCAGCATGGCGCGCCAGGCCGGCAGGACCGCGCGGGCGCGGCGGTCGAGACCCCGGAGGGCGCCGTCGATCCGGGCGCGCTCGCTCTCGGGCAGTTCGGCGGCCTCCTCGTCCAGCAAATCTTCCAATTGACGGGAGAGGGCCATGAGGGGCGAAACAATGTCGGCCAGCGCCGCCGCGGCGGCCCGGGCGCTCTCGCGCACCGCCGGCAGGGCGGGCCGGGCGGCGCATTCCATGGCGACGTCCGATGGCGCGGCTCGGGCGCGGAGCTGTTCGAGGACAGCCGCGAGAAAAGTCTCCACGGGGCCGGACGGATTGGCCTCGCCGACCGCCGGGGCGATCCGGCCCGACCAGCCCTCACCCGGAAGGGCCCCCGCGGCCCGCACGGCCGCATCCAGGGCGGCGCGCGCCTCCTCGCGGTCGCCGAGGATTTCGGTAAGGCGCACCTCCAGTCCACGGCCGCGACGGCCCCGTCCCTCGGGACCGCGGATCCAGCGGCGCATCTCGGCGGCTTCCGCGCCGGAGAGGGCGGCGGCGAAGGCGCTATCGGCGGCGTCGAAGAGGTGATGGCCCTCATCAAAGACGATCCGCTTGAGGCTGGCGGTCTCGCCGTCCTCGGGCCGGCCCCGGGCGGCGCGGCCCCGGTCATAGGCGGCCTGGGTCATCACCAGGGCGTGGTTGGCGATGACGAGATCGGCCCGCCGCGAGGCGCGGATAGCGCTCTCCACGAAGCAGACCCGGTAATGGGCGCAGGCGGAATGGACGCACTCGCCCCGCCGGTCGACGAGATTGGCGGGACTGGCCTGGGCCGCCGGGGCAACGGCGAAGAGGGTGGGCAGCCAGGGCGGGAAGTCACCGCCGGTCATGTCGCCGTCGCGGGTGGCGCGAGCCCAGCGGGCGGCGAGCATCATGCCCACCAGATCGCTGGTCCCGAGGCGCGCGGCATTGACGCTGTCCTGAAGGTTCAAGAGGCAGAGATAGTTTTCCCGCCCCTTGCGCACCACCACCCGAGCGGCCCGCGCCGCGGCGTGGGGAAACAGTGTCTGGCTCTCGCGCTCGATCTGGCGCTGGAGGGCGCGGGTATAGGTGGAGACCCAGACGCCCGGCCCGTTGGCCTCGGCCCAAAGCGAGGCCGGGGCCAGATAGGCCAGAGTCTTGCCCGTCCCTGTCCCCGCCTCGGCCAGCATCATCTGAGGCTCACCGCCCCTTAGCCGGGGCTGAAAGGCATGGGCCGCCTCGGCGGCGAAATCGGCTTGCAGGGGCCGGGGCTCCAGAAGCCCCGCCCGCTGAAGCAGGAGGGCCAGCCGCGCGCGGGCGGCGTCCGGGTCCACGGGCGCGGAGCCGGGTTCGCCAGGCGGCGCCTGATCCTCCCATTCCTTGAGGCGACTCCAGGCGTCCAGACCATCACCCCGCCAGGGTCGGCCCGTGGACCCACCCTGCCGCAGAGCGTTCAGGACGGGCGCCGCCCAGGGCCAGCCGGCGCGTCCCAGGGTCTCGGCCTGGGCCAGGGCCTCCTCGCGGCTCGGCGTCGGGCCGACGGCAAGCTCCGCCAGCAAGGCCTCGGCGCCAGAGCGGATGGTGGCGGCCTGATCGACGACGGTCTTGGGAACAGCCATACCGAGCGCCTGAGCCAGCCCCACCGCCGAGGGGGCGCAGAGCGTGGCGGGCCGCACAAAGGCGAACAGCTCCAACACATCAAACAGCCGGGGCGAGCGGGCGGGCGGCGCGAGGCCCAGCCGCCGGGCGGTCAGAGAAGCATGAGCCACCAAAAGCGGCCCGCTCTCCAAGAGTCGCCGGGCTTCACCGGCCGAGGCCCCCCGGCCCCCCGCCCCGTCGGCGAGACCCACCCGCGCGCCCGGCAGGACCATCAGGGCCGGGGCGAGATCAAAGGGGGCGGGCGGAGCCGTCATAGGGGAGCTGTGGGGTCCTCGAAACGTCAGCGAAATATCGCCATTTGGCGGCAGGTTTTCGGGGAGACATGCAGATGGAAGGCCTGCCGAACCCTGCCACCATCGAGACTAGCAGGCCCAGAACAAGGAGGGAACATTTCTTCCCGCGGACAAGGTTCGCAATGGGGAAGGCCATGCTATGCCGCCCCGATGGATTGCGCCCAGGCCCCGCAGTATCTCCCCACCCAGATCGCCGCTTGGTTCACGGCGCGTGGATGGGCGCCCCGGCCGCATCAGTTGGCCATGGTGGAGAAGGCCGCCGCCGGCCGCCACGCCCTGCTCATAGCGCCAACGGGCGGCGGAAAGACCCTCGCGGGGTTCCTGCCCAGCCTGATCGATCTGGCCACACGGCCGCCGCCCAATACGCCGCGGGGGGTGCACACGCTTTATATCTCCCCGCTGAAGGCCCTGGCGGTGGACGTCGAGCGCAATCTCCTTGGGCCGATCGCGGAGATGGGCCTCAAGGTCACCGCCGAGTCGCGCACCGGAGATACGGGGCTCTCCAGGCGCCAGCGCCAGAGGGTGAAGCCGCCGGATATTCTGCTGACGACGCCCGAGCAACTGGCCCTCTTCTGCGCCTGGGAGGGGGCGCGGCGGTATTTCGAGGACCTGAGCTGCGTGATCATCGATGAGGTCCACGCGGTCTGGCCGTCCAAGCGGGGCGATCTGCTGGCGCTGGGCCTGGCGCGCTTGTCGCAATTCGCGCCGAACTGCCGGCGGGTGGGGCTTTCGGCCACGGTGGATGATCCGGAGCTGATCCGGCGCTGGCTCTCGCCGGGCGAGCCTTCACTCGTGGATGTGGTCAGCGGCGCCGTCGGCGCGCCGGCGGTGGTGGATGTGCTGCTGTCCGAGGGCCGCGTCCCATGGGTTGGCCATACCGCCAGGCACGCCATGGCCGAGGTCTATGAGGCGATCCGCGGGGCCCGCTGCGCCCTTGTATTCGTCAATACCCGCTTCCAGGCGGAGTTCGCTTTTCAGGAGCTGTGGCGACTGAACGACGACAATCTCCCCATCGCCCTGCACCACGGGTCTCTGGCCGCGACACAACGGCGAAAGGTGGAGGCGGCCATGGCGCGGGGCTCGCTCCGGGCCGTCGTCTGCACCTCGACCCTGGACCTTGGCGTGGACTGGGGCGACGTGGACCTTGTCATCCAGCTCGCCAGCCCCAAGGGCGCCTCGCGCATGGTGCAGCGCATTGGGCGCGCCAATCACCGTCTGGATGAGCCGAGCCGCGCCCTCTTCGTGCCGGCCAATCGCTTCGAGATGCTGGAATGTCAGGCGGCGCGGGAGGCGATCGCCGAAAACGCCTTTGACAGCGAGCGCCCGCGCGAGGGCGCTCTGGATGTTTTGGCCCAACATATCATGGGTCTCGCCTGCTCCGAGCCCTTCGATCTGGTCGCCCTGTATGACGAGGTCCGGAGCGCCGGGCCCTATGGCGACCTCGCCTGGGAGGATTTCGAGCAGGTGGTCGATTTCGTCGCGACCGGCGGTTACGCCCTGCGCGCCTATGATCGCTTCGCCCGGATCGTGAAAACGCGGGAGGGCCTGTTCACGGCGCGAAACGCGGAGACGATCCTTCGCCATCGCCTGAATGTCGGGGCCATTGTCTCACCCGCCATGCTGTCGGTGCGCGTGGCGTCGGGCCGGCGCGCGAGCCCGGGGCGCAAGATCGGCGAGGTGGAGGAAGGTTATCTCGACGTCCTGGACGTGGGCGACACCTTCATTTTCGCCGGCCAGGTCTGGCGCCTGGCGGGAATCACGGGAATGGATGTGCTGGTGACGCCCGCGCCGGGAGAGGAGGCCAAGATGCCCTCCTGGGGCGGATCGAAATTCGCCCTCTCCACGTTCCTAGCGGCCAAGGTGCGGGCCATGATGTCGGACCCGGGCCGCTGGACCGCCCTGCCCGCGGATGTGCGCGAGTGGCTGGAGCTTCAGGGCGAACGCTCGGAGATCCCACAGCCGGATCAGATGCTGCTGGAGACCTTCCCGCATGGGAAGCGGCATTTTCTTGTCGCCTATCCCTTCGAGGGGCGCCTCGCCCATACCACGCTCTGCATGCTGCTCACCCGGCGGCTGGAGCGCGCGGGCGCCGGGCCCATCGGTTTCGTCTGCAATGACTATGCCTTGGCGATCTGGTCCATGCGGGACATGAGCGGGCTCAATATGGCCGAGCTCTTCGACGAGGACATGCTGGGCGATGATCTGGAGGCCTGGCTCGCCGAAAGCCCGATGATGAAGGCGGCCTTCAAGGGCTGCGCCCTCATCGCCGGGCTGATCGAGCGGCGCTTCACCGGCCATGAGAAGTCATCCCGCCAGGTTACCATCTCCACGGACCTGATCTATGACGTCCTGCGCCGTCATCAACCGGACCATCTCCTCCTGCGCTGCGCCCGCCTTGACGCCGCCAAGGGGCTCATCGATGTGGCGCGGTTGGGCGTGCTCCTGGCCCGAATCAGGGGAAGGATTTTGCATGTTCCCCTGGACCACCTTTCCCCCTTTTCGGTCTCCGTCATCGTGGAAATCGGCCGCCAGCGCGCGCCGGGCGAGTCCGCCGCCGACATGATCCTGGAAGACGCCGAGAGCCTGATCGCGGAGGCGCGCGCGTGACCTTGAGCGTCACCATCGCCGGGATCCCGGGGGTGTGCCGCCCCGCCGGGTCTCTGTGGCTGGAGGACGTCCAGGCCCTGATCGTCGCCGATCTGCATCTGGAAAAAGGCTCGGCCTATGCCGCCCGGGGCCAGATGCTGCCGCCCTTCGATACGCGGGAGACGCTGCGGCGACTGGAGGCGGAGGTGGCCGCCACGGCGCCGCGCTTGCTGATTCTTCTCGGCGACAGTTTCCACGATCGGGGCGCCGAGGGCCGGCTTGGCGCGGATGAGGCGGCGCGGATCGGCGCCCTGGCCACGGGGCGAACCCTGATCTGGGTGACCGGCAATCACGATGCGGCGGGCCCCGGACGCCTCCCGGGCGAGGTGGTCGACAGCCTGACCCTCGCCGGCCTGTCCCTGGTTCACGAGCCCCGCGCGGCGCCGTCGCGCGGCGAGGTGGCGGGGCATCTGCACCCCTGCGCCAAGGTGCGGGGCGGGGGCGGCGCCGTGCGGCGGCGGTGCTTCGTGAGCGATGGCGAGCGCATGGTTCTGCCCGCCTTTGGCGCCTTGGCCGGAGGTCTCAATGTGCGCGACGCGGCGTTTGGGCCCCTGTTCGCGCGTCACCCCCTGGCCGGCGTGCTGGGTCGCGGCAAGGTGCATGCCATCGGCTGGGCCGCCTTGGAGAGCGACTGATGGGGCTGACGCCAACGATTATTCTGGCGGCGACGCTGCTCATCATGACCGTGATCTTCGGTTGGCGCGGCGCCATTCCCCTGAAGACGATCCTGAAGCCCCGCATGATCCCCTGGCGCCTGTTCATGCTGCTGAGCTTCATGGCCTGGATGGTGATCATGGCTCACCTGGTGACGCTGATCAGGCCCGCGGGGAGCTAAGAGGTTAATTCCCCAGCCGCTTCATGAGCCGGTAGGTGAACTCGAGCTCTTCGTTGAAGGCCTCCACGCCGATGCGTTCGTCGCGGCCGTGGGCGCGGCCGTCGTCGAGGTCGTCGAACATGCCGTCGACGCCGTAGGAGGGGATTCCCGCGGCTCTGGTGAAGGCGCTGTCGCTGGCGCCGGCGGACATGTCGGGCAGGATCACGACGTCCGGCCACATGGATTTGGTCACAGCCGTCACGGCGTCCACGACCTCGGGGGAGAGGGGCGACTCCGGGCTGAGCTGGGCGGGCGTGTAAACGCTGAGCTTGATGGAGGGATCGGCGATCGCCGATTGCAGCTTGGCCGCGATCCCGGCGGGGTCTTCGCCCGGGATGACGCGGCACTGAACCACGGCGCGCACGCGCTCTGGCAGGGCGCTTTCACCCTGCCCGCCATTGATCATGGTGGTGGCGCAGGTGGTGCGCAGCATGATGTTGGTCTCGACCTGGCTTGAAAGGCGCGCCACGGCGGCGGCCGAGGGCGAGGGCCCGGCCACATCCCGCATATCGGCCTGGACCTGACCACTTTCGAGCGGCGCGCGGGCCTTGAAATAGGCGCGGGTGGTGGCGGTGAGATCGACCGGGAAGGCGTAGTCGGCAAGGCGCGAGAGGGCGCGCGACATGCGATAGATGGGATTGGCGGCGGTCGGCCTGGAACTGTGACCGCCCTTGTCGGTGGCTTCCAGCTGATAGGTCACGAACACCTTTTCGCTGGTCTGGATCGCCACATAGAGCTTGCGGCCCTTCTTGAAGCCGGCCTCCCCGCCATCGGGATTGATCACAAAGGCCGCGTCGATGAGCGGACGGTGGTTTGTCAGCAGCCAGTCGATGCCGCTGGCGTCGCCGCCCGCCTCCTCATCGGCCGTGAACGCGACGATGATGTCGCGCTTTGGCACATAGCCCTCGTGCTTCATGCGGATCAGGGTCGCGATCATGGCCGCGTCCTGGCCCTTCATGTCGATGGTTCCGCGGCCATAGAGCCAGCCGTCCGCCTCGGTGAGGACGAAGGGGTCATAGCTCCAGTCGGCGCGGTTGGCCTCCACCACGTCCAGATGGCCGATATAGAGGATCGGCTTGCCGCCGCCCGAGCCGTGCAGGCGCACCACCACATTGCCCTTGGTCGGATGATCGGGGGGGATGAGCACCTGGACATCGTCAGGCGAGAAACCGCCCGCGATCAGCCGCGCGGCGACATATTTCGCGGCGCCCGTGGAGCCGTGGGCGTGGGTGGAGTCGATCTCCACAAGATCCTTGAGCACCGTGCGGCCGAGGGCCTCGGTGGCCGCGGGGGCTGCGGGCGCGGTCGTCTGGCCTGAAGCGGATGTGGCGAGCAGCATCGCCAGGGTCGCAGCGCCGCCCATTCCGGCTATGACATTGCCTCGTCTCATCGGATCCGCTCCCAAACGCCAAGTCCCGGTTAAAGGGCGTCAGAGGCGAAAGCTAGAGGCCCCTCACTCCGGCGGCCGGGGTTCGATCTGGCGGTCCCCGAGGCCGACATTGACCACCGGCGTGGAATTGGAGAGGCCGATCTCCTTCGCCTTCAGGTCCGGCACGATCTGGAAGAGCAGTTCGCTCTTCACCCGGAAGGCGTCACGCGGGGACTTGAGATAGGCGAGGCAGGTGAATTCCAGCGCGCCATCGGCGACATTGGTCAGATAGACCCCCGGGGCCGGGTCCTTGAGCACGGTCTTGTGGGCCTTCAGATGGGTCAGCAGAATTTCCCGCACCTTCCCGGGATCGGCGCTGTCCACGACCTTGAGAACGATCCGCACCCGGCCCGAGGCGCTGGAATGGGTGACGTTGCGCACGGTCTTGGAGATCAGATCGCTGTTGGGAACGATGAGGCGCGAGCGGTCGGCCATTTCGATCTCCGTGGCGCGAACCGAGATCTTGCGCACATCGCCCTCCAGATCGCCCAGCGCGATCCAGTCCCCCACCCGCACGGGCCGCTCGGCCAGGAGGATGAGGCCCGAGACGAAATTGCCGATGATGGCCTGAAGGCCGAAGCCGATGCCCACGGACAGCGCGCTGGCGAAAAGAGCGATCTGGCTGAAGCTGAGACCCAGATAGGTGAAGGCGACGAGGATCGCCACGCCCCCGCCCAGATAGGTCACCCCGGCGGCCAGCGAGGTGCGCACGCCAATATCGAGCTGGGTCTTGGGAAGGTAGCGCCCTTCCAGCCACTTTCGGACCGCGCGGGTCAGGGCGAGGCCGATGAAGAAGAGGGCGATGGCGCCCAGGATCGCGCCCGGAGAAACCTCGACTTTTCCCAGGTGCAGGACAAAGCTGGTGGAGGTGATGCGGCCGAAAATGTCCCCCGCGCTGGCCCCGAAGGGCGCGACAATCGCCGCCCAGGCGAGGATGAGGAGGGCCACGCGAATAAGGCCGGAGGCGAGAACGGCGATCTGGTCGATGGCCGAGGCGGTCAATCCCAGACCCGTGCTCAGGGCCGAACCCAGGGAACGCTCGGGCGACAGGGCCCGAGGTATGACCTCGTCGGCGAGGCGGATGAGCAGGAACAGCAGGCCTAGAATGGCGCCGATCCATATGGCCTCGCGCATAAGGAAGGCGGCGAAGGCCAGATAGCCGATCAAGGCCGCCACGATCGCCACGGCCACGGCCAGCCAGCCCGCCAGGGCGGCAAGGATCCAGGGCAGCCGCGCTTGGCCCGCCGCCTCGGGCGTGGCGAGATGGGCCAGGCGCGCCCGGCCCATGGCGATGAGAGCGCCGGCGACGGCGGCCACTTCGATAAGCACCGCGACATTGTCGGCGATCACCTGGGCGCCAAGGCTCAGGCCCACGGCCGCGTCAAACCCCGCGATGAAGGTCGCCGCCCCGGCCGCCGCGCCGATGAGAAGCGGGAACGGCGCCAGGCGCTTGACCACGCCATCGGGAATGGGCGCCAGCCGCCAGGCGGGGTTTCGTGGCGCGAGAAGCGCGCGGCCGAGGCTCTCGATAAAGGCGGCGAAGGTCAGGGCCCGGACGGCCAGGGCGGCGACCGTATTGGCCGTCTCCGAGAGAGCCTGGGCGTCGTCGAGCGCCGCGCGCAGGATGAGGCCGGCCACCAGGGGCGTGAGCGTTCCCACCACCACCCGCCAGAGCGCCAGGAGGCCCTTGGTCTCAGGGGCATGAGCCTCATCTCGCGCGGCGCGACGCAGACCCAGGGCGATCAGCAGGACGCGCAGGGGCGCCAGGATGATGAGCGCCAGGACCAGGGCGCCAGCCAGAAGGCCCACTTCCCGCGGCGTGCCCGACTGATCGATCAGGGCTTCGCTCTCGTCGGAGACAAAGCCCGCCAGTCGGCTGGCGTCGCTGGGCGCGCTGGCGGCGAACATCCGCCACAGCGAGATGTCGAAGATCGATCGGCTTTGCGAGGAGATCCGCGCCTCGAAATTCTCGCGCAGACGGGCGGTGAGGACATCACTGATCTGCTGACCTTCAAGCTGAAGCAGCTTGGTCTGGCGCTGGTCGTCCTCAAGAATGGTCACCGCCCGGTCGAGCCGGCGGCGCACCTCGGCGGTCTTGGGATCCTCATGCTGGCCCTTGGCCGGGGCGGCGCCCAACTGGGCCAGGCGCGCCTGGGCATCCTGCAGGCGGGGGCTGATGTCGCTCTGCAACGTCGCGAGCCGGGTCTCGGTGGGGCCGATGGCGGCCAGGCGCGATTTGATCTCGGTGTCGCTGAGGCTGGCGGTGCGAAAGCCGACGCCCACGCCGCGGATCTCGGAATTGGCCTGATCGAGCACCGACTGGAGGTCGGCGTCGGGCGCGCGCGCGGGCGGGGCGGGCGCGGCGGCGATCAGGACGGCGGAAAGGAGGATCAGCCAGGTGAATCGCAATCGGGGCCTCATGAGGCGATGGGGGCCACAAGCCAGAGGGCTTTAGCCCATGCCGCCAGCGGGGACCAAATCCCGGGGGGGAGCGCTTGCGCCGGCCGCGCTTGTATGGCCGAGTTTGCCTCATGACCGACGCTCGCCACTGGCCCCTGCTGACGTCCTTCGCCGGCTATAAGCCCGGCTGGATCGCGCCCGATCTGATCGCTGGCCTCACCCT
>Ga0116227_10012355_pt1 | contig 13931 bp, 15 predicted proteins | sample S1TSphgellanicum_FD_89693 | JGI IMG/M metagenome (GOLD analysis project Ga0116227, IMG submission 89693) | Host-associated microbial communities from peat moss isolated from Minnesota, USA - S1T2_Fb - Sphagnum magellanicum MG | ecosystem: Host-associated > Plants > Peat moss > Unclassified... | reverse complement strand
TTTTCCTAGGCCTAATATGTGGTTAGCTATGAATAGCAGTTGTTCATGTGAGGGTTTACCAACTATGTTCTAGTGAGATTTGAGATATTCTAGAGTGGCTTGATTCCCTTCTATGAAACAGAAAAAATCTCTAGGAACTTATCCATAACCGTCTTCTGACAATGCTGCATGTATTCTGATGAAACTTTTGGTTGGCAGACATGCATTTGCAACCATGTCTTTCATTGCAGAAATTTTCATCTTTCTTTATGTGGGCATGGATGCATTGGATAAATGGAAGATGGTAACAACAACGTTAGTGCCACCTGCTTCCCTTTGGTGCTTTTCTTGTCTCTTCTTTCTCTGGTCTGGCTGGCAATTGCAATATCTCACCAAATTCTGCAATGTTGCAGTGTGGGTCCATCGTTTGGACTTTTCAGCAAGCTGTTGGTTTTTCTCCTGGTGGGTCGAGCAGCATGTGTATTCTATTATTCAGCCCTTTATAATTACATGTGGAAATCTGCAAATACCAAGATCAGTGTTCACCAACAGGTACCAGCCCTGCCACTGGACTTTCATGAAGCAATTGTGTTGATGATGTCTCTGCATCTGCACTTCGTTGGTCGTGTAGATTTCCAACTGTGCATGGTTGAGCTTCTCTTCACCTGCTTCTAAGTTAATGCTCCTTTTCAGAAATGGTCACTTCTGATTGCAGTCACCCCACTTTGTTGTAAGGTGTGACCTACATATGTAAATATGGTTGTTGGTGATGAGTTTTGTTGATGAGGCCTAGTATATATTGGGTTGGCTAGAACATCAAGCTGATGGTTTGATTGGTTGGAACTCACAGTTGTTTCACAAGTCATGATAGGTTCAACTTTAGCACTAGACCATGTTAAATGTTATTTTGGAAGTTGACTGACTGCAAGGTGAGTTTAAAAGGATTTGGTGTCCTGGATTAGTTTTGTTCATTGCAGAGCTATTAGGACAGATCAAGTTGAGGTGGATTCTGGACAGGGTTCTGCAGTATTGAGGGCCTTGTGTGAAGATATTGACAAGGGTTCACTTTGCAGATTATTATTTGGCGGGCTGGATTGATGAGAGGAGCTGTGTGTATAGCCCTTGCATTCAATCAGATATCTGTTTCTTCTCTTAAGCTTAGGGTTGTGTTGTATTTTTGTGAATACTTGACATTATTAATGACATTTGTGAATACTTGACATTATTAATGACGTAGAGTCTCTCTCAGCGTTTAGTTTTTGCAGATAAGCAGAAGAGTTTTCATTTGTCAATTTAGTGTGCCATGTCAAAAGGAATTTCTTTTATTGGAATCAAAGACCACCTTCTTTAACCTTTGCTCTGCCACTTTAATGACTCTGAACCGAAAGACCTAGCCAAAGCAGAGTCTCTCTTTCCCTAACATGTCCTGTTATATTTCTGCAGTTCTGTGGCCAAGATAAATAAAAATAAATAACATGAACATTTCAATCAAATGTAAACTAATGGAGTAAAAAATAATTAGAAATTAAATCAAAATCGATTAAACATCATATCGATTATTGATTAAGAAAAACAATCATTTGTTTTGTTTTGTCATGTTGAGTCTCCCCAACATGCATGGCATTTCTTGATAAATTATTGGTACTATTGTAAAACTTTTGATGAATAAGGGTGCGTTGAAATGGTTTCTTAATTTTTAAATTTAAAACATAGGAGTTATAGGACATGATTTGGACAAAAACTATGTAAGGAATTCAAAGGCAATGAAATGAATTTTGACCAATAAAGTTTTCAAAACAAGAAGGGGTGATTTCATCCTTATATAGGAATTGATAAGAGTGAAAACAAAAGACTTGAAAGCCTTTTGAAACACCTTGTAAGAAGGTATACTAACACCTTCCTATGAGCCCACAATAATGTAATAACTTTTGAAAAGGCTAATAATGAAGCCTGGGTGTCACCTATACTTCTTGAACCATGTCACAAAGCCATAAACAAGTCATAGGTGTTCCTTAGAACTTATAAACTTTTATGAATAAACACATGTACATGTTTTTTGGAAGATGTAAAAAAATTTCAAAATTTTGATTTCCTCAAACATTACATATATATGTCTAGGTTTTACATGTGTGTTTTATATCCCTTACAACAACAAATTTAAATAATAAGCTTCATAAAAAAGTTAAAGATAAATAGTTATAATTTAATAACCCTTTGACAGTGAAATGAAATCCATATAACAAGAAAATGATGTTTGTCCATTTATGCCATTCATACTTATATTTTTCCAAGCCCAATTACCTTGCCCCTTTTTCCTACCCACCCACCTGAAAAAACAAATTAACATGTGTGCTTTCATGTCCAGTTATTTGCCTCTTTCCCATCCACATTTACATGGACATGGAAATGCACAATTTTGAAAACAATATGTGAATGAAATTAACTATACATGAAGTAAATCTTCAAGTTATGGTGAGAAAAATAAACATGTTTATTTTTTTTCTTACACTAAAAAAACACAATTACCAAGTTGTTTTCAATGGGGCATAATAATAATATGTAAAGGCTTATGTTTTTTGACATCTAATGGGATTATAATATGTAATACATCAATTAACATCAAGCATGTCTTCCATGTGTTAATATCACAATAAACTAAAAAACAAGATATGTTGACCAAAATTCATTTAATTGCTTCAAATGAATTACACTCGACTTTCAATTGCTTGTGACACACCATATTTGACATGTATATATGGTATCATTATACATATTTTTCATCAATTTGTATTCATGTTAGGAAATTGCAAATGCAATTAATTATGTGCAATTAAAATGTTGACCTATCTTTTTATGACACATGTCCATTCAAAGGTGAATTATATCATGACATGTGGCATTTGTGCCCTATTTCAATATTACTAATAATTAATAATATATGAACAATTCGATAAGATGTGAATAAGATTTCTACACATGCCCATTTTGAAAACGAATTATTTAGCAACAAATGGAAATTTTAAGCCCAATTATGAATTAACTAATTATGGATATCTTATTTGAGGTCATTAAGATGTTGACACACAATGCTTAGGTAGGTAGGTTGGTAGGTAGGCGAAGTTAAATAAGTAGGTTTAAGGTAATCTTATTTTATGTTTAATTTTTAGGGTTGAACCTTTTATATTGGCTCATCCCAAATGGCACTTGGTTTGTGAATATGTTTAATGCACCTATTCATATAATGTACAAAATTGAAATACAAAGCAAAAGATGTGGGATAAACAATTTAATTGCAATATAGATGCAACCACTATTTAATACCTATGTTATACTAACTACATTAGCATATCTAATAATAATAATAATAATAATAATAATATAGCTAATAGGTTAGGCTAATTGTTTATTATTATTTGTTATAATAGTTAATAATGTTATAGGTCTACGTAACATAAAATTACTAGCATAGGCCTAAAGGTATAATATTAGCCTATGTATGTATTAGTTATTTAGCCCATATGTACATCATTAGTTGCATGTTCGTTACACACAACTATATAGCCCAAAAATATATGACACCAATTTCATAGTTGTATGCATTTTTTATCTAGCTTTAAATAAGTAATTGCATGCAATTGAAAAATGATTGATTGCATATGACATGATTTCTTATAGTGGTTTTACTTTCTTTTATAATAATTGTGAAATAGTCATGAAAATATTCATTCATGGTGTATTTGTAAGATTCCACTTATATGTATTTGATAAAGATTTCAAATGTACATCATTATATTTCACTTCATTGTATGTTAAATATAACAAAATTGAAGTTGAAGAATGGGCAAAAAAAAAAAGTGGTGCAAATTTGAAGAAGCTCCAACTGATTCTATTGTTATTTTATGTGTAATAATTTATTTGTAATTGAAGGGTTTAATATTGTGATTAGAATTTCAAGTTTAGTTTTACATGTTTGGTGATTAATCTTTCTTTGTCTCATGCCTTTTTGATTGACGAGGTACTTTCAAAATTGTAGAAAAAAGCAAGCTTGCCAAACATTGTTTCAACAATTTAATTAATGTTTTGGTAATGAAAGGTTGAGGGAAATCAATGGATTAGAATTATATTCATATTTACTCATGTTCCCTTCCATGATGCAAATACAATAGTTGCTTGTGGGTTGGATTTCTCATGTGATCATATATTGATTAATTAAATTACCATAGTACATGGGTGCTTTCAGAATAAATTAAATTATTTTTTATTTGGCCAAAGTTTTTGAAAAATCTTTAGCCATGTTGTCAAAAATTCCAAAATTTTTTTGGGCATGAATCTTCAAATGAACCTTTGCATGATACAAATAAGCACATTAGTTGTGAATAAACTAACCACAAGGACAATAAAAAAACTTTGAAGTTGAGTTAGAATTTAATATCTAAATATGTTATATGCCAAAAAGTTCAAAATTAAAAACTTACATGGCAAATCTTAAATCTTAAAACCAATATTACTCAACACTTGTGTGTTAAACCTGTTCATGTACTATGGTAATTTTCATGAACAATCAACTATGATACAATATGTGCATGTGCACATTAATCAATCTTGACATGTGAAGGTTGTTGTGACGTACGATGTTGTAAGGATGTAAATACGTAATAAATTCTATTAAACAAAAACATTAAAGCCAGTCAAAGGTATAAACTAATCAACTAAAAAGAGATGCATGCACACATATATATATATAATGCACAAGGGAGGCTGAAATGAAATTCTCATGTATTGAATTGTAATGAAAGAAGGAAATGAAATGTATGTAGACGGTGGTCGTGTAATGGTCGCCATGAGCATCTAGAAATCCTAGCTTATTATGGAGCAAGCTCTTAACAAAAGAATTCCAGAAAAACTAAAAGGAGAAAGAAACGGTTGGGCCTTTTATACCGTTGCCAACAAACTGAAACCCTAAGTACCAAATAGTGTACAGTCGCCTAAGACCATACATTAACCTTAAAAGCGCACATAGGCATGCCTGTAACTGACCATCATGTATGAAGCCATGTACAGACATGATAGTTGTCGTGACGTGTAGTGTCGTGACGTACGGTGTCGTAAGGATGTAAATACGTAATAAATTTTATTAAACAAAAACACTAAAGCCAATCAAAGGTATAAACTAATCAACTAAAAAAATATGCATGCACACATATATATACAATGCACAAGGGAGGCTGAAATGAAATTCTCATGTATCCCCCCCCAAACTTGAGCCGAGAAAAACATGGCTTGGTCTAAGTAAGAATCAAAGTGCTATAGGAGAACATGATGGACAATACCAATTGTCAGCGAGAACGTGGTTCCAGCTTGAGGCAGAAGAGATGGTATCCACCATTACAATTGTCGCAAAGCAGCATCTGATCAGCATCATCCGTCCTCTGACATACCTGACATGGATAATCAAGTGGAGGAATCCAAGTCGACGTGATGATGGTAGGATCCAAATTCGGCAGGTGGCAGGGCGCACAATTTTTGGAATGATCCCAAATTGTGCATTCGTTAGCTCCTTGTAGTTCCAACACACCTGAAGGCTTGATCGCCTTAATCCTCAAGATAGTGTGACCGGAAGAAGTGTCTAGAGTATCATTTGGTTGTCGCTGGAGATATACAAAATCACCAACATCAAATTTTCTCACCTTAGGTTTGTAACTGCCACCTCGTGTGTGTGCATACCGTAAGGTGTTTCGATGTTGTGCAATGGACAGGTTTTCCATGGCCATGGGCATAACCTTCTTGAATAGAGCAGCCCTTTCTACAATGACCCTAGCCGAAGTGGTTGGGGAGTCCAAGTCCACAACCTGGTCCATTTGAGCAGCAATGGAAGAGGGTGGAATGGGATGTCTCCCAAAAAATAAAAAGTAAGGAGAGAAATGAGATAAAGAGACATGTTTGGACATCCTGTAACCCATGGCGATGTATGGGAGGGCCAGGTCCTAATCCTCTTTGTTCTTAGTGAGGCAAATCTTCCGAAATCCCTTCTTACACATTTGAACCATCCTTTCTGCAAGGCCATTAGCTTGGGAATGATCGTTTGAAGTTCAACGATGGTCAATGAAAGCATGTTCAAGTAGGTTTTGGAATTTTCCCCTAAATTCTGATCCTTGATCAGTAAGGCACTCAGCATAAGCCCCAAACCTACTTAGAACCTGTTGTAAGAAAGCCTAGCTGGTGCTATGTGATGACTTGTCTGGTAGCGCAACAAGCTCAATCCACTTTGAAAAATGTTTAATCATAATCATGATGTAAACATTACCCCTAAAGGTTTGTGGTAACTCTCTAGCTAAATCACATGACCAACGATAAAACATGCCCTGAATAAAGAGTGGAAAGAACGTGAGCTGTCAAGAGGAGAAAGAAGTTCTCATTTTATCACATTGTTCACACCTAGCAATGATGTCTCAAACTTGAGCATACATACCTCTCCAATGGTAATGAGGAGCGAGAAGGCTATAAGTACGCTTAACTCCAAAGTGTCCAAGCTCCGAGTGTACTTTTTGAATAAGACCAAGTTGTTCATGTGGTGGTGGAACCACTCTGTCGCCTTGTGGTGAGCATCGGATGAGGTGATTGTCCCTCCATGAAAAATGTTTGGACCGTTTTTATATGCGTTCTTGCTAACTTGATGTAACTTGGGGAAGGTATTCCCCATGTTGAAGAAACCTCAGAATGTCGAAGTCCTCCCATATATCGAGAATGGGATGTTCAACTAGGTTACATTGTAGTAATGCAAGATAACTAGATGCCTCAGATACAGGTATTATTAGAATCTGGTCAAAATCTTGCCTGGTTCCTGAAAAATCTTCAAAGGTAATGAGGGGTCTTCGTGACATAGTATCCGCATTTTGATGTGTAATACCAGGTCGGTGAATAACCTTGAACTCATACTCTTGAAGTATAAACGCCCAACGAGCTAACTTACCAGTAAGCTTATCATTGGTCATCAACCACTTGATAGGCTGGTGCTCGGTATACAAAATGAAATTAGTGCCATAAAGGTAAGGCCTGAAATGTATGAGCCCATACAACAGCAGGGCACTCCCCCTCGTATGAAGAGTAGTTGCTCTTAGCCTTGTTGTTGTTTTGAGATGCATAGGCGATAACATATTCCTTGCCTTTCTCATCAAGTTGGCCAAGAATAACTCCAATACCAAGAGTGTAGAATGAAGACCTTGTTGAAATCAGGTCTTCTCAGAATGGGGAACTTTGAAAGCTTTTCCTTGAGTGTGTTGAAAGCTTCTTGAGCCTTATCATTCCATGTCCAAACAACATCCTTCTTTAGCAATGCATAGAGAGGATGAACAATAGTACTGAAGTTTTGGATATAAATTTTGTAGCAATTACATAATCCAATGAAGCTCTTCAACGTGTGAACATCAGTAGGATTGGGCATCTCCAAAATGGCTACTACTTTGGCCCAATGAGCCATAATACCATTTGGCAAAATTTTATGTCCAAGGTAGATTATTGAAGTGACAACAAACTCACACTTTTTAGGATGGATCTTCATATTGACTTCGTGGAGCCTCTTGAATAACTCTTCAAGATGAGCCAAATGCTGCAGGAGTCCCTTGCTATGCACTAGGACGTCATCTATGTAGCACTTCAGGAAATCTGCCCCTTCAAGAACCTGGTCTATGACTCGTTGAAAGAAGACAGGTGCATTCTTCAATCCAAAAGGCATCACAAGCCATTCCCATAATTTGTTACTTCCACAGAATGTTGTTTTCTTGCAATCCTCATGCGATTCATGCTCTCAAAACTAAACAAAGCCTTGACCAAGGGCTTGTGGGCTACTTTGAACCTTTGTAAAACCTTTGGTCCATGTTGAATGTTAGTAAGAACCACCTTCAAGCTTTCAATAGCTTGAACGTAAACTATCTCCTCCTCATCTTCCTCTATCCATTCGTGGCTAGCTTGTTGGATGTAGGAAATGGTGTGTGCTTCCTTGAACATACAATGTTGAGCCATAGGACTATGATTCCCATGTAAATAAAGGGGTATGTATCCCAGGTGGTGGCCATCAGTCTCCCAATCCATTCGGTAGTATGCATGTTTGAACTAGTTGTCAATTGTGAAACCTGGTGGAAACATGGCCTCTTGCCCAATGAGCACATCATAACTGGTGGCATTGGTGACTAAACATCTGACCTGTAAGTAAAGCTCCTAATCTGTACCTTCATTGAACTTAAGTGTAATCAAATCTGAGCTTTCCCCAAGTACCTATTCTACGCTCCCACTAGCGGTGCGAATCTGCCACATAGATTTTCATAGTTTGGAGTCAAGCATGCCCATCTTCTTGGCAAATTGAACCCCAAGAATCACTGGTTGGGCACCTGTGTCAAGAAGTACCACTCTGGGTGTATGTCCTCCCACTTAGATTGCTAACCGAGTATTGTCGACAATGGCAACTCTAGTGGCAATGGAAGTTTTCTCACTAGGCACCACCTTCGGAAATGAGTGAAAAACTTTGTGGAAAGAATGGCTATCCACCACACCTTTACTGAGTAACAAATCCATAAGTGAGGTGTTTTGAACTCCCTTCTGATATGTGATTGTAGAGTCAGAGGTAGGAAAGCCCACTAGTTTAGCCATGCTAAAACTAATGACCACATTACGAACGCCATCCACAACATGTGAGCCAATCGAATGTCTCTCCAAGGTGTTGGATGGGACCTCTGTAACATGTGGATCAGGGATTGGTAAAGAACCTGATGTAGTGTTTAGGGTATCCTCTAAGATTGCAATTATGTCCCTGGTGTTTAGTTTCAAATCTTGAAAACTAAACAATGGTGTACTCACAAACTTTTGCACCACTTCATGCATTTGAAGTTAGCATTCCATAAGATGATCAGTGGAAAATTGTGTGTTTTCCTGATGTATATGTACTCCTGGGACACGAGAATTTGATGCTCTAACAGCTTGTGGTGTAGTAGTCTCCTCCCCCCTCGCTAACAAGGTGCGTTCTTCTTCCATGTTGAGAGGATGAAAAGATTGTGGCATGACTACTCGAGCTCCTTTAACCCTGGTAATAGGACTTGAACCAAATGTGAGTCCATCAATCTGAATTACTTGCCTAGTGGCAGAAACTCTGGGTGCCACACTAGCTTCTTGTGCCACGACATAGGAAGGGCAAAAAGAAGTAACAAATTCTGGTGTGAGACTAAAATTGTGTGGAGTGGAAAGAACATACTCCCCAACCATGGCATTGTGTGGAAGGCCATAGAACGACCTAGGAGGTCCTTCTCGTGATCCCGAACCTTGTATAGGTTAGGCATGACTAGCTGGTTGGGAGGACTTGCCTTTTAGATTAGCAAGTTGAGCCCTCAATGATTCGAGTTCATTTTGTAAAGTCTGAACTTGAATTGCATGGGCTTGAAACACCTCCCTCTTGTCAGCATTGTGCTCCTTCTTCGTAGCATTCTTGTTGGAATTACCCTTGGTGGGCAAAGCCTGAGTGGAAAGCTAAGGTGCCTTGGCTTTTGGTTGAGGGACAACGGAAGATGCTAGCAGATTTTGCCGTTATAATCGGAGTTACTTCCGTTCTGGGAATTTGGCAAAATAGACAGATTCCTGATGTCCCTCTTTCCCACAATAATCACAAAAGATATCTTCGGAAGGAATGTTGCACTCACTAGCTTTGTGGGCAGGATTGCCACAGTAGTTGCAAGAAGGTAGGATGGGTGTAGTCGAGTGCACCGCTTTAGTCCTTGAAGAAGAATGTGATGATCTAGTTGGCGAAGCTAGTGTAGGTTGAGGCCTTGAACGTGATGGAAGCCTCATAGTACTGGCCTCATAGTGTGCATGAGCTAGTTCCAGCTTTACGGAAATGTTATACACATCTAGCAAAGTGTACGAGTCTCCAAATTCTACAAAGACCCGTTGTAAAACCTGTGCGTGGAGTGTTGGAGTACCTTCCAACGAACGAAGATACCGGTGGGGAGCTTCCAGGTCTGTGATGCTCTGGGTATCCTTTTTGTGTTTGAGAAACCTCCTATAAAACATCTTGAGGGTTTCATCCTTTTGCCAAGAGAAGGTGGCAAGCTACAGAATTTTTTCAGAACTTTTGACCAAAAGTTTCAGCTCAAAAATTCGAAAGAATTCCGCCACTGGATGAGCAAAAGCTGACACATCAATGGTGGGAGGAATGTTTGTAGTAGCAGCAATGAATTATTGAGGAGAAGGTTTACTGAGTAGGTACCCGGTCTGGATTATTCGGCATAGTCGCGTGATGTGCAATTACAACTTGCAATGCAGCTTGAGAGGCGGTGGCGATGGCTATGGCGTAAGCTGGATTGGGAATTTGGGTGACACCCAAAATCCTTGCAGAATGTTGCTAGTAAACATCCAATGCCTCATAGTGCACAGAACGAGCTAATTGTTTGAATGCAAACGCCTCGGTGTAATTAGCGCCATACTTGAGTTCCAATTCACAAACCACAGTTGAGAAAGTTGCCTTGAACTCCCTCAAAGAAATAGTACTTAGCCTTTCGCTGAACTTCTCAATTCTCCCAGAGGAACTACTGACCTCCATGGTGTAAATGGGTGTTGAAGTCATAGCTTGCAACGAAGTATACAGTGATGGTGTGAAAATAGGTGTAGCAATAGGCGTACCCCACTAATTAACCCCTCCAAATGGACTTTCATGTATTGTTGATGTAGTGTAACTTGAAGCTAAATTCCTGGTAGGAGTTGTACTAGATGACGATGGTGTAGTAGACACTTGATGCTACCGTTGTGAAGATCGTGAATTTAAAAAAATCGGCTCAAAGGATTTTGTGTTACTTTGTAGCTGATACCTGGGCTCTGGCTGAGCGGTAATGCGCTCATCATCCGAGGACATGGTGTTGTCCCATGCCCCAAAATTTTGTGATAGTACACACTAACTACAAAATTCTAACACAAAGTACAAAGAATATAGTGCGTTGTTGGGAATGACCCGTGACACACAAAGATTGCACAGAGGTCAAATGAACGTTCAACGAAGGTTAGACGAAGGTTGGACGAAAGTCAAACAGATGTTGGATGAAAAGGTAGGACGACAAAACAATACATAGGATAGCAGGCGAAGGACGTAGGATGACAAGACCGTAGGACGGCAGGACGGCAAGCGCAAAACGGATGGATGGACATCGGACGAAAGTCTGACGAGAATCCGACGAAAGTCGGTCGTCGCGGCGGCAATGGCAGCGTTGCCACTTACAACGCTACTACTGTAGTGAAACGATGGCGTTATAACGCTGCGCAACAATGGTGCTGTTGCAACGCAACGATGGTGGAGCTGCAACATAGCAATGGTGATGTTGTAGCACAACAATGGTGGAGCTGGCTACGCAACGATGGTGGAGCTTGTTGCGGCGTTGGTGGAGCTCACTGCAGCGTTCTTGCAACTTGTTGCTGCAGTTCGCAATGCAGCGACGTTGCGGCGCTACTGTAGCTTGCAACGCAACGATGTTACGACGTTGTTGTAGTTCGCAACGTTGCAGCGCTACTACAACTCGCAACGTTGTGGCGTTGTAGCACGACATTACGCGGTGTACGTGCTGTGGCGCTGCAACGCGACGCTACGTGGTGTACATGATGTGGCGTTGTAGTTCGCGTCGCGGGAACGCGGCAACAATGGCAAGCGGTGCTGAGCTGTTCTGCAACGATGGCGGCCACTGCCGCCACCTAAATTTATTTATTTATTTATTTGTTTTTTTATTTCTTAGCCGCCACAGGAGAGAGAAAGAAAGAAAAAGGGAGGGGGAGCTTTGAAACATGTTCAAAGATCTCAACTTTGTTAGTTGGCATGAATGTAACATGCAAGCTCCCTCCAGTACCAACGTGAGCTCTTTCGAGTAATAACAACACGAACACCCTCCGGCAATAGTAGCACCAACAATAGCAATAATAACTCAAGAACTTACTCAAGAACTTACAAGCAAAAGAAATCTGTGGCTTTCAACATGAAGCATAGAAAATGTAGTTTTTCTAGAATTGAATTGCAATGAAAGAAAGAAATGAAATGTATGTAGACGGTGGCTGTGCAATGGCCACCGTGAGCATTTAGAAATCCTAGCTTATTATGGGGGAAACTCTTGACAAAGAAATTTTAGAAAAACTAAAAGGAAAAAAAAGGGTTAGGCCTTTTATACCGCCGCCAACAAACTGAAACCCTAAGTACCAAATAACGCACAGTCGCCTAAGACCATACGTTAACCCTAAAAGCGCACATAGGCATGCCCGTAATTGGCCATCATGTATGAGGCCATGTACGGGCATGACAAGGTCATGTTATGTAATGATTAAAAATATATATTACACAAAAAAATTTGAAAATGGATGTGAAAAGCAAAGGTGCCAAAACATGAAGAAAACCTATAATGATGTTTTAAAACATTGGAATAATTTTTTAAGAGTTGAGTACCTTTGTTATGTCTATAAGAAATATAATACATTATTAATGCATAGTTTTTAATTTTGTTGCATTGGAGGTTATGTCCATTCCTTTCATTGTATTCTTTTAAAACTTTTTGTAAATTGTCATTTTGGTTGAGAATTGTACATTATTGGTAGGTCAAAATTGTTGATCTTGCAATTTGTCAAGTTTCTTATTATCTTTAGATCAATTCTATATTTTTTATATGGTGTTTTAAACAATTAATTGACTACTTAAATTTTCAAAGTGGCAATTTATTATTTTTTTAACTCATAAAATTTGTTATATTGTTTGAAATATGAATACATAATTCAATTTAGATTTAAAAAAATTCAAATCAATTAATTATGTAAAAAATCCACTTTCTAATTAACTATTTAACTTTTCAAAATATCGGACTTATAATTCTTAAACTCATGAATCCAACATTCAATTAATTAATTTTGAAATTTTCCAACTTTCCAACTTTCAAGTTGAGTGTTTATATTTTCAAAACACCATGGATTTGTAATTCTTAAACACATGAATTCTTGAACTCCTAGGAATTTTTAATTATTTAAAATATGAACCCAAATGAGTCTATAATTAATTTTTAAAATTTTGAATTTGTCAACTTCCCCATTTCTTGCTAAATGTTAAATTTATAATTTTCCACTTGTATCATTTGAAATATGAATCGAATTTTTATTTTATAAATTGTGAAAATTGTTGGATTGTTTGAAATTTTCAAAATGGGAAATACATATTAAATTATTCATAAAATTCTTTGATTGTTTAAAATATGAGTCCCAAATTCAAATTTTTAATTTTTAATTAAAAAATTCAACATCCTAATTAGTTGTTTAATTTTTCATATTTAAAAAATTTATATAGATTATTTTCCTATTTAAAAACGAGTAATTTATGTCACTAACAATTAACTAAACTACAAAAAATGTTTTTGGGAAGGGAATTGGTTAAATAATGAGTTCACATTTGGGACAACAATGTAGACCACATTAGTATTTATTATAATGAAGGTATTATATTTTAGATAATATTATTAAAATTTTGGACCAAGATCACATTGGGATGCACATAATTTAAATAGACATCCTATAAATTTCAATCAAAATTCAACAAAATTAAACCAAAATAATTAGTTTGAGACTGGAACATAATTAATTAATAATATAATTTCAATTATATATTTCTCATAATAAATGTATTATATTTAAAATATATATTTTTTAATCATCTAATCATAACTCTCCTTCCTTCATCCCCTTCAAACAAAAATGTGAGTTTTTAAATGCTCATAATCAAACTTTGTGTTTCATCCATAAAATAGTTGCCTGGTCTAAACCTAGGTAATACATTAGGTAATAGGTATGCCTAGGTTAGGCCTAATCTTGATCTAGGGGGGGGGGGTGGGGGTGGGGACATTTAGTGTAAAATTGGGGATTTACATGCATCAAAAGGCCATTTTTTAAAAGGTTATTAA
>Ga0116227_10012352_pt1 | contig 13932 bp, 12 predicted proteins | sample S1TSphgellanicum_FD_89693 | JGI IMG/M metagenome (GOLD analysis project Ga0116227, IMG submission 89693) | Host-associated microbial communities from peat moss isolated from Minnesota, USA - S1T2_Fb - Sphagnum magellanicum MG | ecosystem: Host-associated > Plants > Peat moss > Unclassified... | reverse complement strand
CCTTCCTGCAGGCTCTTGCCCATCTCGTACGATACCAGCCTGCCCAATGGTTCTTTATATTTGCGCAGGGCCTCACCTACTTGACGCACCACTTCGCCACGCTTTGGTGCGGGCCATGTGCGCCATTCGGCATAAGCATCCTGTGCCTGGTCTACTACTTTGTTGTATGTTTTTTCGTCGGCGGTCTTTACAGAGGCTATCAGTTTACCATCTACCGGAGAGTGTGACTTTATAGCTTTGCCGCCGGTCTTCAGGTATTTTGTGCCTGTAGATGCACCCATATTCACCGGCTCGATGCCCAGCTTTTCTAAAACCTTGTCCATTTTCATACTATATATATTTTCGGGTGGGAAGAAATGCAATATACTATTGTTGCGTAAGATTTGCGTAGTTGCCCTCATCGGACCGATCACAAAGGCTCACGAGACATTCATCAAGCCTCTAAATGACGGCTTTTCTGATCAAAACGGGCTTTGAAAATCCTGTAGACTCCCAAAAGAAAGGTCTCTTGCAGAGATGATGGGCGTTGCGACATCCCAGTCATAACCGATACTATCGTATAGTATGCCCGTATCATTGGCTTGGTGGTATTCTGATGATACCAAATAGTAAGTAATAGCATCATCGGTCAGCGTTTTGAAGCCATGGGCAAAGCCTTCGGGTATGTAGTAGGCTTTATGATTCTCAGCAGAAAGCTCTGTGGCATAGTACTGTCCGTAAGTAGGTGAGTCCTTGCGCAGATCAACGATAACGTCTATAATAGCCCCCTGTGGGCAAAAGACTATTTTAGCATGGTGGTGTGGCGGCAATTGAAAATGCATACCCCGTATCACATCTTTATTGGAGATGGAGAAGTAGCTTTCTTTCAGATCGAACTCGATACCACTTTCCCTTAAGGCAGACTGATTGAATGTCTTTACAAAACCGCCACGGGCGTCATAGAATGCCGGAAGTGTGATGAGGCTTGCGCCCTGCAGAGGTAATAGTTGTACGTCCCACATTATATATCGCCGAAGTATTTTTTAATTTGCTGCAGGCATTTATCCTGTGCAGATGTTCTCTTATCTGCATACCATTGTGCGGTCCAGTTGATAGCAGTACGGGCATCGAGTTGCGAGCGCCAGCCCAGCAACTTAGCGGCCTTGCCACTGTCCAGTAACAGCAATTTGGCCTCATGCAGGGGTTTGTCCTGAACAAATATTTTATAGTCGCCCTGTTCAAAACTTTCCAGGAATATCTGGGTCAGTTGCTCTACAGTAAGCATATCTTCTTCATTAGGCCCAAAGTTGAAAGCAGAGCTGTAGCGTATAGGGTCCTCGCTCATCTTGGCTGCCAGCAGCAAGTAAGCACCCAGTGGCTCCAACACGTGTTGCCACGGCCTTATAGAACCCGGATTGCGCAAGCCCACTACTTCATCAAACTCCAATGCACGAACTATATCGGGTATGATACGATCATCTGAAAAGTCACCACCACCTATTACGTTGCCGGCCCTAACCGATGCCACTGCCTTTTCGTGGTTGGTATGATCGGCAGGGTTAAAGAATGACCTGCGGTAAGATTCTATCACTATCTCTGCAGCAGCTTTACTGGCAGAGTATGGATCATAACCACCCAGTTTGTCCTCTTCATTAAATGGCGTACCGCGTTCAGGGTTCTCATATACCTTATCAGTAGTGATCATGACCGCCACACAAGAAAGCGGCACACTGCGCAAAGCTTCCAGAACATGGGCAGTACCCTGTGTGTTCACCATGAACGTCTCTACGGGCGTAGTATAGCTGAGCCGCACTAATGCCTGTGCAGCCATGTGAAATATAAAATCGGGTTCGAAATCTACTATCTCTTTTTTTAGACGGGGCAGGTCGCAAATGTCTCCGATAACTGAAGTACACAGATCATCACCATGCACCTGATTGTATAGGTCTTGCTCTTTTTGCGGGGCCAATGCATAGCCCTTTACTGTAGCACCGAGGCTATGCAAAATGAGTAGCAACCATGTGCCTTTAAAGCCAGTATGGCCAGTGATGAACACTCGTTTACCATTGAATACCGAATGCAGATACTCTGCTGTTACCACTTTTTCCATATTGGTTCAGTTTGCCACATGTGTTCTAATTCTTCTTTATCGCGGAGGGTATCCATACATTTCCAGAAATCGTGGTGTTTATATGCGCCTATCTGTCGCGCGGCTGCCAGTTTATCCATCGGTTCGCGTTCCCACATCACATCATCAGCATCAGCAGGCAGGTAATCTTTTATACCCGGCTCCACTACAAAAAAACCTCCGTTTATCCAGGTTCCGGAATCGGCAGGTTTTTCTTCAAAGCTATCAATGGTACCATCATCTTCCATCTTCAGCACACCAAAACGGCTGGTAGCTTGTATGGCGGTCATGGTGCAGATCTTGCCACTTTCCTTATGATATTTTACAAGGCTATCCAGGTCCACATTGCACACACCATCGCCATAAGTGAGCAAGAATGGTTCATTGCCTACATAGGGCAATACCCTTTTCAGGCGCCCGGCGGTCATAGTGTCCAAGCCGGTATCTATAAGTGACACCTTAAAAGGCTCAGCCTTATTATTGTGTACTTCCAGCGAGTTATTAGAAAGATCGACCGTAATATCGGCGTTATGCAGGAAGTAATTTGCGAAGTATTCTTTGATGACCCAACCCTTGTAGCCCAGGCAAATAATAAATTCGGTATGGCCATATGCCGCATATATCTTCATAATATGCCACAGTATAGGTTTCCCGCCTATCTCTATCATGGGTTTAGGACGCAGGGACGATTCCTCTGATATACGCGTACCACGCCCACCTGCAAATATGACTACCTTCATCAGAAGTTGTGTTTTAAAGCTTGTGTAATTTAGGCGACAAGTTAATTACAATTCGGGAATGTGGCAATAATATGCCAGTTATACCCTGCCAGCCAGTAAGAAATTTTAGTTAAATCTTTAATGGGAAGTCTTATTTAGTGGGATTGACCGTGTAGGTCTTGGGAACAGAAAATGGGAAATCGAGGGCACGGTCGAACGACTGGCTGGTAAAGTCCATACTTAGCTCATACACCTTGCCTTCATTGTCAATATGCACCACTTTTGATCGCGGGAAATGGCGGCTATCACTAAACGTATAATCGGTGAGGTTGATCGACACCCTAGGGCCATTTGGCGCCACTGTGGTCAGTAGCTGGCTTTGCAAGGTGGTGTCCGTTTTTGCATAAGCAAGGGACTGCAAGTAACGGGTATCTGTAATAGACATCATCCAGGCTGCCAATGAATCAGAAACGTTAGTGACCGTGCCTTGACCGATCAATGGCTGGCCTACGATAAGGTTTTGCAATATAGAGAAGTCGACAGGAGCTGGCAATAGGCGATTAGCTTCGCTAATCGGCATCAGTATTGCTTCTTTGCTTAAGTAGTTGACCACTTTTATGCTATCGGGTGTTATGTATGCACGTGCCACTGTGATCACTCCCCCAAAGGCACTCACCATCACCCATATCACACTATCTTTTTTTATCCTGAAGTTGGCAGAGAACTCCTGGCTACTGCCACCCCATCGTAGTGCATTTTTGCTTTGCCTTCAAATGTAGTGTATTGCATTGGGCGATGCCATATTGCGGCAGCAAAGGCCAGCTGCTGCGTTTTTAAATTATTTGCAGCTATAGCTGCACTATCTGGTACACCAATGTTTTTTGTGGTATCGCGTGTTACTAGTGTACCGTTCTTAACAGTATCTGTATGCACTGCTATATTGCTGTCTGGCCTGGTATTAACAGGGGTAACAGCCACTACTGTATCAATGTGCTTGTTCACTGTATCGGCATGTGCAGCTACTGCCGAAGCATGTGTCCTTCTTCCGAAAATACAACCTGAGAACATACCTGATCCGACAAGCAGCAAAAGGGTAACGATCAACTTATTCATACAATTTCCTTTCCTGTATCTTTTTATCTATCATTGGGTTCTCCACTCCTTTATCCTTTGCCTTCTGCCAGCACTCTACAGCTTTATCCTTGTTATCCATTTTGTAGTATACATCGCCCAGGTGCTCGTAAAGTGTACCATCGGCATTGGCAGGATTGGCATCAATTGCCTTTTGTATGTACTCTTTTGCTTTATCGTACTTGGCCTCTTTATATAATATCCAGCCGTAAGTGTCGAAAAAAGTGGCCTCTCCGGGGCGCAATTCCAGCGAATGTCTGGACATTTTTTCCGCGTCATCGAGTCGCGTACCTCTTTCAGACAGATAGTAGCTATAGTTGTTGAGTAAGGTCGCATTGTTGGGGTCGAGCGTAATTGCTTTATCAAAACTCTTGTCCGACTCCGGAAACTTTTTTGCGGAGTTGTATACGTCGCCCAATGAGGTATACATTTCGGCCAATAGTTGTGTATTGTCTTCTGGTTGGATATCTATAGCACGGTTGATGGCCGCAATGGCACCACTATAATTTTTAGCGTTCAGCTTACCTATACCATTCAGGTAGTGTACCAGCGCCTGGTTAGGGAATAAGCGGAGTGCTTTTTCGCTGTAGAATATCAGGGAATCGGCGTCCTGCCTACCGGTGTAGCTGTAGAGCAGTTGTTGCCATACCACAAAACGGGACGGATCAATAGCCAATGATCTTTTGTACTGGATGAGACCTTTTTCGCGTTCGTCGTTGAAAGAAAGTATATCGCCATATACAGCAAGCACAGCCGCATCGTCAGGATGTTGCGCCACTATCTGCATCATCAGTGCCAAACTTTCTTTTTTTCTTGCACTGTCGCCACTTATATTTTGCAAGTATGGCGACAACAGGCCCAGTTGCGTTTCTGCATCCAGGTCCTTATTCACTATGGTCTTCCTGATGTACTCTATGTACCGCACACTATCATTCATCTTACGATAGTGCTCGGCAAGACCTAGTTGTAAAGAAGGGTCGTTGGGAAACTTTTTCTGAGCTTTAATGAACAGGGCTTCGGCTTTTGCAGTTTCCTTATTATTATCGTACAACTCAGCAAGTAATGTATAGTATTTAGACTCCTTGGGGTCTTGCCCTATGAGGTCTTCTATTACATTGGCAGCTTTGCCCAGCTCGTTCATTTTCAGATATATCTGCTCCTTTTGTATCAGCACATCCTCATCCTGCCCTATCTTTAGCAATAGTTTATCCAGCAGCGATAAGGCCTCTTTATTTTTGCCTGCGCGCTGGTAGAACAAAGCAGCTTTCTGCAAATATTCCTCATTATAGTCCTCTGTTTCGGCCAGCTTGCTGTAAATATCGCCCGCCTCCTCAAAATGGTTGTCTATGGCCAGTATGTTCGCATATTGCTCTTTGTACCACTTATTGTCATCGTCGAGCTTTATAGCCTTTTTTATATAGGAGGTAGCATCCGGTATATTGTTTTGTTTTATACGGTAGCGGGCCAGCTCGTAGTAAGCAGCCGCAACACCAGGCTCTACCTGCACAAATTGCAACATTAAGCTATCCGATTCTTTATCATCGCCCAGCATATGTGCCTTTACCGCATCAAAATAAAGCTGGGTAGCAGCATTAGCCTCTTTGTCTGCCACCACATTTGAAGTAATACTTACAGCACCGGGCTGCCCCTGACCATAAATATCACCACTCCATAAAACTGCAATACCTAAAAGTATTGCGCTAAACCACCCTTTTCCCGGCATTATAATTTGGTTGAAAAATCGCCCAGGCTAAGCTCCTGAGGTTTCTCTATGTAAGTTACGTTTTTACCCAACATAGAGTTTTCCAATTGTATATTTTTAACAATAGTGTGAGATTGTACTATGCTTTTGGCAATACGGCTATCTTCTACTACAGCGTTTGCTTCAAGCGAAACGTGCGGACCGACAACAGAATTTTTGATGACCACATGCTCACCTATGAAACAAGGAGCGATAATGATAGAGTTCTCAACCTTTGCTGACACAGGCACCTTTAGTTCGTCCTTCTTTATTTCCAGTATACGCTCGTTGGTATAAAGGGTGGCATCTTTGTTACCGCAATCCAGCCATTCTTCCACCTGGTCGGTATAAAATTTCACACCGTTTTGCAGCATGTGGTCCATTGCATCAGTGATCTGGTATTCACCTTTCAGCTTTATATCCTCATCTATGAGGCGCTGTAGTTGTTTTTTCAAGCCCTCACCATCCCTGAAGTAGTACACACCTATTATAGCCAGGTCTGACACGAATTCTTTAGGCTTTTCTACAAAGGCAGTGATCTCATTTTTATCATTCAGCTTTACCACGCCAAATGCACTGGGATCTTCTACTTTTTGTGTCCAGATGATAGCATCTTTACTGGTATCTATACTGAAAGTGGCTTTGAACAAAGTATCTGCAAATGCTATGAACACATTACCTTTCAGACTGTCGGCAGCGCAGAGTATGGCATGGGCAGTACCCAATGGTTCGGTCTGGTAGCATATTTTGCCTTTAGCTCCCAGATCTGATGCTATTTTCAGCAAATTGGTCTCTACTTCCTTACCGAAAGAAGGGCCAATTATAAAAGAAATTTCTTCAACTTTTTCGTTGCTGGTAGCAAGTATATCTTCCACAAGCCTTTGTACTATGGGTTTACCGGCAATAGGCAATAGCGGTTTTGCAGTAGTAAGTGTGTGCGGCCTCATGCGCTTACCCATACCGGCCATAGGAATAATAATGTTCATGCTTGTTCTTTTTATGTTTTAAGTAATGAGTTAATTTATTGTACACCCGAATGGCCAAAGCCACCTTCACCCCGCTTCGTGGCTTCCAGTGTTTCTACTTCCTGCCATTGTACTGTTTCATACCGGGCTACTATCATTTGGGCAATACGCTCGCCATCATTTATTTCTTGTGCCTCTGTAGAGAGGTTTATCAGAGGTATCATCACCTCGCCCCTATAGTCGCTATCGATAGTGCCGGGAGTATTTACCAAAGTCAGACCTCGCTTTATGGCCAGTCCACTGCGTGGGCGCACCTGTGCCTCAAAGCCCTGTGGTAACGATATGTATAATCCTGTTGGTATCAGCTTGCGCTCCATGGGTTGCAACACTACCGATGTTGGCAACCAGGCCCTCAGGTCCATTCCCGATGCACCAGCTGTTTGGTAGCCGGGTAGCTCATGAGGCGACCTATTAATGATCTCTACTGCTATGTCCATTTTAATACTACGGGTAAGTTAACCAGCCGCAAATATAAATGCAGCAAGTGCACTAAAGTAGGATTTAAAATTAATTGACGAAAACAATATATCGAGTATAAGGGAAATTATACCGGCACTTACACATATAGGTTTGCATCAATATTATAAACTTACACATGAAATGTGTAAATTTGCTGCTGTTAACTGGCTTTTTTATAAAAGATATTTACAGTTTTTTTCGCAATGGCATTGTTGGGTAATCTTATATCTCGTTCATTACAACTTCGTAAACAATTTAAACTACCGGTAGCCGCGCCACATACATACCAGCGGCACGCACTACGCCAACTGCTGGAAAGGGGGCAATACACATCTTTTGGCAAGTTTTACGGTTTCAGGGAAATACTCAGTGAAGAAGTTGATTTTATAAAGGCTTACCGCCAGAATGTGCCGGTGTATACGTACAACGAGATGCACAAACAATGGTGGTATCGCTGTCGTAAGGGGGAAGAAAATGTAAGCTGGCCGGGTAAAATAAAATATTTTGCCCTTAGCTCTGGCACTTCTGAATCCGCAAGCAAGCACATACCGGTGACACAGGACATGATAAAGTCTATAAAAAATGTAGGCTTTAAGCAATTGTACAGCATGGCCAACTTTGATATACCCCCCGTGGTATTTGAAAAAGGGATATTAATGCTGGGCGGCACGACCTCGTTGTTCGAACAAGGGGAATATTATGAGGGCGACATGAGTGGCATCAGTGCTAAGAACATGCCTCGCTGGATATCTTCCCTGCGATATAAACCCGGCCAAAAAATATCGAAACGCCCTAATTGGGAAGAGCGCATAAGCCTGATAGTAGAAAAGGCGCCGACATGGGATGTGGGTATAGTATGCGGGGTACCTGCCTGGGTGCAAATAGTGCTGGAACGCGTAATGAAGCACCACGGCGCCAAAAACATACATGAAATATGGCCTAACCTACGTATCTATATACATGGGGGTGTATCTATAGAACCATACCGTGAAAGCTTTAAGAAGCTATGGTCGAAGCCTGTAACGTTCATTGAAACATACATGGCATCAGAGGGTTCTTTTGGCTTCCAGGCCAGACCCAATGGCGGTATCAAACTGGTACTGAACTCCGGGATATTTTTTGAATTCATCCCTTTCACCCGCGAAAATTTTGATGAAGAAGGCAACCCCAAGCCCAACCCAACTACCTACCTGGTAGAAGAGGTGCAGGCAGATGTGGAATATGCGGTAATGCTAACTACCTGCTCTGGCGCGTGGCGATATATAATAGGCGATGTCATCAAATTCACTGATGTGAAGGAATATGAGATAGCTATTGTAGGCCGTACCAAACAGTTCCTAAGCCTATGCGGCGAGCACTTGTCTGTGGACAACATGAACAAAGGCATAGAGACCGTGGCGCGCGAGCTAAAAATGAACATACATGAATTTACCGTTGCCGGCTACAAGCACGATGGTATGTTTGCCCACAAGTGGTACATAGGCTACGACGGGAAAAGGCCAGACGCTGCCAAAGTACGCCAAGTACTGGATGACACCTTGTGCGAGCTTAATGATGACTATGCCGTAGAAAGAAAATCTTCGGCACTGAAGGAGGTATTTGTAGAGTTGGTACCCAATGAGGTGTTTTACGACTACATGCGCGAAAAGGGCAAGGAAGGCGCAATGAATAAATTTCCGCGAGTACTCAAGGGCAATGCACTTGAAGAATGGCAACACTTCCTGGAAACAAATAACATAACGGCAGCATCGGTATAACATCATAAGCTACATAACAATAAAGAAAAATGGGTATGTCATATGAATGACATACCCATTTCAAATTTTGTCGCCAATAGTTGAAGAAAAATTATTGTATCCTTTTCTGATAATAGATGCTTAAGTTCCTGCTATACAGTAATGCATATGGCTGGTAGCTGATATCAAATTTCTTTGACTGGTAGGTATAGCCAACAAGTTCTGCTAATGCCTTTTTAGATCGCAAGCGGCCTACATGCCTGGGCTTGTAAGGCAAGGAAGTAGGTAACGGAGTGAAGTCGTCGGCCAGCGCAAGCAAGTTCATGCTGCGGCTCTCACCACCCACCACGGGTTCGTTCTTATTGTCTTGTACCTCTTGCTGATAACCGTAATACACAATAAAATAATCGCTATCTGCGGGGCTGATAACCAGACTGGTAGCAGGTTGCAGTTTATCCGTCATCAACACGCTAAAGTCTTTTGCCTTTACTTTATCCTGATCTGTATCATAAAAGTAGTAGACGGGGCAATAAGTAAAATGATCTTTAAAATCTCTGATCATCACTGCCTGCTGGGCAGCGGCATCGCTCTTTAACAATGCTATATTGGCAACGTCGTTGCGTTTTTTGTAAAACTCTATACGGCCAGTTGGCACCGACAACTCTACCAATATAGCCTTGGGTGGCAGTGCATTATGCTTTGCGTGCCTACGTTTCAGTAATTGGCCAGATGACTGTACCGATAACAAAATGCAGCATATTAAGATGGTATAGATCCTGTTCATAGGTTGTGAAATTACAAACTGCCTGCAATATTGCAGGCAGTTTGTAATTATTTATTGTGTTTGTGCTGAAGCATCTATATATGTCTTGTACCGTGCATAGTAATCCTGCACATCCTTCTCCAGCCTTTTACCTAATGCGGTATCCCCACTCTGGCTGGCTGTGGATCCAAGCGCATTCAATACACGGAGGCTTGTTAGCATATCGCCGTTCACTGACATTGCCTCTTTACCATCGTCATTTAGCGTGCCTATCCAGTTGAGGTTATCCTCCATATTTTTGGCCAGCTTGGTAGCCAGATTGTGCCCCTTCTCTTTTGCAGTGGCAGCGCCGGACTGGGCAGCACGATAGTACGCACCTACCATGTAGAAAGTAGTGACATCGTACTGGTAAGAATGTTCTGTGATGCCCGTCATCACTTTATCCAGCAACTTCACAGCATCATCCTTTCTGCCCTGTGCAGAGAGGCCGTTAGCTATTAGTGACGAATTGGTACGATATGCAGCAAACATCAGGCGGTTCTTCTCATCAAAGTACACGTCCTTACGGTCTGCTCCACCCCATATGTAGGTGTTCATAAAGAGCTTATAACTCTTATCTACATCAGTAGTCCCCAACTCAGATTGTATCATTTTAGAGGAGTCTGTATTGCGGTATGGCATCAGGCGGTATACAAGACCTTCTAATTTCATATAGTCGGCCATACCTGCATAGTTGCCGGCCGGCAGCCCAGCATCAAAATACAGTGGCCTTTTCCAGCCCTCTTTGGATACTCCGGCCACTATGTTCAGTATAGCCATGTCGCTCTTGTAAGCGATATCTTTAGGGAAGGTGAACTTCATTTCTGTATTCAGGTGCGCTGTGTCTGCAGCATTTACCAGGCCGGCGGCTACCAGCTGGGCCTTAGTAAGGCTTGGCACTACAAAGTTCTTGCTGGGCAGGTAGTTCTCGCTTTCAGCCGGATTGTTTGGATTGGTCAGCTTGCTTTGCTGGTCGTTGCTGATGATAAAACTGCAAACCTCATTGATGTTGAAGTACTTATCTGCAGGAACATTAGGGTTCTTATAGTAGCGCAGGTAATTGTGCCTGTCGCCGACATAATCGTCTTTTTTCCAGACCATTGGCAAGGCATCTGCATCATTTATGCGATAGTTCAGCTGATCTATATACCAATCTATACCCAGCAGGCTGGTATTGATAACACGAACATCGGGGCGCACTCCTTCCACCTCTTGCAGGTACCATATAGGGTAAGTATCGTTATCGCCATAAGTGAAAAGGACAGCGTTGGGTGCACAAGACTGCAATACGTTGTACGCAGTAGAGCGCGCCAGTGTTTTCTTGCTCCTGTCGTGGTCATCCCATTCTTTTACTGCCATAAGCACCGGCACCAGTAGCAGGCAAGCTGCAACTATACCAATAGCAGCTACACTATTTTTCACCGTTTTTTCGAACCACGAGTGTATCATTAATACTCCTAGTCCTATCCAAATGGCAAAAGCGTAAGTACATCCCGCAAAAGCGTAGTCACGCTCACGCGGTTGCAGCGGCGGCATGTTCAGGTATATGCCAATAGCGGCACCAGTAAGAAAAAACAAGATGAATGTTACTATGCCATCTTTCTTATTGTAGTTGAACTGGTAGATCAAACCTAATATACCCAGTATCAAAGGCAGGAAGTACAGTTCATTACGGGCCCCGTTGTTGGCATAACCATCGCCCATTTTATCGGTATCCCCAGTACCATGCATCTGGTCTATGAATTTGATACCCGAAAGCCAATTACCATTCTTAGGTTCTCCCTGCCCTTCAAAGTCATTTTGGCGACCTACATAGTTCCACATTACATAGCGCCACCACATCCAGTTCATCTGGTAGCCAAAGAAATACTTCATGTTGTCAGCCGATGTAGGTATATCATCCTTGCCCATACCTGTGAAGCTGCGGTAAAAACCAGGATGGCTACCCTCTCCATCATACATGCGCGGGAAGAAGCGAAGCGAGGAGGGGTCGAATACGGGCTCACTTTTGGCACCCACTACCTCATAATAGTCTTTGCCGTTCCTTTTGGTCTGGTTATAAATATTACCAGTTTTCTTAAATGAATCGACCGGACTGGTAAAATCCTGTCCGTAGATCAATGGTTGCGAACCGAACTGCTCACGCGATACATAGCTTTCCAGGCTCAGTGCATTGTCCGGGTTGGTCATATCCACGGGCACATCGGCACGAGAGCGGATAATGGGCACTATGTAGCTGGAATAACCAATGATAATGAACAGGATGCAAAGCACTCCTGTATGCAGCAGGTAATTGTTCTTGCGTTTGGCTACAAATAGCAAGGCCACCAGGCCAGCAACAAGCAATATCAAAAAGGTGACAGAACCGGTATCGAAAGGCAGACCGAGGTCGTTGGTAAAGAATATATCAAATTTGGAAGCGAATATCGGTATGTACTGAATAACACCAAATTGCACAAAGCCCAGTAATGCACCACCTACTAAAAATGCGATGACAGTGCCCATTGGTGTAGCCTTGTACCGCTTGAAATAGTATACCATAGCTACTGCCGGTATAGTAAGCAAGTTGAGCAAGTGTACGCATACAGAGATACCTATGAGGTAGGATATGAGCACCAACCAGCGGTCTGCATGTTTATTATCCGCAACATTCTCCCACTTAAGCACTGCCCAGAAAGTAATGGCAGTAAAGAAAGAAGAAGTACCATACACTTCCGCCTCAACGGCAGAGAACCAAAAAGTGTCAGAAAAAGTATAAGCAAGACCACCAACAAGACCCGCGCCCATAATGAGCAAAGTTTGCCTTGTATCGGGTTCCTGAGTATCTGGAGCAATCAGTTTTTTAGCAAAGTGGGTAATGGTCCAGAAAAGGAACAATATAGTAAGACCACTGGTAAGTGCGGATTCAGAGTTAATAAAAGCGGCTACATTTTTAAGATTACCGCCTGCCAGCAAACCAAAAACACGCTGCACCATCATAAAGAAAGGCGCTCCCGGCGAGTGCCCTACCTCCAGTTTGTATGCACAAGACAGGAACTCGCCACAATCCCAAAAACTGGCGGTGGGTTCCATGGTCTTAAGAAAAACGAGATAGGCTATAGCACCTGTTATCCAACCAAAAAGGTTGTTGACCTTGCGATAATTCATGATAAGTTTTTAGACAGGCAACAAAAATAGAAAAATACGGCTACGAACATACTTCAATCGCATTTTATTGAAATTTTATATGTTCATTAACTTTTATAAAACAAAGGCGTGATCAGCGTTTTGTATGTTAAATTTGAGGTGATCAAAAAACAAATGAAAAAAAACGGACCCTTAATTATCGTAATGATGTGTGTGGCAGTTGCAACGGTAGTGACAAGCTGTATAAAAAGCGGCAACAACCCTGTTGCGAAAAAGGTGACCGACACCTGTACCAACGTATATCTTGTAAAAGCAAATGACACTATGCTGGTATGCCTGCCCACTGCATTTACACCCAACGGCGACGGAAAAAATGATATTTACCAGCCCATAGGGGCGTACCTGGATAGTTTCAGGAACTTTCAAATGTCGATCTACGCATCCGACACGCTCATTTACCAAAGCAATTGCATAGACAGCGGATGGGACGGCACGGACAGAAATAAAAAAAGATGTACAGGCTATAGATATGATGTACATATTAATATCAAATATCCTAATGGTAAAATTTCAAGTAACTGTTCTTATGTGTTCCTGGTGCCTACCAATCCTATAAATGGCTGCATACAGGCAGTGAATACCGATACGCTGCTATACAGATTTGCCGATCAGTACAATGATACTACAGGGATGATCGTTTATCCTACTGCAGAGTTCTTTTGCCCATAGATAAACAGAACCGATACTTGTGCTACAATTCATAGCATTTCTATCGTAATGTTTTGTACACTTATTGCTTCTTACATTATCTTTGTCCCCCGTTCATTTAATCATATTTATTACAACTATGCAATTACCACATCAAACAAACTTCTACAAAGGAAAGGTTAGGGACGTATACACTATTAACGACAAACTGCTGGTAATGCTGGTAAGCGACCGTATATCAGCATTTGATGTGGTGCTGCCGCGCCCTATTCCCTACAAAGGCCAGGTGCTGAACCAGATAGCCGCACGTGCCCTTGAAGCTACAAAAGACATTGTGCCTAACTGGCTTATCAGCACTCCACTACCAAACGTATCTGT
>Ga0116227_10012351_pt1 | contig 13933 bp, 14 predicted proteins | sample S1TSphgellanicum_FD_89693 | JGI IMG/M metagenome (GOLD analysis project Ga0116227, IMG submission 89693) | Host-associated microbial communities from peat moss isolated from Minnesota, USA - S1T2_Fb - Sphagnum magellanicum MG | ecosystem: Host-associated > Plants > Peat moss > Unclassified... | reverse complement strand
TCCTCCTCCTTCTCCATCACCACCTCCACCATCCCCTTCTCCTCCTCCTCCTTCTCCATCACCACCTCCACCATCCCCTTCTCCTCCTCCTCCTTCTCTATCACCACCTCCGCCGTCACCTTCTCCTCCTCCTCCTTCTCCATCACCACCTCCACCATCTCCTCCTCCACCTCCTCCCTCTCCACCTCCACCATCACCTTCTCCTCCTCCACCATCTCCTCCACCTCCCCCTCCTTCCCCGTCTCCTCCTCCTCCACCTCTGATCACACTGAGCAATCTGGTAGTGTCTGGCAAGGGGGCGTTGCTGATTCCCCCTTTCGATTCACATATCTTCTCTTACCGCACATCCGTAGCAGCTTCTGTTTCTGCTGTCCGCATCACTGCCTATGTGCTTCCTGATGTGAAGGTAATGCCCATTTGCTCATCCTCATCGTTGCAGTTTTTGCTCCATTGGTTTTCTTGGGCTGTAAACATGACCCATCATCTGTTGAAGAACAAATCTTCTATCTCCATGGGATACTCGTCTGTTTTCTCAATAGAATCCAGAGCTCTGTCTCACATGTTTTGCAATTCAACAAAGAAGGTTCATGATTCTTTGAAGCATTGGTTTTAGGGCTTATACAACCAGGAATTCCAGAGCTTTGTCTGACATGGTTTGTGATTCTCCAAAGAGGCTCATGATTCTTTGAAGAATTGGGTTATCATTTTTTACAACCAGGAATTCCAGAAATCTGTCTTACATGTTTGCAATTCCTCAAGAGGTAAGCAAGTCTAGAAAGAATTGGGTTTCATTTGACAACCTGGAATTCAGAACTCTTTCTGACATGTTTGCAAATCTCCAAAAGAGGTTCATGATTCTTTGAAGAATTGGGTTTGATTTTACAACTAGGAATTTCAGAGCTCTGTGTCCGACATGTTTGTAAATTCTCCCAAGGAGTGGTGATTCTTCAAGGGAGATTGATTGATTTCATCTACAACCAGGGTGGCTGTTATTGCTGCTGCTGCTGTGGCAGATTTGTCTGCAACTATTTTTTCACATCAAACTGTGATACGGGATTGGCATGGGTGCAGGACTATGAAATCAAGGTCAATTCAACCACACTCAAAAGTGGAGAAGAAAGCCCCCCCTTGGAAGTTGGAGCAAACAAAGAAACGGTGGAGTTTGAAATCAATGTATCAGCAGCTGGACACAGACCTTCAATCTACTTCCTCTCCGTCTACCGCGGTGAGAGATTCTCTTTCCATCCTTACTATCTGTATTTGTCTTCTTTTCTCTTCTCTTCTCTTCCTGCAAAAGAGTTCCAAACTTCCAAAAGTTCATGCAATCTCAAAGCTGCTGTTGTAGCTCTAACAGGATACTCTGAGGTAGAGGTGCGTACTGCAGTCTGTCAAGTGTGCCCATGCCCTGCAACAAATAGCAGATGTATATTATGAAGATGGATGTGCTAGAGCACCTCATGAGTGCATATGCTTTTTTGCTGATGTGAAATCACTATTGTTTGCAGAGGAGAAGTCATGCACTTGGTGGAAAGTTCTCAAGTGGATTCTCATTGTACTTTTAGTGATTTTGGTGCTGGGGGGAGTAATCTATTTCTGCTTTATCTATCACCGACAACGTACACAAGCTCTTGGGGAGTCTGAAAGAACTCAATGGTGGTGGCGATTGTGGCCATTTGGCTATTCTGCTCCAAGACAACAGGCTGACACATCACCAGATCCTTCACCACTTTTGGCGGACACATCTTCTTCTCAGTCTTGAAATTCCTTCACTTCTCCACACACCCCTTTTCTGATCCTGTGGATTTCTAAGTCTAATGACCACTGACAACAGAGTTCAAAGGGATTTTACAGACATCTGAACTGAGTTTTGTCCTTTTCTGTTTCTGTTGGTAGTGATAAATTTGATTGTGGAAACAATTGTACAAAACTTGACTTTGAAGCTTTCAGTGAAAAATAAACAAACAGCAGTACGAGGAATGTGCCAAATCTGTGTTTGTTAGTATATGAGGTGGAAGTTGCAAGGTTGGAATTGTAATATAGAAAAATTAGGGTTTCTGGACCCTCTGTAAAACCAGAGAATCATGGGTTAAAAGCCTGTAATTCTTATTATAAGCTCCTTGCAATTTGCAACTCTGTCACATGGGGTGACATACAAAGGACATGCAACCCATGCAAAACACAATTGCAACATGTAAAAATTCTAGTGCACTAAAACAACACTTAAAAACAATTCAAGGAACCCAATTGAACAGTCTCATTGTTCACACCCTTAGGTGCAAAGTGTATTTCATAGGTGCTTTACATTTGTGTATATTTTCTACATTAATATTATAAACTCATCTTGCAAGAGTAGGTTTACCCTAAACAATATCATTCGAATCTGATAGTCCTACCTTCATTGTAGATTATTTGTTACTGTTGTCATCTAGGTCCACAGGAAATTACATTGGTACTGGGCTCGCTTCTAACCATTTCACATATTGCAGAGTCAAAGGACATCCAATTTGGCTGTTCCTGAGAACACCAAAACTGATGGCAAATTCCCCCTTCACAAGATAGGCTATACCCAACAAGCAGCCAACCATACAAGACATGGGACCCTTTTCAGAAGTGCATTGGGGATTTTGCATTGTTTGCTAGACAAGATAATCTAATGATTGTAGTGGGCTGTGGACTTCAACTTGGGTGTAGAAGAGGAGTTTGTCCAGGTTTTGATTCCATCACATAGGTTCCTATCACTTCATTCCATGACGGACTGCATTAACACTGAGTTAAGCTCTTCCCTAACAACCTCCAGTTTACAAGGAAATTCCCAAGGTGCAACAAAAAACATGGGCTTGCAGACCAAAATCTTCACATAGATGCATGTGACAAGCAAGAATAGATGTGTGAGAAGTGCATCTGGCCTTCTTGTAATCCAAAAAGTTCTAGCTCATCTGGTGGGGTGATGATCATCACATGATTGTCATCAGTAGAAGATAACACAATTACAAAACACAGAGAATTATTGCAGCAGCATGTGTGCTCTCACTACTACCCATCTGCCACCACACTATTTACTTACTTAGACCTAAGAACATGGACACAGCAATTCTGCAAGCAAATCCACAACCCATATTGCACCCAATGTAATATTGTGTGCATCACCTCTTGTTTCATCTGTAGGTGGAATTGGGTGCCACTTATTTGGAATAATTCTCTCGCTCTCTTTCTCTACTGCAACAACAGGTTCCTTGCATCACAAACTAATTAATTCTCTCTTTTCTCTACAACTACTTTCTTCCTGCTATCACTTCTGGATGACGCCAGAGATCTGAGTTTAGTACAAATTTCCCATTCAAGCACCCAAATGGGTTTTTGCAGATGTGATTATTCTAACTGCAACATCTTGAGTCTTGCCATCATTGTTGTTGAACTGATCAATGATACTAAAAAACACTCCAAAAGACAGAGCCTTTTATTGGAATCATGAAATCACAGAGGAAAACAACATGTGGGTTTGACAAAGGTGCAAACTGGGCTTCGAGTTTATATGTTTTTGGACCAGTGCGGGGTGGTTATTAGAAACAGGAACAGACCCCCAGCAATTATCAGGGAGGTTCTTAGGATTCATAACCATGGTTCTAAAAAATACAAGACCCGGCCACAAAACCACCAGTTCTTTCATGAAAACCTGTAGGTTCTTGAAGGGTTTCGGAATAACCAGGATTGATGGTTCTTTGGTTCTGATTTTTTTTGCCAAGGAGGTTTGGAAGGAGGGAGTAGGTTTATTCGAGGGAAGGATGGGTTTATGGGTAGCTAATGCAGAGAGGGAGGGTAAGTTTGTAGCTCTACTTACTTATGAAGTTTTCACACCAACAAACATCATTATATTCAATATATATCTGTGCATAATTTAATGCTTGCTTGGTGATTCTTGTTGTGTGCTGCTAAACTTGTGATGTGTGTAAGTGATAAAGAAATGGAAAATGGAAAAAACAGGGTGATATAGGTAGATGAACCTTAAATGCATAGTTTACATAGTTATACCAAACTTTCTTCAAAACTAAACATGAGTACATATTTTTTGACAATTCACAAATGTATGAGAAGCCTAACTCAATGGGAATCAGGATTTTTTTATGAAACACAAATTACTTGTGTACTTTGCATTCGACTTACTTGTGTACTTTGTCATTACAAAAAGACATTGATGCATGCTAGAGTGCACACTTAATGATTGCACTTGTGATGCATACATTGTAAAAGAGTGACACTTGGTGAATACTAAATGTATTCAATTAAACCTTTAACCAACCGGTAGTTAGTAAAATAAACAACTCAACACTTACTTGGAATGCATCCACAAGTAATCCAAAACTAAAAGGACCTCCTCTCAACTCTACTACATATGTTACATCATGTTGATCATGCCTTATCATTTTAATGTGCCAAAAAAAGTTGTTTCACCCAAGAATGGCTACTTATTTCATTCAAGTTTCTCCTCTTTTTTTTGCAAAATTCTCTCTTGATTGTCATTTTAATCAAAGTGATTGTTACTCACTTTGACCATAATTTTCATTTTGATGAAGAACACCATGATTTTGATGAAGAACATGATGGTGTTAAGGTGTCTAAGTAGACCTTTAGCTCCCTAGAACCCACAAAATTGGCATGGAATATGGCATGGGTTTGTACACCCATGGAGGCTCTACTAGATGTGAGTTGTTATCTAATCTTGCTTTCTTGGCTTTCCTTTTGTCCAAGGCTACTTTCATATTGTGATGGCAAATAACATGTGTAATGCCATTAAAAGGAGCCTTATAAACTATGATTTAAAGACATGTTCAATTTTTGCATAGAGTGCATCACCTTGCTCAACAATATGCTTCATTGAGTGGGTTTCCTTGTATTAAAAAAATAAATTTATCCAAAAGTCTTTCTCATTTTGCTACTTCTTTGTTTATGTTGTCAAGCACCACTTTTCCCTTGTTAGCAATTTTTTTTCTTGTTCTTGCATTTCGATCTTTGATAGGTGTTTTTTTCTTGGTCACCTTTTGTTCTAGAGTTGTTAAGGAATGTTTTAAAATCATCATGCTTGACCTTTTTAATAAATCATAGGTTCTTCATGTTGTTGTTTCTACAGTCCAACAACTTTTACCTTGGGAAGAGCAAGCAATTGGACAATTGATGGTGGTGGGGTGACTTGCCATGCTTGGTGGTTTTGAGTCAAATTTTTGAAAGTTCCCAACAAACATTAATCTTGGCTACCTTTGGAGCCATTGTCCTCAATGTTGTTGAACCCACCTACACCACCACCTTCCAAGTCAACAAAATAATGACAGGCTTTGTCTTGCATATCTAATGTAGACTTTTTAAGAATGTCATGTGTTTGCAAGTCATCTATAACAAACTCTATCTTAACAACATTACTTGAAACTTTCTAAAAGGTGCATCTTATTTGCCATCACATTGGGATTCAATGGCCATATGCCGGTTGTTTTTTTTTAAATTCAAAAATTGTGGGGTGTGAAAGTTTTCCTAAGGGCCAACAAGACCCATTGCACCAAGTCCCTTTTCTTAAACCCTTCCCCCTTTTTTGGCAATGTCTAAACATCTTTGTAGACATGGAATGTGATTTTGAACAACTTGAAACATGAAATGTCTAACATTTGAAATATGTGGGATGTATGTGATGGCAAAGTGATTAAGTCCAACTTCACTTTTTTTAATTATGTCTAGATTACATCAATTATGATGGGAATTATGGCTGTCAAAAATCAATGAGTGTCTATTGTTTGTTGACAAGTTGTTTTTTCATTCTTGCACTGTTATGAAAAATTCATGTGGAAAACAAACTTTTAGTCATCCATGCCTTGGGTTGCATAGGCATTGTAAATTCACTTTCATAATGTTCAGTGTAATTGAGTTTGAATAATTTACCTTTGTAGATATAAAAGGGTGCACATTAATCATTGTGCACATTGATCCAAGATAATACTATAACTATCCTATTTTGTTTGGAGTAATGGAATGCACTATCTTCAATCTAATCATGGCAAGCACAAGGGCGCCACCATTACAATCAACTTGTGCATCAAATTTGTCACAAGTTCCAAATGTGGTGGCATCGTAGTTGTGTAGATTGTAAGCACACTACATGTTATTATAAAAGGTTGCCATATTGCTAAAGCATAATCCCTTTGCATGGTCAACTTAAAATGTTTGAACTACAAATAGTGATAGATCTAGGTTTTGTTTTTTGAAACACCATAACCAACCCTAATCCAAATTCTTTGGAATTTAAATGAATTGTTTTTTTTTTGTGTAACTTTTGTTACATTAAATTACAATTGTGTCAATGTGATGGGATTCAATATTAGTTGCATCTTCTTGATGTAATTTACAAGTGTTGTTTCCTTAACTTTCTCAAACACATTTGATTTACTTTTACATTTGTTCAACACCACCCCATACAAGTGATTCTTCAAGGAGATGACTAGGACCCCTAGAAGTGTGTTGCAAACACAAATTTTGATCCACCTTCAACTCTTGTAATGGTGTGTTGCAAATGGGTGTGTTCATTATATAAGGAGACAATGTGACCAAAGTTATAATCCTTTTTATTTACAAAGGATTCATGTGGTTTTCAATACCAAATAATTTCTCCAAATTAAATGAAATTATATATTATATAGTGACTCTATCATTCATTTGATAAAAAATACTTTAATGTTATGTTGTTTTTTCAATGTGAATATATCTTATGACATTAATTTGGCATGTTATGTTCCAGTGTTTAAAAATTTGATGTTAAAAACAACATATGTCATGTATTTAGCTATAGATTATTTCTAATCTATAACAAGAATAATTGAAATGAAAATTCATTAATATTTCAATACTTAAAACTTATGTGATCCTTTTTCAAAGTTATTAGGGGTGCAAGATTAAAGAGTGCCAACACAATCTTTGGCACATTATATCATGAATGTACCCAAATCAACATCATTGTAGTTGACATTTTTCTAATAATGCAAATGTGTGCATTGTCTAGTTGATTTTCCTACATAGTAATGTCAGGACCTTGAAAATTTTGGTGTGATTCTTAGTTCTCGAAGCATGTAAATTCTTTTGTCATACAATGCTAGCTTCACAAATGTGACACAAGTCTTGGTTTCTTCATAGGAAGATCAAATGCCCAAAGAGGCCAACTATCCTTGCCTTGGGCCCACTACTCATTTTCACAAGTTACATTTGAACTTTCATTTTTTTCATTTGAACTATATAATTGTTAGTGTGAGCTTGAACTTGCCTCATCTTCACTATTTGGAAGCAAGTTGAAATTTGACATGAAATCCATCTTTCACAGTGTTTCAACATGATTTCAATTTTTTGCCCAAAATGTGTGTGGCTTGCCTATTGACCTCAAATGGGCAAGTTATTATTATTTTCATGTTTCAATGTGTATATTGATTTCATCCATCAATTGCAAGATGAAAGTGCATTAATCACTTCTTTAAAACCAACTCTTATTATTTTGAAATAAAACAATGTTTTTTTTCTTTTTTTTTCCTGGCATCTACATGTAGCCACCCTTGTAATAATGTGATTAAATGAAATTGAAATGATTAAAGATTTTTTTAATGAGATGTTTAAATATGTATTTTGATTGATTTACTTGTGTTTTGAAAAAATACACTAATCACTTCATTCAAACCAACCAACAAGTTTTTGAAAATTAAAAAAAAAGTTAACACTTGTAATAACAAGATTAAATGAGCCAAGTAGTTGAAACCATGTGTAGTTAGTTGTGTAAAACATTGCAACTTTTGGACCAAATGGTTTTCCTTAGGTTATCATTTAGGCCCACCTTCCAAACCTTAATATGTCATTAACAAGGTTAATCATTGTTAGTCTAATTAACAAACTATTTTAAGCAACTAATGGTGCATTCACACTTGATGTTAAATCGGGGTTAAATGAAAATCTAGGTGGCAACCTAGATGGCACCCAATGTTAAATGGGCCATAGCTTAATGTTAAGTGAATGTTAGCTTAACATAAAAATTTCATGGTAACTAGGGTTGAGTCATAAATGGGTAGCATGGTGGTAGGGGACTCAACCTTAGAGAGTCCCTAACACCAAGTGTGAATGCACCTTAAGAAGATGTTGTTTTAACATGCAAAAATAAATAGATGTCCATTTTAGGGAGCTGACACTTTAAGGTTCATCTACCTTATTATTTAAATAAATAAATAAATAAATACATTATTTGTGAAAGGATATCAAGAGGAAAAAAAATTTGAAAACTTCTTATTGATATATTTCTAAGGCAATTTCATGTGACATACAATTAAATTGGAAAAAATAATAATAAAACCATCATCCTTTTGATGAACCAAGAACAATAAAAGGTTCCAACATGTCGCCATAATATAGGAGGATTCTTAGGAAAAATAAAATAAAATTTGGCTAAATCCTCTTGTCGATGATCACCTGAAGAGAGCAACAAAATGAAAGAAAATCCAGCCAAAACAAAATAGAATGGGTTTTATTAAAAAATGGCACCAACAAAATTCTTGTTTTGGTTTTTAGGGTTTGGTGCTTATTAGGGTTTGGCGCTCTGTAAGAATTTACGTTGTTGGGGATTTGCTTTGCTTTTGTGTGAATTGGGTGTTTGTATCTTGTGGGTGGGTGGGTGTGTGAGTGGGTTCTTTGTGTGTTTGTTGCGGGAAGGGGAGACGTGTTGTTTTGTTTTGTCTGCATGTAAGATGAGCGGGAACAAGGAAGCGCCCAGAATACTCTTGTGTGGAGACGTCAACGGACATCTGCATGCTCTTTATAAGCGTGTGCTCGCAGTTTAGTGTCTTTTCTTTCTTTGGATTATTGCTTTCGGAAAGGGATGTGTGTGGTTCACATGGAGCTGATGACATGCTTCTTACAGTTGTTTGTTTGTCCCCAAACAAAGAAGAAAAAGAGAAAGAAAAATCAGCTAACGTTGTGGAGTTTTTTGGTCCTGCACCCACCCAACAGGTGAATAAGAGCAATGGTCCCTTTGATGCGCTTCTGTGCGTGGGCCAATTCTTTCCTAGAACGCCTGAAGGAATTGAAGAAATGGAAACCTATTTTACACTGGCCAAGCCAATCCCACTTCCCACTTATTTCATAGGGGACTATGGAGAAGGAGCCGCTGCCCTTTTGGCACCGGCTAAAGCAAAAGCAGCTGAAACAGGTATACCCATGGATGGCGTACGCATTTGCGATAACCTTCTGTGGCTAAAGGGGAGTGGCATTCTCAATCTGAAAGGTTAGAGAACTTCAACCCCACCTAAACCCTAAACCATAAACCCTAAACTTTGTTAGAACCAATCTGTTTCTGTTTCATCCTGTTTCAGATTCTGGGATGTAGCTGCTGCTGCTGCTGCTGCCATAATTTTCTACCTGCAATGAATGTGATGAGAGTGAATCCGAGAGTGTTTGAATTGGAATTGCCTTCTGAGCAGTATAATGGCACAGGTCTTCGAGTGGCATATCTCTCGGGGAAACACAGTGCAGAATTGTATCAAAATGCAAAGGCGGCAGCTGCTGCAGGAGCTCACCATGAGGATGATGTGGACACACTGCGGGCTTTTGCAGATGATCCAAGCATTACAGACCTCTTCCTTTCATATCCTCTTTTGTTACCTCTTAGAATTGGAGAATGATGGAAGGTGTTGCCGTTTGTTTTAGGGTTTAGGGTTCAGGATTTTGTGTTTCAAGCTGGTTTGCAAAATCTGTTCTCTCTCTCTCTTGCTCTCTCTCTCTTTGATTTTTCTCTTGGAAATTCACTTGGAAGCAACAAGGGTTTCAATCTTTGACTGTTATTTCTACAAATGAATGGCCACAAGGCATCCTTGCCGAAGCAGATTTATCAGTTGTACCAGAGGGGATTGACAGGATGACTACAGGCAGCACTATTTCAGCTGAGCTTGCAAAAGAACTCAAGCCTCGGTAAGGACACATCATGCTGCTCTGACACTTTGAGAGCAATTCTCATAAATACTATGAATTCACTCATTGTCATGTTATCTGCAAATTGTTTGTCGTGGTGATTTCATAGATATATCACTTGGACCAGGAAGTGCTCAGAGATTTTTTATTTATTTTTGGGTATGGAATCAGCTACCATTTTGCAGGGTCAGAGGGAGTCTTCTATGCTCGTGAACCCTATCTTAACACAGGGGTTACCCACACAACTCGCTTCATTGGACTTGCAGCTGTTGGCAATGACAAGAAACAGGTCTGTTCCCTGTTCTTTCTTGTGATTCTTCTTTTTTTGGGATCTGTATATATATGTTTTGTCCATGAATTCAACTGAGCTAGAGATGCTGGATTCACATACGTAGTGGCGCCTTGTTGCTGCTGATTGCATTGCAGAAATTCCTTCATGCTTTGTCTCCAACACCAGCATCTGCCATGCTTTCTTCAGAATTGGCTATAAGGCCTCCCAACACCACCATCTCCCCCTACAGGGTGGGGACTCACAAGAGCTCAAATAACACAACTCCCTCACATCCAGGGTTGAAGAGGGACTTAGTGCACAGTACCAGCATCACCGCCACTACAGAGTCTCCTGCTAATGAAGGCCAGTATTGGAGATATGATGTCAATCAGGGAAAGAGACAAAGGTCTGATGATGGTGGCAACAGGGTTTGCTTTGAGTTTGTTAAACAGGGCTCATGCTCACGTGGTGAAACCTGTAAATTCAAGCATGATCTCGGGAATGGAACTCCGATACCCAAGGGAGCTTGCTTTGATTTCATATCTAAGGGGAGATGTGAAAGGGGAGCTGATTGCCGGTATCGGCACTCTCTTGAGGAAGACAAGAATGTGGGGGAGGGAGGGGATGCTCTTCCCCCTGGTGTATGCTTTGACTTCTTCAGGAAAGGACAATGTGAGAGAGGATCAGACTGCAGGTAATGCTTGGTGGATTTGAATACTTGCTTTGTAATCTGACATTCAGTAGCAACACATCTTGAAGCCATGTTTGACAGGCCAGTTTATCCAAGCTAGTCTCTCATTTGTTGTTCTTTCTTTGTTGACTCATGTGGAAATCCTGCCCACAAAACATTACCATGTGCAGCAACATTGTAACCTCAATTTGTAGAGTAGGGTTTTCTGTCAGCATTTGCTCATAGCAGATAGTTGCTGTTGATAAAGATGATGTCGTTGTTTTTGACCAGGTTCAGTCATAGCCTAGACAATGCACGGCCAATAAGGACTCCTCGTCCACCGCCAGACGCCTGTTGGTTCTGTCTCTCCTCCCCTTCAATTGACACACACCTTGTAGTTTCTGTTGGGGACCACTGCTATTGTGCTATAGCCAAAGGCCCTTTGGTTGATAGCCATATCTTGATCCTCCCCATTGAGCATCACCCATCAACCATCTCACTGCCTGCTGATGCTGAATCTGAGCTGCAAAGGTACAAGGATGCACTACAGAAATGCTTCAAGACTCAAGGCAAGGCTACTGTGTTCTTTGAGCGCTACTTGCAGCTACGTGCTGGAACTCATGCACACCTTCAGGTAATTCATACCAGCTGGCACCTCACCTTTTCTTCCAGTAGGATGTAACCCACTGGAAAATTTCTCTCTCTGCTAAAGTGGTAGGATGAGCAGAGTGATGGTTAAACCCTGCAAGGTCTGGAGCAAGAAAATATTTCTTGGAAACCCAGAATTCCTGATAGATTTGAAAATGCTTGCAGGCAGTCCCTGTTCCATTACAAAAGGCATCAAGTGTGCGAAGTGCATTTGTGTCAGCTGCAAAGGAGGTGGGGTTTGAGTTTGATATCATTTGCCCATGTAAGAAGCAAAAATATTGCCATGCCTCTTCCCCTTATAAAACCTCTTGGGTGCATATAGTTTGAGCTGGTCACTTGTCACTCATTATACCATTGTGGGGAAGGCCCTCTTTATTGATGGTAGAACAGAGGTGTTTTCCTTTGGATGAGATATTCTTATCTGTGAAATCCTCATTGATTAGAGACTAGCATTCATGACATTGACAGTGGGTGGGCTTGCCTTTGACTCTCTGCAGCTGACACAGATCCACAAGCCAGACAAGCATTGAAAGAGGTGGTTGGAGGAGGAGCAAACTTCTTTTTCGTTGAGCTGCCTGAGGGCACCATACTGGCTCACAGACTTGCTCCAGGAGAGAAGTTGCCAATGCAGTTTGGTCGCGAGGTGAGGACATATAATCTTGCTGTTGGCTAGGTATTTTTTTTCGAGAATGGATTTTCTACCACATTCTTGTTGGATAACTTGTGCTTGCCTGATCTTATGCTCACTCATTTTCTCAGTGCATCTGCCCTCTCCTGTGTTTTGTACTCTCTTTCTGTTGAAGCTTACCCTCCCAAGCTTGTTGCTGCTTGAATGAGGGTACTATTGACTTTTTTGATTAGCTATTTCTCTTGAGTGCTAGCCAACCTCATGACCAAGTCTTCCCATTGCCTTTGGAAATGCAACAGAAACTCGGGATCAGGTTTTGTATAATGGTTTGCCTTAATCCTTCCAAAGTGAATACTTATCTACACCCATCACCATTGGGATCTGATAAAGTCAGTGGGTAGTAGTCATGGCAGCTTGTGAGTGCCAATTTGTGATAAAGATGATGGTCTGATACTTCATGTGAGCAACTCTCACAAGGTTATGACTGCACTGATTGTCATGGTACCTTCAAAGAGTTTTTGTGAAGATTTCTCTGCAATCTCATGGACACATACCTGTATTATTGAACAGCAAAAAATGAATCGTCAGGGTTGATGGGACCACCAACAGCCAAGATCGTGTTCAATGTTACGAGTCCTCCACATTTATTTTGATATTCTAATGTATTTGTCAGTTGTCCTGGATCTGCAGGTGATGGCTAGCGTACTAGGGACACCAGAAAGGGGAGACTGGAAAGCGTGCAAGTTGGACATTGAAGAGGAGACATCCATGGCTGACCGATTCAAAGAGCAATTCCAAAGTTTTGATCTTATGCAATCACTGGTATAGTGTACGGCGATTCATTTTAGCTTTCATGTCAAAGCCATGCCATGTCAAGACAATTTTGATTTTTTTTACGTAGACCCAAGAAAGTCTTGTCTCCAAAGAGCCACTTTGATTCACTCTCTGACAAAAGGTTGAATTTTGTTTTTTTCTTGTCATGTCTTTCCTTTCCTTTCCTTTCCTTTCCTTAGCTTGTTTGGACTCTTCCTCCTTGACAACAAAGGAAAAATTCAATCCATTTGTTGATAGGTGTGTGTGGTCGAGTAGCTTGGATCCTTTAAGAAAAACTTTGATAATTGACAAAATTGGCAAAAATTATCTGGGACAAGAGGTTTAACTTAAGGTTTATAACTTTGTTATAGGAACTTGGGTATGACTCAATTTGGGTTATATTATAAATTATACAATTATAATAGAAAAGGGGTTTTGGGGTAGTACCAGGTTTTTTTTTTAAATTAAAAAAATTTGTGATATCAATTTGGGGAAAATTGAATTTAGCCAGATTTTTTTAAATTAAAAAATATGGAAATGAAATAGTTTAAGCATGAGGAATGCCATTGAGGATGGGTTCAAATAAACATCAAACAAATTAAAATAGGAAATGTTTGAAGCCCCCGCCACCTCATGTGGGCACCTTATTTTGGGAATGCCCCCCACTCTTCCATTCCCAAGTGTTATGTATTCTATTTTCCAAAATGCCTCACATCATTTTTTTTTAAAAAAAATTCTCGTGATACCCATCAGATGCCCGTCTCAAAGAGTATACAATCTTCAAACTTGACAAAGCCCTCACCCATGCAATGAAATGAATTTGGATTTGGGTATAGCCATGGTCTTGGCCTTTACTCTAAGAAGTTAAAGTTCAAACATCGAACGAGTTAAAATAGGAAATGTTCCAAAAAAATCCCCCACCCCCCAAAAT
>Ga0116227_10012350_pt1 | contig 13934 bp, 19 predicted proteins | sample S1TSphgellanicum_FD_89693 | JGI IMG/M metagenome (GOLD analysis project Ga0116227, IMG submission 89693) | Host-associated microbial communities from peat moss isolated from Minnesota, USA - S1T2_Fb - Sphagnum magellanicum MG | ecosystem: Host-associated > Plants > Peat moss > Unclassified... | reverse complement strand
TAGTCATCACGAGTGCATAACAACACAAAGCCCAAGTTCTAATTTGAGAAAAAATAAAGTGGTCAATGTAAAAAACAAATTTGAATAAATTGTTGCGTGTAACCAACAAGTTTTAGTAAAATTTTCAATGCTTTGAATGTTGCCTTCTTATGGGCATTTGAGTAGAAATGAAATCAATTCACTCTATGAAACCTAGCTTAAAAGAGAACATCATTTCTCTAGTGTTCAAAAGTTGTTAGAACAAAGGGTGTGTCACACTATGGCCTTGCCATTTCCATTAAAAAGTATCTTCAGGCAAAAGAAGAATTATGAAAATTCAAATATTTCACCATGCAAAAATATAATTTTCAAAAAAATCGTCTACAAGAAACCAAAATCTTTCAAGATATCATCTACTTATATAAAATAATTGGTGTCCGCACATGCTTGATTCAGTAATTCGTGATTAGCTGGAGCAGCCCCCCCTCCCCCCTCCCTAGTCCCTTGTGAGCCCCTAGCCAAAGCAAACGACAGTGAAGCCGCAAGTGGAAGTATGTGGACCCTACATCCCGGTCATGAGCAACCCACTATAAATTAATAGTGTCTTTGTCAACCTTTAGTTGGAGGGTTGCCAACTCATGCATTGCACTGTTATGTGCAAGAAAACAAGCGAAACAAGCGTTGAGCAGAGCTCGATTTGGAGGCGGGTGGGGTGGGGGTGAGGAATAGCATGTCACTAGAGACTTTTGGAAAGTTGAAAGCTCGCCCCCGCCCCACCCCCCAAAATAGACTAGAATTTTTGAGAGTGATGAATGTGAATGATTCAGAGCACCTTCACCACTACTCAATATGTGGTCCCACAAAATAAAAACATATGAAGAAGATTTAATGCATTTTGTGATTCAGGAACACATAAACAAAAGTCTAGAAGAATTCAGTTGGAGAGAGATTTTTGGTAATCATCCCCAACATTAGAATTTGAAGAAGAAGATGATGATGATGATGATGATTTGGAGCATTTTGTGATTCAGGAACACATAAACAAAAGTCTGGTGGAATTGGGTCGAAGAGAGACTTTGTAGTAGTATTGCAAGCTGCCTTTCACTGGTGGCTGGAATCATTCTTTCCAGTGGCCTTATAGCTCCCATTGTAAAACTCTTCATCAATCTCTTGGTTTTCCATATTCTCTCCCATCATGTAAAGTTGAAAAGAATGTCTTGCAAAAACTTAAAACCAACACAGAGTAAAATCAAACACCTGTAGATACATCACTGGATGATGTGTTTCCAAGGCTTGAAAAACAGAATTATGTTGGCAATTTCAGATAGAGTAGTTGAGTTCAGAGTTTCACAAGGACCCTGTGCATTCCTGATTGTCTATGGTTTCTTTTTTGCTCAGATTCTATGCACTATAGTTGGAACTGAAACTGGGGATTGGGGGCACATCATATGAAAACGTCATCAAGAACATGCATCTTCCACTTCAGCTCAATTTTTGACAATCTTCCCTAATTTTGGATCTAAAATTGTTTGACTTAAAAGGTCATGAATTGAACACAAATTGCCCACTTGGCCTAGTAAGAATACTTTTGTGATTTTGGACCATTTTGAGGTTTATCCTCCAAACCTTTCATTTCCATGAAGAAAACAACAAAGTAGGACCAGCAAGGAATCGTTTTGATGGTTATCTAATAGTGAGGTCTTGACTTACAACGTTGTATGTGTTCCTAAACTTGAGATTGTTGGGTGGGGGGCCACAGTGAAGTTGACCCAATTGTGGCATCATTTTTTGGAGGAGTTGTGGAGTCATCACGTCACTCATGGTTGTAGAGTTGAACAATATGAAGCAACAGGAGCACAAGCGCTACAAATACTATCATGGCATAGGTATCTCTTCTTCACTCCTTTTGGTTTTTCCATGTGGTGTTTCTGTTGGGTTAGTGTTTCATATGATTCTTTAAAATTAAATTGGTTTTGTCTGACTAGGAAAGTGCTACTTGATACTCAAATGACACAAAAAATACAAAAACATATTCTATTTGATAATCAAAAAATTCATTCTATTTGTTGAAGACTTAACACTAATTCATGATTCTATTTGGCAATTGGAAACCATGCAGGGTACTTGGCATGTGCTCAATGTGCTGGATCTGGGTCATTTGAGGATCATGTCCTCTTGAACGTGGGTGTGGTTGAACATCTTTTTTATGGTGCTAATAATACCTCTTTGCTTGTGGTGGTGGTATGTCGCAACCCTAGCTTTGGGCTCGCGACCAAGGCAAAGGGGTTATAAGGTTGCAGGCCAAGAGGAAGCCCAAAAGTCAAGGCAAGAGGAAGCCTGGGAGTCACATCACATACTCCCGGGAGTGTTAGAAAATGTGAGGGAGTATGAGGGAGTGAACCCTCACACTCCCAAGGCAACTCCCACTTTGGGAGATGGAGTCCCGGAGGACTCCCGAAACTTCAGAGAGCGATTTTAGGGGTCAAAACTCAATGGCTTGTGACGTTATTTATATCATTGGAAATCTCTTAGAACATAGATGTCTAAAATGGGCTCGCATTGCTCATTTGGACATTTGAAACACAAGTTATGGCCAAAAGAAGGGCCGGGAGTCAAACTGCCAATTTGACTCCCGACCACAAAAAGTCGAGAATCGACTCGATTTACTTGGCTGCAGGGGGCGTGCGACAGATTGTTAGAAAGCTCTCAACGAGAGCTACAACATTTTTTCAGACCACATCACGATCCGAGGTCTAATCGCAAAATTATGGGGCTCCAAAGTCGCAGGAGTCCCATTTAGCGCGATTTCAGGACTCCCACTTGGGAGTCCCGGGAGAGAAAAGTCATTTGGATGTAGGCTTTGTGGCCAGCCATAGAGTATAATATAAGGGGGAAGGTGGTGGCTTCCCCCAAGTTCGGGCCGTGGTGAGTCTAGTGTGTCCGTGTTGCTCGTGGCTCGTCCTAGCACCAAGGGTGCTCCAACTATGCACTAACCACTTTGTGTGTGTTGTGTGCAGGCCCGTGTGAGTGAATGAAGCTTGTGAACTCTTCCTAATCCCATCCCGGAGCTCCAACACGCCCTTCTACCCCTCAAAGTGTTATGAACTACGAAGCGTGCCCTGACTCCTCCCTCTTCCATTGTGTTATACTTTGACTCACATTTGAATCCTTCAAGGAGTTGGGAGTGTGTCATGGTAGATTCGGAAGGGAAGTATGAAGCTTTGGAGAAGTATGGGATTGATCTAACAGAAATGGCAAAACAAGGAAAACTGGACCTTGTCATAGGCCGTGATGAAGAGATCCAACGTTGTATACAAATCCTGTCTCGAAGAACAAAGAACAATCTTGTACTCATTAACAAGTTTGGTGTAAGTAAAACCGCAATTGTTAAGGGGTCAGTCTTTCATCTTCAATGTCTTTTGCAAATTGATTGTAGGCTTTGGAATTGGGATATGTATATTAAACACCAGTTAATGTCCCTAAATTGTGTAAGATGGAATTGGTAGGAATGAATGACCTATTTTAGGGATTCTATACGTTCTTTTTCCGTTCGTGCGGATCTTCTGGGGATAGTACTTCCCAACAACACACCTTCTCTTCTATTTCATTTCTCCTTCATTTTATATTCAAGGTACATAAATTTCTTTCAAATTGTCTACCACAAAACATTCTTTATTTGAACCTAACACATTTTTTGGTTCATGTAGATTTTCCGAAGATAACATCTCCTAACAAAACACCTTCTCTTCTATTTTTTATCTCCCTCACCTTACATCCAAGATATATAAATTGCTTTCAAATAATTAAATTGTGGATAGTGAAGCTCACAAAATGTTTTTTTTTAAAAAATGGTGGATTTGCTTTTGATTTGTGCCCTTTGTGACCAATAGATGTTCATAGCCTGTTCGCTTTGCATGCAACTGTTCTACAGAGACCACGCCCACTTAGTTTGCATTGAACATGACACGGATGTTGTTGACCGCCACATTGCCAGCGAATATGCTAACCCTGAGGTTAGACTTGCGCTTGTCGTAATGGTAATTAAATATGAAGTTATGTTATTGTGTTTTTAGAGCCTGACTCCATTTTGCTTCCGACTAAAAGAATCGTAGATCAGGCCTTGGAGCGTCACACAAATATGCAAATGATGAAAAAAGGCGAAAAGCTACTCAAAAACTTCAAAGATTTTGCCGTGCTATAGTAGCTTTCGAAAGGGCTGCGTGTTATGGGGCCCAACATGAGGAAGCACGATGTATGACTGATATTGCTCAGCAATTATTGGAAAACGAGGAATAACACACGAGAGCACATGTTGTTGAAACAGAGTGGGCCCGTCAAGCCCGATTAATGATAGATGTTGCACAATGTGCTGAATAATGCCACGTCACATGCATAAAGGATCAATTTCAAGCTAGACAGCACATGGCCCTGCAAGATTTGTGGTACCCCTTGGCCAACCCGCAAGTAAACAAACAAGTGTTCAAACACCTGAACGAACAATGCAACCATTGTGACTCTCGCTTCTGCATTAAAGAATGCACAGGGGGTTTTCTTCGAAGACCACACTATAGTAAATGCCATGTGATGTGTTCCCAAGTCCCTAGTTAGTCCCAAGTTGGGCCTAAGTTACTCAAGTTGTGAAATTGTGGGGGACTCGGGGCACGCTCCTAGCTCTCAGCACTAAAAGGGGTAGAGGGGCGTGCTAAAGCTCTGGGATGAGACTAGGAAGAGTGACAAGCTATACACTTACTCAAACCTACATCGAGAACCAACCAACAAGTTGGTTAATTCACTTTCTGGAGCACCTTTGGTGCTAGGACAAGCCACGAGCAACTCTGGACTCACTTGACTCACCACGGGCCGGATTCGGGGGAAGCCACCACGTTCCCCCATATAGTATACTCTGTGCCTCTCCGCGGCGCCCACATCCAAATGGTTTTTTGTCCCAGGACTCCCAAGGAGGAATCCCGAAACTGTCCCGACTTAGACTCTTGGGACTTTGAGCGATCATAACTTTTTGCTCAGACCTTCGATTGGGATGAAGTTCCAAGCAAAGTTGTAGCCCTCCTTGATAGCTTTTCAACAGTGTGTCGCACTTCACCTGCACGCATTGGGGTCGAGTCGATTCCCAACTTTTAGTGGTTGAGAGTCAAACTGACAATTTGACTTCCGGCCCTTCTTTTTGCCATAACTTGTGATATAGATGTCCAAATGGCCAATGCAAGGCCATTTTGGACATTTACACTTCAATAGCTTTCCAATGATATAAAAAACACCTTAGTGAGAGGTGTTTTGACCCTTGCAATCGAATTCTGAAGTTTTGGGAGTCCCGGAGGACTCTCAAGTCCCCATTTCAGGAGTGTGAGTCTCATCCTCACACTCTCCCAAGTAGGGTTGTAACACTATGCCTCAAGGAAAATTCTTTTACCTTTTATTCGCACCCTGCCAAAGTACATGGCAATGTTAAAAGATTAATAAAATGCCGAATTGCGTAAATATCTTCGTTTGTATAATGTTGCATTTGCATTTATGTGCACAAGGGTCCAGAGTGTGGGCTTCAAGCTTGGACCAGGAGTGCATACCTACAAAATGCAAGGAGAATTCTACCACTTAATTAGTGGTATGGAACTCGTAAAAGGGTAGTTGACACGCTTTCTTTAGGCCTATGTGCATGATGTAACAAATGAAGGTCCAAATCAGTAGATGTAGAACCCTAATCTAAACCCAATGCATTTGACGACATTTCGCATGATCCTCGGGCGCGTCAATCCTTATGTAAACGTCTTCGATCGTGCAACTGACCGTTTCACTACAAACCCTATAAAAGAGGTCCACATTTGCATTACAACTAGCCGTACCCCGGGAAATGGACATGTTTGTCGTTACAACGTCCTTACGACAAACGAAGTTACAATGATAATTTTTGGCGAGTTGGGAGAGGTTGGAAATCGTGATGTCATTGTACAGCGGCGATATGGAGGTGGTTTATAGTGGATGAACAAGCTAGCACCTTCTTACAATCCTTTATAATTGGTGGTTTGAAAATCTGCGGTTATAGAACAATCAGGACAAAACACGCACAAGGGTCTCAATGGCAGCTTATTATGCACAAAGAGTGCACTTTAGTGGCAAACTCTCCGCTTTACATTTCAGTGGTCGCCTTTTCAACAGTATATTGTTGATATTGCTACCAAAATAGAGCAGAACAGTCTTAACTTTTTGGTGCTAAACCAAGCTCAACTTCATGCGGAATTCTACCAAGGGCTGGCAAAAATGGTCGAACATGATGTCCGATTAAATCCTGCGCAAGTGGGTCAACAAATTATTCTCCCAACTTCGTTTCGCGGTTTTCCACGTTTCATGATGCAAGTGTATCAAGATGCAATGGCTATTGTGCATAGCAAATGAATTCTAGATGTCATCCTCACATTCATTTGTAACCCGAGTTGGCAAGAAATAATTGCAAAGCTCAAGCCCAACCAAACAACCTCTAACCGTCCAGATTTGGTCGCTTGTGTATTTCAAATGAAGGTGAAAGCCCTTCTTAAAGGAGTGGCAAAAATTGGATGGTTCGCCAAAGTTATTGGGAACATCTGGACAAAGGAATACCAGAAACAAAGCCTACTTCACATTCATCTGCTCCTTATATTTCCTCTAGAGCAAAAAGTTTCCACAATCGAAGACATAGATCGCTTAGTGTCGACGGAGCTTCCTCTTCCAGAGAATGCACCTCTTTTTGAAATGGTCACAAAATGTTTATTACACAAACCATTTGGCCAAGAATACCCCAACGCACCTTGCATGGTCAACGGTGTATGCAAGAAATGTTATCCGTGAGTTTTCTCCAAGGAGACAACACATGGCAGAGATGATTACCTTGTCTATTGTCGGTGAAATGATGGTCGAATGTTTCGAAAGACTCCAAATGGCTTTGCATACGATAATCGATGGGTGGTGCCCCATAACCCCTACCTTACCAAGATGTTTAATGCACATATTAACGTTGAGGTGTCCGTCGGTATTCGAAGTGTCAAATACCTTTTTAAATACGTTTACAAAGGTCCTGACCGTGTTGCTATGGTGATTGCCGGTCCAATAAACGAAATCCAGCAATACATTAACGCCCGATATTTAAACGCTACTAAAGGGGTCGATTCCTTACTTTTAGTCAAAAAGCATATAGAATGGCCATTAGTCATTCGATTAGTTGTTCATTTGCTAAGACAACACAACATCATTTTTAACGAAAATGAAGATTTGGTCGTTATGGTGGAACATGCTGCCTACCAAAAAACCACTTTGATTGCCTACTTTGCGTATAACGCTCAAAATGCGAATGGGCGGAACGTGGTGTATGCAGATTTCCCTGTTAATCATGTTTGGAAAATTTGTGAAAAAGTTTGGTCGACCTGATAGCAAGGAAAAAAAGCTGTTGGGCAAATGTATTTCATACATCTCGCCACTGGTGAACGCTTCTTCTTCCGCCTCCTACTTACTATCGTACCGCGCGCGACTTCTTTCGAACATCTTCAGACTATTGACGACACAAAACATCCAATGTTTCAAGCTGCTTACAGAGCATTGGGATTACTGCAGGACGACACAAAATGGAACACGTGCATGCGAGAAGCATGTATCGATCGAGATGCGAAGAGGTTAAGGAATATCTTTGTGACTCTCTTACTATTCTGCTCTCCTTTGAATCCGAAAGTGTTATCGGAAAGATATTGAGATGATATGTCGCACGATATGCGGCATCGACGCATCACAAATGGAGGCACTGCTGAGGATGCCTACAACGACACCCTACTACTCTTCGAGGCCAAATTAGTGTTAATGAACAAAATCTTACACCATTTTCTTGAAATGCTGCTCGTTTTGTCGTCTGCAGAAATGTTGTGTGTCAATCCTCAATTAGCTACAAAGCTTGACTACGATAGAGACGTACTCCATGGCTACATCAACCAAAATCTCCCGCGGTTCAACATTTGCCAAGAATCAACTATCATTGCAGTGTTCAACGTAATAGCCCAAGGCGAAGGTGTAGTATTTTTCCTAGACGATCCAGGTGGGTTAGGCAAAACCTTGTATATAGCATGTTATTGGCATTGGTTCAATAGGACAAACATGTCACCATTGGGGTTGCCTCTTCTGGCATAACAACTCTCCTATTAGAAGGTGGATGAACTTCACATTCAATTTTCAAGATCCCAATTGCCCTTAGTAGGGACTCAATGTGCTCAATACCTATGCAAAGTGAATTTGCTGAACTATTCCAGGGAGCAAAGCTGATCGTTTGGGATGAGGCTCCAGCATAACACCGACACTGTGCTGAAGTGGTAGACCAGATTTTGCGTGACATCATGCAATGCCCAGATTCGCCCTTTGATGATAAAATGGTTATTTTTGGGGGTGATTTCCGACAATGTCCGCCAATGGTGTCCAGAGGTTCTCGGGCAGCAATCGTTTCTGCGACCTTTTCATGTTCGGTTTTGTGGCATTAAGTGCACGTCTTGATTCTCACGGAAAACATGAGATTGCATGTCGATCCCCTTTCCAAGCCATATGCTAAGTACCTCTTGAGAGTCGGCAATGGCCAAGAATTTTCCATCATTGATCATTTTCCACTGAAAGCCGACGCGGAACCTTTAGTCGGAGTCAAAATCACCTTATACCCGGAAATTCATCAAGTGCCATCTTTAGATACCCTCATCCACACTGTTTTTTTGGCCATGGCAATCAATTACACAAACAAGGATACATGGATGGTCGAACTATTTTGACAATAAAAAATACAGTCGTGAACTTTTTCAACACTCAGATTGTCGAGGTTGTGCCCGGGCGATAGCACGTATTTTTGTCGATAGATTCGGTGGAAACGGGGGACGACTAGGCTATGGCGATTGGCACAGAATTTCTCAACACCATTACTCTAGTAGGTATGCCACCACATCGCCTAGCCTTCAAAGTTGGTGTCCCTGTTATCTTACTAAGAAATCTTGAAGCGACCTCGGGACTTTGTAATGGGACCTGTCTAATCATTTGGTGCCTGGCACGGAGATTGATCGTTGCGCAGATCGTTGGTGGCACACATGCAGGGAATATTGTCAACATACCGCGCATCACCACGACAACAAACCGTTCGAAGTGGCCATTCACCCTACAAAGGCACCAGTTCCCCTTGCAATTGACATTCATTATGACCATTAACAAGGTGCAGGGTTAGACCATGAAAACTATTGGCATTTACTTGCCTGAACTTGTTTTCACCCATGGCCAATTGTATGTAGCTTTGTCACGAGCTACGTGTGTGAATGACATCTCTGTTTTTTGCCCGAATGGCAGGACGACGACCAATGTTGTTTATACGAAATTGTTGCGATGATCTTTCTTCTCTATCTCTTGCCTACTTTTCTTTTTCGATGGGTTAGAATTCCCACATCCAAATCACGAGTTGAAATTCCTTGCATTGGATGCAAAAATGGATACAACGAAAGCTATGTTCACGACATGTGACTGTTGAAAACAAAATGCTTCCTAAATTCTTACTGTCCCATCGAACTAAAACCTGTCCCAACTTAAAATTGTTAACTAAACAGTTCTCAAGGTCCTATCAATACTTTTTCCTAATCTACTTATATAAAATAATTGGTGTTTGTCTACAACTTCTTGATTTGATAATTTGTGATTGGCTGGAGCCCCCACCCTTGTCTCTTCAGAGCCCCTAGCCAAATTATCCTAACCTTTTGAATCCAATATATTTATGCATAGTGGAGGTATCTGCAAAGTCAGGAAAAGGCAGCACCAGTACCCTGAATTTGGTCATAAATAGGGTGAGACTCAAAGAAAACCTGCCAAAAAGCACATTAGCATTCAAGGGTGGGGGGAGGGACCTCTGAAAGCCATCGTTTCACCCTTGACTTCTTTTATCCTACTATGCTACTATGCTGAGATTTTGCATTTCATACCGAGTTTCAACATTTCATACTAAGACTTAATAAAAATTTCCTTACTTTGTGGATATCACTAAAAGAGAGATTAGGGGGCAAAAGGAGGCCCAAAGACAGGGTGAAAAAAAGGTGAATTTGCATATTTATGTAGTATATCGCAAATGTGGCCAATCAAAAGGAATTCTTCAGGGAAGGTTTCAAAGGTGATAAAAGCTTTCTCCCAATCATTTTGCTTGCAAAATAGGTTTACCAACTAGTAACTCTATAACTAATCCCAAGTTTGAACACAAGCCAAATTATCATCTTTAAAAAATTCCTCATATAAAAATAAATCTACTACCTCTATGGGCCAAAATTCCTTAAGCTACTATACTCTATAATGAATCTAAACACAATATCCTTGCCTTGGTAGGCAAGGCCAACAAATGGACCATCACCTTATGTGTGGGCCTCTACAAATGAGTACAACATTCCAAATAATGTGCAAATTATTTGCTTAACCTCACTCAGAGACCTGAAATCTTGAATACTGTAAAATGAGGATAAATTAAATGCCATCGCATGGACCAATCATTATGATGAACTAATAAAAACCGATCATAAATTTTTACCAATACTTTTGGAGAGTATTATCCTTTACATGTGTACAAGTCCAAACTCAATTTAACTTCGGAACTTCATCCAACTACTATTTACAAACCACCACCCTAAAATCAACCTCCTCTTTTAACTATTTGATATGCACCTAATGGTGGACTTGGTCTTATTGAAACTTGTTATTTTCAAAAGGTATAATAGTCAAAAAACTTCTTTGAATGTGAAAAGAATGTCTTTTAAAACCGGGCAAAGTTTGCCACGAATTTTTTTAGTGTTTGGATATATTATTTTTCACACCATAATTTCCCCAACATCGAGACATTGTTTTAATTCTAATGTTGGATTCCAATTGAAGGGGTAAAGAGATTAACCTAACCTTACCTAAACCTCATTCATTGATAATGTCTTCGCCTTTATACAACTATTTCTACTGTAAAATGATTTTAAATATTACATTAGTGGAATCCAATGGTCACGGAAAAAACTCTAGATTAATCCAAGCTTATATAACGACAATTCAAAGATTTTCTAATAAATGTAATCATATCTATAATATATAAATTGTAAAGAAATAAAAGAATAAAGTAGATAAAGTATTATAGATAAACATCTACAATGAAATGGTTAAAAATGTATTGTAATATTTAAAATCACTTCACATGAAAAATAATGGTACTCATTTTTATCAATATTAAACTTATAATCATTTATGAAATGTATTTTAATAGTTCAATTAATTTAAAAATTTTAATTTTTATGATCATGAGTGTAATCTTTGATCAAGGTTCCAAACCAAGCAAAATCCCCCTTCTCCCCCAAACCCCATTATTTCCTTTGTATGTTCCCATATGATTTCCAATAGTTCATCATTATTTATGTGAATTTCAAATTTGATTTATTAGATAATATGGACTTGAAAGACACATATTAATGTGTACATTAATATGCACCTTTTCAAGCTCATGTAGGTGGTTAGGGGAAAGGAGTGAAGTGAGCTAGTTTTGGAAGGGTATTCAAATAATAATAATAATAATAACACCATTACAAGAATAGTTAGACCACTTGAAGCCATAGACTCTGTAGATAAATACAAAAGAACACTCATTGTCATTTTTGATGTTTAAGAATAATAATTTATCTAATTTATTTTTATTTTATTTTTACAATGTATAAATCATATGCTTAAGTAATCAAAGTAAAGAGTGAATGCAAGTGGACGATTTTGAAGTGACTTGAATGCATCTTTAAACCTGTTGTTGACATTGCAGGCAAAAACTTGGATTGGAGTAGCAGATCACACAGACTTGAGATCACAATCACAATACTTCCAGGATCATTATCATCATGTTGAAAATTGACACCATTTTCACAAGAAAAAATGTGACTATCTGGATACGTATCATGATCCATTACAACCAGAATTTGAACAATATTTGCACAATTTCATGACTTGACTGATTTGCATGCTTCAGAGATGTGTTTTTTGTATGGAGATTTGTATGAATGCAATAAGTGTTATGGAAAACTCTACAGGGTTTGTTTCTCTTGTGCATGTGAGTATGTATGTTCTGCAATTTCTGATAAAATTGCTGGATCCCCCTCCTCTGGAACAAGTTTCTTTTAGATTTCTATGTAAGAAGTGTTATGGAAAACTTTCACAGGGTTTGTTTTTCTTGTGCATGCAACATGTGAGACTCTGTGTGCTCAATTTCTGAACTAAAATTGTTGTATGTCTCCTTGTGAACAAGTTTCTTTAAGATTTGCATGCAATGAGTGGTATGGAAAACCCTTGCAGGGTTTTTTTTTTTCTTGTGCATGCAAAAGGTGACACTTTGTGCCTCGAATGCTGTTAAGGTTGCTGGATCCCTGCTCTGGAACAATTTTCTTTGTGTTTGAGGTTGAAGATCTTCATCCTGTGAGGAGTCACAACTCACAACCTCTTTCAATGCTGGAAGAAACCTTGGACTCACCTTAATCTTTGTTATGGTGCACATTCTAGTTTGGTGAAGTTTCACCCCTCAAGCTTTACTCTACACTTATGTTTAGCTGGTGTGCTTAGATTCAATTTGGAAACAGAGGGAAATGGGTTCCAGTGGCAAATATGTGCTTAGTTTCAACAAACTAAGCACAAATAACCTCCATCCATGACAATGTTAAGGAGTGGAGTAGGAGTGTTTCGATGTTGATGAATTGGCCTGTGATTGCCCCACAACTGTGAAAAAAGGTGGAAAAAAAATGGTTTAGGGTTTAGGGTTTTTAATTTTTTGAATAGGTGTCATGATCCTTTGTGACATATGTTCCCAACAAGGGGCAAACCTGAAAGACATTTGTCCAAGGAAATTCCATTTTGCTAGCATAAATGTTGTAAAGATTTAGCACATATAGCCATATGTCCAATTAGATTAGTATTCTGCATGAGGTATTGAAAAATGTGATGTGGTCTACAAGTTCTTCTGAAAAATAGTTTTTGTCAATATACACAGTTCTTCAATCTACTGCCCATTTGTTGTTGAAGATTTCTTTTTGGAGATCTTAGTCAGCTAGGCTGAATTATTCTTCTGTGTATAGCCACCCACTAGAAATCTCAAATTTCTATAGAAAATTGCTACTTCTACCCCATCCCTCTGCCCCTAAGCTGTCCATTCTTGCCCACCCAGACTTCCTCAGCTGCATTTTTCAATGATAGTTAGTAACCCAGGTCTACTCCGTCCGCGACTTTTCAATGACAGCTAGTAACCCAGGGCTGCTCTCTGTTTCTCTTATAGTCGCCCATTTGGCCATCCTGACAATGCAAATCACAAATACAACTAGTTACAAAAGTGACAAGCTAACCAACAAGCTTCAGCAAGAACAACTATAAATGCCCAGCATTTACTGTAACTTGACTTGCTATGTATAGGGTAATGCTCCCCATTCAGTATTATGGTGGTAAGTTTCCTATACCCAAGGGCCAAGGGGTGGTAGCCCTGAGGGGTAGGAGCTTACAACCATAGCACCCAAAATGGGAGCCTTACCATTTCCATAAAAACCTGTTAATACTAGTACAAATTAGTAAAATCCAGCTGTCAAGGGGCCTTATGGGTGTAATCTTCCCTCCCCAAACAGGGGCCCTATGACCATAATGGCCCCCAAGGTAGTGCTCAAAACAGAGCAGAATTCTGCCTCATAATTGCCCTAAAGAACAACAGCAAAACATGATCACGTTTTTACTACTAGATAATTGCCCAAGTGCATGCATGGGCAAGAAAAGGGTCAGAACTCAGCAGAACATTGTAACACATGGATAAGTCTCATACTTTCAAGCTCTCTGATACTGTACATGTTATGGCTAAGACATAGTTCCAAAAATAAGTTGGATGCTTGCCTTCGGGTTGCTACCCCAGAATCACTCCATGATAACCTTCTTTC
>Ga0116227_10012349_pt1 | contig 13936 bp, 11 predicted proteins | sample S1TSphgellanicum_FD_89693 | JGI IMG/M metagenome (GOLD analysis project Ga0116227, IMG submission 89693) | Host-associated microbial communities from peat moss isolated from Minnesota, USA - S1T2_Fb - Sphagnum magellanicum MG | ecosystem: Host-associated > Plants > Peat moss > Unclassified... | reverse complement strand
TTGGTGTTTTGTGTGGGGGAAGAGATTCCTATTTCCATGGAACAATATTTTATTTCTTTCTATTTGAACTGTTATTGCTGGTTTGAACTGGTTTGAACTTGCCATAAAGGGGCAGAGCCATTATGAGGCCATGAGCCAGCAGAGCCTTGTTTTGGTGGTGGTTGTTTTGATCCTAATCTTGGGGGGTTTGGGTTTGAGTGATTTTGTGTAGAGTGTCTTATTAATTATTAAACCTAGTCGATCAGACTAGACTAGACTAGCCCTCCTGAGTCCTGACTCAACCACCCTGTTGATCACGGAATATTCCGCCTACGGGTCCATCCATCCATGCCCTGCGCACTAAGTACCTAGTAGTAAATAGTGGGTACTAGGGGACCCAATTTAGGGACATACATTGCAGAGGGGTGGAGAGGGAGAGAGACAGAGAGAGAGAGAGAGGGAGCGGGGGTCTTGGTGAGCGGGCGGCATTCGCCGCGCAAGAAGGCTGGATCAGTAGCGTTGCAGCGGTGTGTGTGTTTTAGAGAAGCTCATGGTGGTGTTGTGAACCTCAACTATTTGCATTCTGCGTGGGTTGTCAGCTCTCTCTCGATCTTTGGCTTGGAGAATCGACACCCAACGCCTAGCTAGCTAGCTAGCTAGCTGATCAAGCCTTAAAGCTTCCAAACTAGCAGCTACTGGCTCATGTGTTGAGTGGAGTGGAATGTCTTGACAGCGCCTAGCAGCTCGGAGTCTGGAAAGGATTATATACCTAGATCAGTGATATTATCCGAGCTGTAGTTGCAACAGAGAATTTATATTAGTGGTTGTAAGATTATTATTAGAACTCCAAGCGGCTGGGGTTTGGCGGCTGATCAGCTGGAGGCCTTTGGAGAAAAGACTTGGTTGGGTTTAAGAGTTGGTGATCGCGTTGTAGCTGGAGAAGAAAAGAGAATGGCTGCAACACTGCTAGCAGAAGGGAAGGATGCCATCAGAGAGGAGGTGCTGAAGCTCAGGGCGATGCAGGCGAACTACTCCGGAGGGGCTGCTGGGGCTGCCATGAGTTTAGAAGTGAGCAAAGATTTGACCTTGATGCTGCAACAGCCTTATAATGCAGCAGCAGCAGCAGCAGCACGGGTTAATCACGACATGATGATCACCACATCGGCTGTGGCTGCATCTAACCATCATGACGCGGGGGATGCAATGGCTGCAGCTCCTGCTAGGCAATGTCCTGTGCAGCTTGACTTACTTCCGTTGAGACCTCTCTCGCATTCGATCACTTCGTCGCGAGCCGCCAGTCCTCCCCAGTCCTACTCGACTTCCTCCAAACTCTATTTCTCCTGGCAGCCTGCAAGTGTTCGCAGTGACTCTCGCAGCAACTCTGGCAGCGGTGGGTAGTGTGGATTTCCCTGGAAACAGCTGCTTTCAGTATGTGTCTTGCGTGCGTTCAGTAGGTTTCTGGTGCGATCAGCCCAGCTATAAGGCAGCTAAAAGACACAACAGATGTGGGGTAAGAGATCAGAGCGTCAAGAACTGATGGATCGTGGTCTTTCTTGTCTGTGGGTTTTTGTTTGTCCACTGCAGGCAATATTAAGGAAGCTGGAGAAGCTGTCGAGGCAGCTTACTCGTCTCGCGGAGGCCATGGAGGAGCGTGGCCGCGCAACATTGACGTCAATCAGATCCCTTCCATGAACGGAGACTGCGACGAAGCTCCGGTGATATCGTCGTCCCCGAGCAGTACTGCAGGAGGCTTGAAGCGCGAACGCGAGCCAATGCAGCAAAACATGATGTTCGACCTGCAGGAGCTGCGCGACAGGCCCTGTGAGATCAGTTCCAGAGCAGCTGGTAGCGACGACGAAGACGGGGGCACGACGAGAAAGAAGCTTCGGCTGTCTAAGGAACAGTCGGCGCTACTAGAAGATAGCTTCAAAGAACACAGCACTCTGAACCCGGTACAAGTTCGATATTGCCCAATTCTGCTTCTTTTATCACTCACGGGAGTTGTTCTTCTTTCACTTCCGAGAATGCTGCAATGTTGACTAATTTCGACATGCTAGATTTCCTAAGCGGAGAGACGTTTAAAGCGCAGCTGCTGCAGACACAAGAATGATCAGACCAGACTAATGGTAGTATGACACCGAACTCAGCAACGTTTGTTTCTTCTTGTGCTGCAGAAGCAGAAGAACACACTTGCCAAGCAGCTGAACTTGCGGCCACGGCAAGTGGAGGTTTGGTTCCAAAACAGAAGGGCAAGGTGAGAACTAGTTTTTCTTTTTTCTCTTGACACCCACTCACTCCTCGATCCAACCCCTTCTAGTAGTACGCGGTTCAGAATCGGTTCTTCTTGAATCTCTGAGGTTGCAAACCTTGATCATCGATGCTGCTGACATATGTATGGGATTGTTGGAATTGCTTGCTGTACCGTAGGACGAAGCTGAAACAGACGGAAGTTGACTGCGAGCGCCTGAAGCGGTGTTGTGACTGCTTAGCTCTGGAGAATCGGAGGTTACAAAAGGAGCTGCTTGAGCTGAGGGCTATCAAAGTCGCAGCTCCTCCAGCTGCTTGCTTGAATATGATCTCACAGGTGGATTATTACACTAGACCACTGCCTGCAGCAACACTTACCATGTGCCCCTCGTGCGAGAGAGTCTCCACTGTTGCAGATAACAGATCTTCACCTCATACTGCTTTCACTAAGTCAGGATTCTCTCATTTAGTACAATCATCAGCAGCCTGATCACGTCGACCTAGCTAGTACATGATCTATAACACTTTAAAAAAAACTCTCTCTAATCTCTACAAACAACATTGAATATCTCGTTTTCTGTTGCAGAAGATATTTTTCAAAATAGATAGAGAAATGCAGTCATTGAACTTTGATCATCGATCCTCTTCTGTCGACGTCTGTGGTCCTGCGTCAAGTCGTGGTAGTTCTCGCAGGTCATGGAATGTTCAGGAATAGTTACTTCGACTAATTATCTACATTCAATTCTCAGCAGTAGGTCGATGAGACCTGCTAGTGCAGCAGCTGAAAACATCATCATCTTGCAGACTGGTCTAGTAATTGCTGACAGCCTCAATTGTATAGTGGAAAGCTGCGAAAGTTCATGACTAGAGGCCTCTATTTGCCCAATATTTTGATGTAGTCCAGCTCCATGTTATATCTTGGATTAAGTGAAGGAAAACGCCCGGATTAATTCAACAACTTCTTCATGAAAGGGTTTGATCTTTCAAGGTTCAGAAACTTGTGTCCCTGCTCGCTACTCACAATACTCATTCACGTCTCATGAAGTGATCCATTGCTGTTGCATGTCTTAGTGAAACAGTAGAAGATTGTTGGAAACTTATATGAACCCTAGTACACGCCTAGCTACTACTATTATGGCCGGGTACGTTCTGTGTGTGGATATAAAGAAGCAGCTAACACAGTGTATATTTACTTGGCCGCAGTTGACATCTTTATATGCAGAGAAGCATACTACGTGATCATATGTAGTAATCCAGTTTAACATTAGGAACTAGATGGATCCATGTATTGGCGTGCATTTCATGAAGTCACGAGAGACTAGAACCCATAATGATCTTCGAGCTTCAACCTGCAGACGCATGTTCTTCCAGTTTCACCTCTAATTGTAGAATGATTAGTTATAGCTGGCTTCAGCAGCCTGCATGGAATAATATTTCTTTGAGCTTCAACTGATCACTGGCAGAAGATCAAAGCTCACATGTCTGTGATGTGCAGTATCAATAAGTATATATATTATAATTGGGAATTCGTTTGAGCTTTCTTACAACGAACATTGCAGCAGGTTAGACATGGCTAGATAGTCAATTTGAGAGGTTGATTGTACCAAGTGGTAATTTAACACGGAAGTCCTGGAGCTGATCATGACTTCACATACCACCTCCACTGTTAATTTTTCAAAGCTGCAAAACTGTAATTGGATTAAGGATCCCTACCCACAACATCCCCTTAAAAATGCTGCAGGCATACATAATGCATATATGCATACACATACACACACATACCTGCTATACATCGGCTAGTGTTCAATTCTCAAAGTAGCTTACCCACAGAACCAGGCAGCTTGGTTACAAGTAGTAGTGGAAGTATAATAAATGAAGTGGTTAAAGCAAAGCATATCAAGGTGAAACAAAAGTGACAATATTGATAAAGTCCTCATGTGCATTTGGAAAGGCTATAACACACTCTATGAGTTACAAGATATTGACATAATAAATTGTCCTAGCATATAAGACAGTAAGTGATTCAACCAAAAACAATTTGTCAAATTGTCATAAGTCATAACATATAAGAGACAGTGTGATTCAAAAAAAGAAAAAATTGACTGGACTTGACAAAATTGAAGTGCCTGCCTCTACAGATGCTGCTGGTTTGGTTGGGTTGGGCTGGGCTGGGCTGGGCTGACATGTGATTTTATGAGAAGTTGCATGAACGCAAACCAAGAAATAACAACAGCAGGCAGGAGCACCTAGATTGTTTTGCATCAAGAACAACAGCAAGCATTTAATTAGCCACTGAGAATGGAACCTGTGCAGCATTCAAGTTTCTGACGTCACAAACTTCCATAACATTACTACCCAACAAGCTCTCTTAATTAATTGGCTCTAGTAGTAGTAGGAGGAGGAGGAGGAGGAGGAGTATAATTAGTATCTTATAATTTTGGTGTAATTATCAATAACTCAGTAGTCCACTCTCGACTTGCAATTTTTATACTTTACTTTATATCTCATATCTTCTGGAAGTGACTTGGGTTTGACTAAATGGTATTAAGAATAATGTGTTTTCTTGGTCAATTTTGTGATGTAGCCAAAGTACTGGTCATCCATAAGAAGATTTAGCCAAATTTGCAAAGCTACAAAATAAATATGAAAGTTAAATCTTTTAAACAACCTTCTATATTTTTGGCTACCGACTTAAACCATGTATCAAGAGCTGGAAAATTTTCATGAACTTTGGTCGAATTCTGGTTGTTGAAAATATGAAAGAACTTGATTTTAGCACATTTTTATTCTAAATTTCTCTTTTAGGGTATATATAGCCAGAAAAAAAAAGGGTGCTGATTAGGAGAGTTCGAAATGGGACTCCCTTCCAGAACCCATTTTTCTCCTTCAGTTTGCAAATGAAGTCAGTAACTTACCTACCTACAGTTCTCTAGCTTCGCCTCCTCCTCCTGATGCTCCAGGAATAATACATGGGTATAGTAATAAACTATTCTCCAGAGTGCATGTTTTGAAGATTCTAGCCCTTGAAGATCCATATAGTATGAGCTTTGAATGCAGATCAAAGCTTTGAATATTGCAAAAACCTTCAATTTGCTCTGCAGTAGTTTTTTTTTTTTTTTTTGGTTTGGTTTTGTGGGTCCTTTTCAATGTTCATGTTGTGTGGATATATCACATTTGATGATTGAACCTTTTTCACTTATGACAAGCATTTTTCTTTGGCATTCATTAATGCAATTCACCGTATTAGTACAGAGAAAACTGAATTGCAGTTTCAAATCCGGGAATTTATAATCAAGCTGTTTTGTGTGGGCATCGGTTATTATTATTGTTTGAGGTCAAAGCAACCCCACCCAAGATCCTTTATAATAGATAGTCAGTCTTGACTATTTCTCCCCCTCTCCTCCCTCTAGGCTCTCTCCCCTTCACTTGTGAGATTTTCGTAACGCTAAATTTAAGAAATTTAATTAACCTTAGTATTTGCCCCAAGTTCCAATGAAAAGTTTCAAAATTTGAAATTTGAACTTGTGGATATAATCATGATCTTATTACATTTAGTGGTATAGAGTTTTTACTTGTGTGTGTGTGCAAAGTCTTTTACACTCACAAATTAACTTACTTGGTATCATCATGACTCTTTGCATCATGAATGGATGAGGTGCCCAACATTTTCTACTTTGAATCTCTGAACATTTTCAATATGGTGCGTTATTTTCTTTTGTTTTCTACAGTTTTTGGTATTTATAGGTCCTCATTGAACTTAAATTGAGTTCCGCCTTGAATGTTTTCTAGGTTGAGGAACCCTATAATATATAGCACAAAACCAATCCTCTTTCAATTGTCAAAATCTTGGTCAATAATGTGCTACAAAATTTTCCAACACTGAGATTTCCTTTCAATGTGCAGCTTTCTCTACAAGTCATTGACATGATTCATCAAAAGCAAATATAAACTAGCATTCCCCACCCCACCCCCAAGTTGAAACTTGCAAACCGCATTTCAAATTCACATGTGAGAAAGCTTATTACAGACATTTGATAAAACCTTCATTTGATTTCACAACTTGACCTCAAAAACAAGATTGAGGTCGATGTGTCGAAAGTAGTGTTGTGCGGGTATATATGACTTTTGTTAATAACTGCCAATTCCGGTTTTTTATTATTTTGAAATCAGAGAACCAGAGATTCTAGGTTTTTGAAAGAAATCAAAATCAAAGATTCGTCACTTAATCCGGCTATTTCAAAACCTCAAAGAACCACCGGGTTTCAGAAAAGAACCAGCAAAGAACCGACGATTTTCTGAGCAGTTAGGGTTATCCTATGAACCAGCTGAGATCAGTGAATTTGATTTATTTTGGGGCGAAATTTCGCATCCTGGCAACAGGAAGGAAAAAGGGTTTGGAAATGCTACCAAGGGTTTTCATTGGGGAAAAAAATGGGCCCATGTCGCCATATTTAGACAATAGGTTCTAGTATCTAGCCAAGCAGTAGCAGGATTCTCAAGGATTCCTAAACATTTCTACTTTCCTCTCTAACCTGTAGCCAAATTTGGCTAAGCCCTCTTCCAGATAGATGGTCGCCAACCCACCTACCTCATGAATTTGAGGAAAAACAGACAGTGGCTGAAATACAGGGTTTTTCATCCTTAGTAATATAACTTAGTGCTCTGATGCATATTTTTACTTTTAAAAGAATGTGTTGAGGATTTGATTTGGAGTTGTTGCTGCAAAGATTCTTAATTTTTGTAATTAGATGCTCCATCACTAATAAGTGTCTGCCCACTTAAACATTCACCAACGTTATTTGACGTTGGTTAAGCATTAACTGTGATGTTCAGTTGTAAAGTACAGAGTCCAGACTAACTGCATCTTGAGAGAGAGAGACTTTCCAATCGTGCGGAGTTCTAAGAGACTTGCATCAAACTCTTCACTGATGGCGACACTGTTATTGAGAGCAAGGTTTTAATGTTGCTTTCATTACTACTCACCAACAGACTCGTGTGGGTGTTGGAACTTGGGAGAACAACTCCTTTTACTCATGCTATGAAATCCATTAAAAGCAAAGCAAAGCAAAGTAAAGCAAAGTAAAGCAAAGCTCAGCTCATATATATATAGATTATTCCCATCTCAAAAACTTTAATACAAAGCACTTGAACACCAAGTAGTTTGAATACTGAAACAACAACAAAGTCCATCTATAGTTAGTTAGTTATAATGCACAGTGGGATAGAAACTTATAGAAAACATTAAACATCTGTCTGGGTACTAGTATCTACTACATGCCAGACGGTCCTTCTAGAGCATCTCCACCCAGAGCAGTAAATTGGCCTGTATCCCATACAGTCTGCCTTGGATGGCCCATTTCAAATCTAGTCAGTCATTTCTGAATGACTAAGATCAAATCCAGTTGGCCGCACCCGAACCCTCAAGGGCCAACTGTATTTGATCCGGGAAAACCCCTTGAGGTGTCAAATCATGTGTGAAACACATTTTGATGATCTAGATGACTTAGCCAAATCTGTCTAGAAATGAAATATGAAAAAAAATAAAAATTTAAGCATCCTTTTATGTTTCTGGCTACCTACTAAAACTCCATATAGAATCTGGCAATTCTATAAAAAATTAAAATTCTTTCCTGAACTTCGGCAGCTAGAAAATTTAAAACCCAAAAATGCTAACTGGTCATGATCAGTGTGTGTGTGTGTGTATTTTTTTTTTTCTTTTTCTTTTTCTATTTTGTCGTGGTGATTTTTTGCCACTTGGCAACCAAAAGAAGCAGGCTGCAGATCATAGAATGGGGAGTTTTTTCTTTGAAAAGAAGGGTCAAAGTCAAATTAGTTTGAGGAGAAAAAGGTTTGAAATTGTCAGAGTTAGACAGTAAGTTCTACCATGTCACCAACATATAGTGAAGTTCCAAAAATATTATGCTTTCCTCTTTGACTTGTAGTCAAATTTTGTTAATTCCAAAAGGTTTGGTAGATAATTGGCTGTCCACCTACCTCACAAAATTGCACAAAAAAAAACCCTGATCATGATCTGTTATGACAAACATGAAACTCCTGCATACATTTTGGTAATCTGCTAATTTGATTATATAGCCAGCATCTGAAACAAATGGCTCATTGCATAATGGCCTGCACCTTAGGGCGAGTTCAAACTCCAAACCAGTAAAGAACCTAAGCAGGAAATGTTGCATCAAGTTCCCCAAAAATGAACTCACTTGTTGTAGTAACACCTGGTAAACATTCCTCAAACGATTGTGCAACCAAACAAAAACTACATCATTCCTCAGTCTCTCCCTTTACTGCGAGAGCCAACAAATATCACAGACAACTTAATGTATCATGAAGAACTTGTACGAAAGTATGTCAAGGAACAACTGCAAATTGCACATTTGTCCTTGAGCCTGAATCCCTTAAGGTCCTCTTCATTAATAAACTTTCTTTTCTGCATTCCCGGAACAACAAAAAGGAAACAAAAAACATTTCTTTAGGATGCTGTTTAACTCAAACTTGGAATGTATAAAACATTCCTCACTGGATTAGTTTCCCAACTTTTACTCATGTGATAGTATCCCCAATGAAGAGGAGGACTTTTGAAATGTGACAAATACAATCAAAATTTCCCATTTAAACATAATATTGTTTTAATTTTTTCCACGTGTCAAAATACATCTTTGAATTTTGATTTGCTCAAATTGTTCATGAGATGGAGAAGTTAGAATTGTCATGCTCGTATGCATGGTCCCATATATGACGGTTGATTACAAGCATGCCAATCATGCCTTTAGGGTTAATGTACGTTTTTATGTTATTGTACATTATTAGGTGTTTTAGAGTTATAACTTGTTTAGGGTTTGAGCTTTGTTGATGGCTATATAAAAGATCAAGTTCTTTCTTTCGCTTGTCAGTTTTTCTAGAATTCTTTTATTAAGGAGAGTTTCCTCCATAGTCAAATTGAATTTCTAAATGCTCATGACGATTATTACATAGCCACTGTTTATATACGTTTTTTTTCCTTCTTTTTAATTTAATACATGAGAATTTCATCTCAGCTTCCTCTTCTGCATTATATATATATATATATATACATTTATTTTTATTAATTAGTTTCTACCTTTGAATAGTCTTAGTCTTTTTGTTTAGTAAAATTTATTATGGATTTACACCTTTACGACATCAAACATCACAACACTATGCGTCACGACAAAACATGATTTAAATTATTCATGCATGACTTGAATTATCGTATAATTTATTTGTTTTTGTAATTAACAAGTTATGCATGATAATGGGTTGTCCCATATACTCATTGTTCCCCCTTATTTTTCAAATAACACAAAAAGTGAAAAATTTCTAAAATTTAAAACATCTCAAGTAGCTATGAAGTTGAGGAGGCCTGTAACAATGTTGGCTGGACATTGAAAATCAACATACCCAATATTAACATTGTGGATACCGATCAAAGACCTATTTGGTCTAGTTTCCCTTTGAATTTTTTTGGTACTCCACCTATACCTAGTCGTGTATACATATGTTTCATGTAGGTGGGTTATCTTTAAACGCTTAACCCTAAACCTTCTTCCCCCTGAAGGCTTGATTCTCAAAATTTTAGGCTCAAATTGTGTGGAGAATGTTCAATATTTGCACTCTAGTCAGGGGCCTTCAAATGAAGCCGTCATAAGTCATAACATTGGCCAGTAGCATTCGAATCAAGGGGTGTGTCACACTATGGCCTTGCCATTCACATCTAAAAGTGTCTTGAGACAAAAGAAGAATTATGGAAACTCAAATATTTCACTATGCAAAATATAATCTTCAAAAAATCATCTAAAGAAACTAAAATCCTTCAAGCTATTATAACTCTACAACTAATCTCAAGTTTCAACACAAGCCAAAATATCATCTTTCAAATATCCTCATATAAAAATAGACCTATTACCTAAGGGCCAAAATCCTTTAAGCTACTATACTCTCTATAATGAATGTAAACACATTAACCTTGCTTTGGTAGGCAAGGCCAACAAAGGGTGCTGTAACATTAAGGAAAGAATTACCCTAACCCTAATGTCTTGGCCCATGTGCTTCCTTTTTTTCTTTCTTTGTTTTGGCTGACTAAAACCCTTTAGGGTGAAGCAGCACCCACTGGTCACATTCTTGAGTGGCTATATTTAATTTGGGAAATGGTAAATTTGGACTTGAATATCCTGATTTAGTCTGCAGCCCAATCAGTATTCTTCTTCTTCTTCAACTTTGTGATTCAGCACAGGTGGCGATCATGCATGACCTGATTTAGCCAAATATGGCTACCTATTAACAAAATATGAATGAAAAAAATGAAACATCCTTCCATATTTTTTGCTACCTACTTGAAGCAGGTATAAAAATCTGGTGATTTTTTTGAATTTTTTTCCCCATCTAGTCATTCCAATTTGTGAAGGAAAATGTCCAAAATTTTACAACATCGTGAAAGTTTGCACCCAAAAAAAAAGGGTTGCATGGCCCCATATTTCTAATGTACATACAATCAACACCAAAAAAATTGGGGTTTTTACAAATTACCATTGTATGAGTTTGGGTGGTGGTTCACTGGCCAGGGTGAACTAGCACCCATGTTGGTACCTTCACATTTTTGAGTGAGGCCTCTTCATGGCCATATTAAGCCCAAAAAATTGTTAGATTTGAACTCAGAGAACCTGATTTAGGCCCATAATGGGATATTTGTAATATTTAGAAATAATTTAAATAGATTTTTGGATCTTTACCATGGCACTAATGTGGGTGCTGGTTCACCCAAGGTTAGGTGACTGAACTCCTGACCTTGTTGTGTTGGCTGTGACTTTTGAATTCTACTGAGTTGTCTAAAGAGACAAAATGACTATGGTGTGCATAGCCTAGACTATGGATCAATGAGACAAAAAAATGGTCAAAAGACCATACCACATGTCAGGTATATGATTGGTGGTTTTCTAGTGGGGAGCCCACAACACCACTTGGTGGAATTTTTTTTTCATTCCATATTCTGTACTTGCTTCCATATCATGCTTTTGCACTTCATCTAATAATATAACAGAGAATTTCTCACAGAGAGAGAGAGAGAGAGAGAGAGAGAGAGAAGGCAAGAGGGGGGGCGGAAGATCAGCCACCCTTTGTTGGATAGACAAGATTGGGCAGTCAGTTAATCCAGTCCACCCAATTCTACTGTCAATCCACATTCTTGATCTACTTGATCAGTAAAACAGATCAGACTTGGATCTAAGCAGACAGTGTTGTGCAGCTTGATGGGCACGTCAGTTAATCCAGCCTCTCCAACACTAAATAATCTTCATTCTTGATCTACCAGCTAAATCAGTAAAACAGATCGGGCAGCTTTGATCTATATCTAAGGAGACAGTTGTGATGGCATGATGGGAAATATAGCTAATTCAAGGACTGTAATCTACATTCTTGATCTACTGTGGAGAACAGTAAAACCAGATCATCATGCTCTCATCTAAGCAGATAGTGTGATGGGCATGGGCATGATGGGTAAGGGGCAAACTCCACTGATGCTCAGTATGTGACCCTGGAAATCAAAATTGGATGAAGAAAAGTCAAAACATGTCTGTTTGGCTCAGTAAAATAGTTTTGGCCGAGCATTTTTCCCCTGCTTTGTGAGGCTAATTAAAGGCACACAAAAGCCTAGCTAACACCCTGCAAGTGATTGGCTAGTTTGATTGGTCCAGGTGGGTTGTGAATACTAGTCTCCTACATATTTGCAGTCCCAGTTTTAGTTTTATGGATTGGGTCTGAAAAAAAGTAAATAACTAAACTTGGATGTGAGAAATATTTTTGCACGGACACACAAACAGAGCACCACTGGAGATCCTGGTGATTTACATTCTTGATCTACCAAGATCAATAAAGCAGACCACGATCTAAGCAGGCAATGTGCTGGGCATTATGGGTAATATAGTTAATTCAAGGACAAATTGCAGTTGAGCGTTGACGGAGTACTGGACATGTGGCTGCAGGCCCCTTCGCCTCCCCCTCCTTTTGTGTAATGAGTGCAGTGCTTATGCCATGGTGATGTAATGGTAGGAAAGCCGGTTGAAATGAAAGTAGACGTACCCTAAAGTTAGTAGTAGACTGTAGTAGAAAGTAGTGCAGGCCCGACAGCTCTGAGATCTGTACTGCAGCAGAGCAGCAAGCTGCAGCAGACTGCAGAGCAGCAGAAGAAGAAGGTGCAACAGAGAAAGGAACAAGGACCCTTCTCATTATAACTTGCGGGGGAGGGGGGGAGCTGTATCTGTCTCTCTACTAATTATAACACTAGTCTGGCATCACTGTAGTTTGGTACTAACACTAAGTTCAATATCACTTTAATAATCATTTATACATGCACTGACCAGTCGTGCGTTTCACCGTTCTTCAGCTCTCTCTTGGCCCCCTTCCCTCCTCCTCCTCCTGCCTGCCATCCATTCCCTCTTCCCATTTTGCCTGGTTTCACAGAGCCTTCTAGAACACTCTCTTCTTCACACATTTCTTCTCTCCTTACAACACCTAGTGCGTGGCCTCTGCCGTTGAGTACATACATAATACTTTAACCTAGTTTTACAAAATATATAGGTATTCCATATTCAGAGAACTGTCGGTCCCCATTGTTTCAAAAACCTTAAAGAATCTGCAGTTTTTCATGAAAGAAATGGCGGTTCTTTGGCCCAGCTCTTTCACTTTTTTTGTTCTTTTTAGAACCAAGGTTACATACCAAAACTAATTCTTTGAATATCTTGACAGTCAATGTGTAATGAATATATCGATACCCAGGTTAATAACTGGTGGGTATTTGTCCCTCATTCTAAGAACCACCCCAACACTCATCTAAACATTACAAATCACCTTGATGCATCAAAGGTTTTCTAGTAGTATTAAGAGCACATAGGAGTCCCCATAATTTGGGAGATCTCAAACGTCAACACAACAAAACCAACAAACAAACTAGACAAACTATCTTCCTTAATAGTAGGAATATCAAACTTATAATTTTTTCTTGCTCTTTGCATTGTTTCTCCAAAACACAATTATAGCAAGCAAAAATTTCAAAGTTTCATCTTGTAGATCTCATATGATCAGCCCTTTTTCCTACTCCTCTCTATTTGCAAAGCACAAAACTTGCTAGGCTAGGGACTGAAATTGATTGATGGACAAGGACATGATCCCACTATAATGCAAAATGGGATTCAAAAAAGTCGTAGACTGATCTACTACTGCAACAATTAATATGCTAAGTGGCAAGGACTGCTTTGCATTTCATGATGTGGTGCACAGAGAATCTGTTGCTTACAGTATTGCAATTCTCTACATATGCCTTCTAAGGTAAGAGCATCTTCACCCACACTCCTTATTGCAGGCTCTATTAGTGTTTATCACATCGAATAAAGTTATACTTGAAGTGGTCCCCAGTTTCTACCAGATCAAAGATGGCGGATGAGGAAAGGCACACCACTCCACTCACCCCCCCCCCCCGCCCCCCCCCCCCCCTCCCCCCCCCCCACGCTCTCCCTCCCGTTCCCACCTACCTTTTCACTCCCCCACGACAAAAAAAACAAAAAAAAAAAGAGAGGGGGGGGTAAGGGAAAGAGGATGTGGGGGAGGGGGGGGGGGGGGGGGGGGGGGGGGGGGGGGGTGAGTATACAGTTGTCTAAAAAAACCAAGAAAAAACAATCGTCGACGATTC